>UEXL01000177.1_pt1 | contig 37510 bp, 44 predicted proteins | sample 1796671 | NCBI WGS metagenome assembly UEXL01 (sample SAMEA4772471, study PRJEB27181) | metagenome | reverse complement strand
GCTGATATTGCGGCGTCTGCTTGGGTGTTTAACCTATATATACATACAGCTTCGCAGGATTTCTGACTGCCCCCTCCCATCAGTAATTCTAGCATAAGTCGCTGAACCACAACAACTTAGCTTCCAACTAGACATAATACATATTGTGCGATGACTATTATCTAAGGGCCTTCCTGTCAGCAACTTACGACTTTTCATAGACATCGGTTGTAACCAGGTTTGAGCCAATATTTATGTATCATGTGAGCTAAGTATTTATTCTGCCAATGAGTCATGCATCTTAGAGGCTACCATTTAGATTACTTACCCAACATAGCGAACCATAAAAAACATCTCATCTACCCAACATAGGAGAGCATACATTATAGCTAAATTAAACTAATTGAGGATAAATTACTATATATGCTTGACCGACCAATACTTCATACTGTATACCTAATGATGTCCTTAATAATGAGGATAAATACTAACTAAAAAATACTTAATCATATGAACAAAAAAGACACACTAAAACTCGTAAGAGATAATGACATCGAACTATCGATTGAACAAATAGATAAGCTCAATAGACTACATAAGTTTATTGAAGACTCAGAGCAGTATATCCAAGCTCATGGAGAAACCATTGAAGCTATGGGTGGCTTAAAGGAACTAGAAGGCAATGTAGCTCATTGTCACAATGAAGTTGTAGACACTATATTTAATGATTTCACCACTTGGTATAAATCACACAATTCTGACATCGCCAATATGGCTATGTACAAGCTCGCAGATTGGCTACAGAAGGAAGATTTCCATGTATGGAATAGTACATATGGCAACGATCAGTTTGCGAGCATTACAGTCGATTTTGACTGCTTTCAAAAGAAGGTTCAAATCTTCATTCCTAACTCTACGAAATTTGATGGCGATAACGAGGAGGACAATCAATATTGGGTTCAGCCAAAAAATGCAGACGATGAATGCATTATGGAGGGTCAATATTTCGACATAGACGATCTGAGTGGTATTGAGAAATACTGTACTGCATTGTACAAATTCTTTGATGCACAGCAAGACCTAGAAATATTACAGGCATAGCATTACGAAGCGAACAATTAACAAAATATTATTATGAACATAAAAGATATACGAACATACGAAATAGACATGTCATGGAAGGATGATCCTAAGCACATCGTAAGACGAACAGTTGCCATAGACTGTCCGAGCTTTTACAACAATGTAAAGTGGACTGAATATGAGGAGATGTTTGATTATGATATCTTCTTTTATTACGAGGACTATTCCGATCTTAATCAGCAATTGAAGGATGGCAAAAACACCAATGAAGATTTCATTGTTCACCAAATTTACAACACTTAACACTAACTCAAAATACTAACTCAAAATACTATGAAAAAAATACAATCACTTATTCAAGATTCCTAATGACTCCGAAGGTAAAGCTTTCGTCTCAAATCTCAAAAAAATATATGAAGGATAGCGAGTCTATCCATTTGCTTCGCATCAAAGGCAGAAACCCATATGTTGGCTACAAGGCATACAATGGTGGAGCAGATGGCTATGTAAGGCTTAACGAGGCAGAGAATATTGCAGTCTATCTCAAGGAGGATACTAACTCATACCACAAGGGCTTCAAAATGGGTCAAGATGCTAGTAAATGGCATCGCAATCAAGCAGTCGAGGAAGGTTACAAGCGAGGTTATAATGAAGCTTCTAATGATTCTAAGGAGCATTATGAAGCGAAACAATTAAATAGGGCATCAATTAGAATAAATAAACTTCCTAATGATATTAAGGATGACAGACTCTATGATCCCACAGATGCCTATGTTGATGGCTATGCTCAAGCATTGGATGACTTCAAAACAGTCTTAATGAATGAGTATGATTTCCTTGGTAAATACACCGATGTATGCACTCAGAAAACATCCATTCGAGACATTGACCCTAGCCAGGTTTTGGAAAAAATCGACAATATGGATGAAGCGAAAAAAGCTTTATTGAGATATAAGAAGCCATGCGAGGTTAACTCAGATGATGCCTTCAAGCGAGGCATAGAAGTAGGTAAGAATATTGCATACAAACGATCTGTAGAAGCCATACAGGATCACCAAGAAGCAGTTGAAGGATGGGAGGTGAAAGATGCCTAAGGATACCGAACAAACATTAACTGAATTCTTTGTGACTGAGACATACATCATCCAAGCTCGCACTCAAGATGAGGCTTCAGATCAAGTCTTAGAAAATGAGTTTGAGCATGGTGTGAGAAGCCACAGTATATCAGTACAGCCTAACTTCTAAGGGTTTATCGGAGTCATCCTTTGGGATGGCTCTCATTAAACTTTTATTAACAAAAACTAAAATATTATGATACAACATATATCCGAAGTAATGCCTTCAGCTTTATCGCTGATAAGCAAAAGCAGAGTGCCTGTAACAGAGGCAGATGATCTAGAAATTGGTATTGATTACCATGGTAGAGCTTATGATGTCTTAACTGACCATCAGATCGCTCCATACATTAATTACGATGGTTCGCTTGATTGGGAATCATTAGAGGCATGGGCGAAGACCCATAGAGGAGTAATCGTTGATTGCTATAAAGATGGAGAAGAAAACACTAAACTAGAAGGAGCAGATAAATGATTAGATACATAACTCATCGTAAAGGCTTTGGAGGCATCCTAGTCAAAAGACAATGGGCTTTAAAGTTAGAAATCCTGCTATGCAAGATCAGCAAAAAATGTTGGATGTGTGGCGATAAAATTCTCTACAATTCACGAAGGCAGATGTGCCAATGTTGTGAGGAGGAATCATTCGGAGACTAGTTTTACGAAGCGAAAATTAAGCAATTGACAGTTAGTACAAATGAGCCATATATAACAGTATGGCTCATTTTTATGATTGCTCTGACCCTAAATCTCCTGAGCTTAAAGAGGAGATTACCACACCTAAGGGAGCTAAGTCTTATGGGGCGAAATGCTTCCCTTCAGTTACTACAATAATATCCTCAACAATTCGTGATCCATTCCTGGATGTAATCCATAAACCAAGAAGTCTGGTTAAGTATGCTCGGATGGAGGAACATGACAACTTAGATTGGCGAGGCTTAGAAAAGCTCTGCTATGGTCTTCGTGAATGCCCAGAAACAGGCCAAATGATTTACAGTTCCGAGTTTGGTACAAGGGTTCATGCTTGTGCTGAGAAGTTACTGAATGCCCACAAGTTTGGCGATGAGTATGAAGAGGATGAATACTATGATCCATTCGCTCAACCATTCTTAGATTGGGTGCAGGAAAAAGAGCATAAGATTATCGCCACAGAATATATGATTTCTGACTCCAGGATTAAGACTTGTGGGTCAGTTGATGTAATCTTACGAAGCTCAGAAGATAATGAATTATTTTTAGCTGATTACAAGTGCCGCAAATCTAGGCAATTCTACGACAAAGACCTTTGGCAATTGGCCATTGAGTCAGAGATGCTTAGACGAAAGGGATTAGACTATCAGCCGAAGTGCATATCAGTATGCATTGATATCACTACTAAAAAACACCACCACAAAGTGTGGAGTGAAGACCAAGTTAAGGAAGCGATTGAGATTATGAAACTCATCAGCCGACTTTATTGGAAAATAAGAATGTAACTAAACCAAAATTATATGAATCATGTGGATACTACCAAAACAATTACACACCTTAGCCTCTGTACAGGTTATGAAGGAATCGGACTCGGACTCAGAAGAGTTCTGCCAGATGTCAGAGAACTCGCTTATGTGGAGATCGAAGCCTTCGCTATTGCGAACCTGGCGAACAAGATTGAAAAAGGGTGGCTTGACCAAGCTCCTATTTACACGAACCTTAAAACCTTCCCATACAGAAAGTTTCGAGGACGAGTGGACATCCTCTCTGGAGGATTTCCCTGCCAAGGATTTTCTCATGCAGGAAATAAAAAAGGTGTCGATGACCCAAGACACTTGTTCCCATTCATCGCCAAAGGAATCACAGAGTGCCGGCCAAGAATTGTTTTCCTCGAAAATGTTGAAGGAATCATCAGCAGTAAAACCCACGAAGGAGAATCAGTTCTCCAATATGTCCTCAGAACATTGGAAGAAATGGGTTATAGGGCAGAGGCAGGAGTATTCTCAGCGAGTGAAGTCGGAGCGCCTCATCAGAGAAAGAGAGTCTTCATCCTTGGTATATCCAACTCCGAGATCGAGCGATGCCGAGGGTGGGAGAGTGGAGACGATTGTGACAGAGAATGGGTTCAAGAGTCTTCGGAAGAAAAGCAATCAAATGTTTGGGGCGAAGCTAAGGGATGCAGTAGAGACAATGGAGAATTGGTCCACACCGAGAGCGAGTGCGACCGACTCAACAAGACCGAATCGCAAGGGTGGAATACCACTAGCTCAACAAGTGAAGGAAGAAAGTTGGGCCACACCATCCACGATGGATCAGATGCCGCCGAAGGATTACGAAGCAAGCCTGAAACATGCACAAGGTATAAGGAAGGGCAGAAGCAAACCGAGCAATCTCAGGGAGCAAGTGAATCCACAATCAATGCAGGCCTACCAGGATGCGAAGGACTTTCCGACACCGACAACGAGGGATTGGAAGGGAGCTTATCCGAAGGCGAGTCAAGAAAAGAAACCAAGACACTTACTGCCAGATGTAGCAGGCGAAAATACCCTTCAAGACCTAACGAAGAACAGTATGAATGGGAAGAACCAAGAGTTATTAAAGCTAAACCCAGATTGGGTGGAGCAACTGATGGGACTGCCAGTAGGGTGGACAGACTGCGACTACTCGGAAATGGAGTAGTACCTGATACTGCCGCAAAAGCTTTCACAACATTAACCAAAAGAATCATTGAATAAATATGAAATCAAATACCGACATTTTGATATGCCAAAAGACTACATGGGCAAGACTCGCAAATGGGCGAGGGATGAGAAGCAAGCGATTGGTTTCTTGTGTACTAGCAGACCTAATAAAGATGGTTACTGTACTACTAAGAAAGGTGCGAAACTTAAAATCATCTCAGTAGAATGTATATCTCAGCCAACAAAATAAAAGAGTTCAGAGAGAGGCATGATCCAGGAATTTGTCCTATACTTCAGAAACCAATGAAGAAGACTGTGGTTGACCACGACCACAGGACAGGAGAGATTCGTGGGGTTATTGATTTCAATGCCAACAATCTATTGGGAGTAATAGAAAGAAAGTTTTTTTCATACTGTTCTGGCAAGGCTGAAGACCTACCAAATGTATTGAGAAACATAGCTGACTTCCTTGAGCGACCAAAAAGTGGGTACTTACATCCGGTAGGACTCAACCAATTAATAGCTAAATTTAAGGGCCAACCAAAAGAAACCCAAATTAATTTACTAAATTCGTTTTACTTTGTTGACACTAATGAAATAACTCTATGTAATAACCAACAAGATAGGGTTAAACTTTATCGCACACTACTTAAAAAATTTTATGAAACAAAAGTTACTAAACATCGTGTCGGAGTTCAATGCTCCAAAGACACAGTTCAATAAGTTCGGCAACTATTATTACCGAACCCACGAGGATCAGAACAATGCTCTGAAACCTCTTCTAAAAAAATACAACTGCACACTTATAGTCTCTGATGAGATACATGAGTTAGGTGGTATATTATTCTGCGAAGCTACTGTTGCCTTGTACTGTACTGATACTAATAAATTAATCGGTGCATCAAAAGCTCAAGCTGGTATTGATCCAAAGAAAAAAAGGAATGGATATCAGTATGACATTTGGGGCGGCATCATCCTATGCTCGTAAGTATGCAGTCAATGCACTCTTCCTCTGTGATGATACAAAGGATGCTGATGCTTCTCATGACTTCAAAGATAAGAAGCCTGTGACTAAACAATCACCACTTGAAACAGAAGACGAAGAATGGATTTAGCACGAGCTTGTGAGAAACTAATCAAGCCAAAGGAGGCTTGTGAAATACTAGGGGTCAATATGACTTCTTTAAGGAGCTATGTGAAAGCAAAAAAGTTCCCAACCTATCAACTATCACAAAGATGCTTTCGTTTCAGAAAGTCAGAGATAGAAGATTTTATTCAATCAAACATTAAATAAATTGTTATATATAACAGAAAACCACAAAATTATAATCATGGCAGAAAAATACGATAATACTAATGGAGGAGCATTGTTCCCCAACGACAAGAAAGAAAAAGAGTCTCACCCAGACTTTCGAGGAAACATCGATATCGAGGGTAAGGAGTTCTGGATCAAGGGATGGAAGAAGAAAACATCTAAGTCTGGAATGAAGTTTCTTTCTTTGGCAGTTACTGCAAAGGATGCACCAAAGGCTGACGATAAAACTGAAGAAGACCCATTCTAAGAATGAAGGTAACACCAAAACCATCTGTGCAGGCAGACGATCCTAAATACTACGATAAGGATTGGTATGATGAGTTCAGAGAGGAGGTAGTCGAAAGACTTTTAGCAGTTACTGCTAAGAAGAATAATGACTACACCACCGGAACTACTAACACTAATCCATTCGCTAATTTTGACAGATCGGAAGACTTCGGTGTGCAACCCCTTGTGGGTCTGTGCATTAGGATGCAAGACAAGTTCCAACGAGCAATGACATTTGCGAAGGATGGTAAACTTGAGGTTACAGAAGGTAATGACCAGGTTGAAGATATATTCTTTGACATCATGGGTTATTGTCTACTTGCTCAAGGCATGCTCGAAAGAGATAAAGAACTCAAGCGAACTGCTTTTTAACTATTATCTCACCCCTAACACAGCTAGGTTCGTAAGATGCGAGCCTAGCTTTTTTATCTAACTATGAAATCAACCACTAAAATTATGTACGAAATTAAAGAAGCTATCGAGGTAGCAAATGACACACAAAAAAAACTAAGCCAACGAGGCTTACCAGAATCAGATAAGATTCTTATTAAATTCTTAGGACAAGTTCTAACTTCACTACAAACTAAAGTTGCTGAATTAGATAATGCAAGTACCACACAATAGAGATGCAGAGGAGTCCTTGCTCTCTTGTTGCATCAAGGGTGGAGAAGACTTAGTATTTGAGAGAGTGCAAAGCTCTCTCATTGCTGAGGACTTTCACTACGAAGAGCATCAACAGATATGGGAATGCCTCAATGAACTGTCGGCATCTGGTACACCTATAGATATAGTTACAGTTACTGAGTCAGCCAAGGCAAAGAACGATGAATTGATTCACACCATCATCAATCTTGATTCCCTCGAAAGAGGTACATTGGTACTGCCAGAATATGTAAAAATAATCTTAGATAAATCTAAGCTACGAACTCTTAAGAGACAGTATACTTTGGCCCTTGAGAAGATTGAATCAAATGAGACAGCAGATGACATCATTGAATCAGTCAACGAAGAGATAGATAAGATACAACCTCAAGAGAAGGACACTACTCACATCAAACATTCTCTAGATATAATCAGAGATGAATATGATAAGATGGCTAGTGGTGACTACAAGTATGAGTATGTTAAGACTCACTTGAAGCACTTAGACGATAAGATTAAGCTAGAATTAGGTTGTGTATTTACTATTGCTGCCCCAACAAGTGTGGGTAAATCTGCACTTTCATTAAATATCGCACTCCGATCAGCCTCAAGAGATAAATTTCCTACTCTCATATTTAGCCTTGAGATGCCTCAGAAGCAGATTACTAAGAGAATGATAGGTACACTATCCAATCTTGATTTAAAACGAACTGAGGAGCTTGTGGAGACCCCTGAGAACCGAGCTAAGATAGACGATGCTATGGAGAAACTCGATAACATTCCTCTGTACACAATTCATGCAGTTAAAAGTATTAATACTTTGGCTTCTGATGTTCGCAGATACAAAAAAGAAAAGGGTATAAAGTTAGTGGTCATAGACTACCTGCAATTGATTCCCTTTAATGCCAATAAGATGGGCAAGGCTGATGGGATCGCACAGATATCTCAGAAGGTTAAGCAGATAGCATTGGAGAATGATATAGCAATCATACTCTTATCTCAGCTTAATCGTGAGGGAGCTAGATCGGATCGCCCAGACCTATACCATCTTAAGGATAGTGGTTCTATTGAGAACGATGCTGACATCGTACTTATCATGAACTGTAAAGACAATGACCCAGAGTCTGCCAAAACATCAGATTCATATGGGCCTTATATGCACATTAACTACTTGATAGCTAAGAATCGTGAAGGCGAGCGAGGCTTGAGAGATAACTTCAAATTCTACTTCAAGGAGGGTAGATTCTTCTAATATGAAAGATATTACAAACACAGGCTCATACGAGCAAAGACAAAAGATAAGCAAGGATGAAATGTCCGAAACCTTATTCGAGAACTATTGTGAAACTCAAGGTATAAAAATACACCATACTGGTTTTGATTCAGTCATGAATCCGGTTAAGGAGTTTTGGAAGGTTCACCCAACCATTCGAGCATTACCGGATTATCTCGTGGAAACAGATAATGGTTTATCTTGGTGTCAGGTCAAAGGTAGCAACAAACTAAAGCTACATGACTTTGTTGAATACAGTACATTCGCCAATCTGTTCTCACATCAATGTGATTTCTATGTTGTATTTATGTTCAAGGATGGTAAGCCTATCTTTAGGACAATGAAAGATATCGCCAACTCTATTGTCGGCCAAGAGATCGGACAATGGCATGATGGTGTTAAATATATTACAGTACCTTTATGACAGACCCAGAAACACTCAGAAGTAATACAGTCGAAAGACTGAACACACGAATCGATATGATTCGAGAAGAGTCACGAACTCTCTCCCACCGGATCGCTATTCTTGAAGAGCGAAGAAAAGAGCTACAAGAAAATAAAAGACACTTTAAGAATTTACTCCTTGAAATAGAGGGTAAAGTTGATACATAGTGTATAATCATACTGAGGGGAGTGCAAGCAGTAATGCCCACAAGGATTTATCATATGATCCTAGTTAATCCCTCTGTGTGTGGTAAGCCTCATCTAGTTTTCTAGGTGAGGTTTTTTCTTACCTCAAATCATTGATGATTGGATTAGGAGCTAATTGCTCAAATGGATCAGGTAATCCGAATAAGAACTCACCCTTTGCTTTGCTCGTCTCTCTACATACTTTCTTTGCTTGGCCCTGACTTCAGGGATTCTGTAGTAAAGTACATCCTTCAATGGTAAATTCTTGGCGATACCTGATTCAATAATACCTTCACCTTGTGCTACTGCACTCATCTCATTGAGAACTCCGATACCTCTTGCTAGTGGTACTGGTAGTGTGAAGTCTAGCATTGCTTGACCAAGACCTTCTTTTCTTAATTGGAAGAATAAGAATTTATTAATACCAAATACACGAACTGCACCATTGAATGCATAGTCAGGTAAGTATCCTGGTCTACCTGTTAACCAATCCTTTAGGGCATCAACAGGAATACCAATAGCAATAAAGAAGCCGATAAGTTTTGTGAGCCTTAGTGCCGCATCTGCTCTCTCTCTTTTTGTTCGCCCATTACCAAACAGATCATTGAGTGCAATGTTTCTAGTTGAGTTAATCTGCACCAACATAAATGATTTCATAGTAATCAAACCTCTTAGATTTGGATTCTCGGAAATCTTTGGTGGTAACCTCAATATGTTCATCGGTTGATTCTCAAATAATTTTACAATAAGAACATTCTTAATTAAATCATTTTCAAACTGACTTCTTTGGTTAGGGTTTTTCTTAACTGCTTGTAAAAACTTTTGTATGTCTTGTTGTTGTACTTGAGAGTCAGTTGATGCTAAGAATATATTTAATTCTTTGAGCGCCTTCTTTGCTTCTACCAATCTCTTACCTCGGACATTTTTCTTAATTGTTCCATCAGGGTTTATATCATTAGATATCTTGGAGTACCTTTTATAATTAGCATCCATTGTGGTCTCCTTCATGAACTGATCCATCTTGGTAAATCCTGTGATCTTCAATCCAGTCTTGATGATATCACTAAAAAAGTCTGAGTCATTTTCGTAAGCATCCATGATGCGATTGATATCAAATAACTCTCTGACATCTGCTATACCTTTACCTGTTGCTACATTTGCGGCTGACTTTAATGTTTCAAAGAAGCCATTGTCATACATAGTAAATGGTAAGTCATATAACTGAGATAGTGTTGATGTAAATTCAATCAGAAGTGTACCATAACTAAACTGTCTGAACCATGAGAATAATCCAAACTCTCTACCACCTTTTGCCATGAGCATTCTGGTAATCTCTGGTAATGTTTGGTATAGTTTCTCTTGATTAACTGTGTCAGCAAACTCAGGACTATTGACTAAGTTCTGTACAGTTTGAGCCATCTTGCTTCGTGGATCATACTGATATATTGTCTGACCATTTACCACTCTTGTGTCAGGTTGCATTCTACCAATGAACTTAGTTGTCTCAATCAAACTGACCATTGATGTAAAGTATCTACTCAATGCTTTTGTTGGTGAGTCATAGAACTCTAAATCTTCTTCAGGGATGATCTCTAGTTTTCTTGTCTTAGTAAACTTAGGCTTACCTGCCTTTGGATCAAAGCCTCTACCAGAAAGCTCCTTCTCAATAAACAAAGCCTCTTCAACAGAACCCTTCTCCATAGCCGGTAATGGTTTTGCTACCTCTTCATCCTCCACAAAGCTATTACCAATTGAATCAGCTTCTGCTTGGGCTTCTTTTCTAGTAGGATATAAGTTACCATGATTCGGTCTGTTCGTTTCAGCATCATAAGTAAATACTCTGAATGCTTTAACTGTATTCTCTTTTCTCTTTTGATTCTCAGCTTTGATGGAATCCTGGAAAGTCTTTTCATCAAGCCCATACTTCTCACGAAGTTCTTTGTATTTCTTCGGAGATAAATATCTCGGCCAATAGTTTTCTACAAATCCAATCTCACCAACATAGGTCATTACCTCATGTCTGATTTGTTTGAGTGCTTGGGTGATAGCTAAGTAGTCATTGAACATACCATACTTATCTAATAATGCATCTCGCTTGCTATATAAGTCTTGTGCTTGCTCATCTGTAAACTGACTGCCTTCATTGTCAAACTTACTGAATGATATCAACTGAGTAAGTAACTGCTTGTCACCCTTGTCTTTGATACCCTTGAATTTATTAGCAAAACTTTCAGCCAATCTATGTAATTGGTGGACTCTCTGATCCTTGCCTCTTACATAATCTGTAAATACTTTCTCTAAACTAGCATGAATGTTTCTAAGTGTTTGTCCTGCCGGAACAAGATATGCTTCTGCGAATGTCATCTTACCATCTTTCTTAGGAAGAATCAATGGCTTTAGGATGGGTTTCTTTTCTGTTTTGATTGGGTCTTCTGTGAAGTTCTCAACATTAATTACAGGCTCACCTGTTACTGGAGAGATTACCTTCCTTGCCGCTAAAACAGTTTTCTGATCAACAGGTCTGGCTTGTGGATCAATTTGGGCTAGTAGGTTTGCTACATCTACAATCAATGAAACACCTTGTGGATCGCTAGTATTTTTAAATGCTCTTGTGACGAAACCTTGTATGGATTGAATTAGTCTCTTAACTCTCATCCAAGCCTTACCTTGCTTCATGGTAGTCATTTGTTCTGATATACCACCATATGAAAAATTCTGTACCGCAGCCCTAAAGTATTCACCACCTGCCTCATAGTCAGACATAGGTTCACCATAGTTATATACTTGCTCAATAAGATATCTCTGAGATTTTGTAAGTGATTTACCTAAAGCCTCAGAATCAAGTCCTTTGTTATGAGCTATGGAATGAATAATCTCTTCCCTTATTACCATACTAATACCCTCTTTGGAGAATGTTTTAGTATTAAGGTTTCTAAGATTAACAACTATGGTGTGAAATACTGGGTCATAGTAAGCAACTTCATTTTGGTCTTGAGGGCCATACCCATCAATGTCCATGTACACTTTGAGTTTCTTCTCAAATTGAACTACATCTCCATTCACTTTCTTTTCAGGTCTATTTAACTCAGGAGAGTTGAATATATCACCAAACTTATTGGTAATATAATTCTGTGTAGCCTGTGCTTCAATCTCTAGCTCAACTTGAGCAGGTGACTTAGGTTGTCGAGCGCCTAATATTTTTCTACCTTGTTTGTCTACACCAAATGTTCTTACTTCTCCTTCAGCAGGTTTGAGCGCTGATGGTATATTTGTTTTTTCTCCATACTTCCGAGTAGGTTGTGCTGACCTGTAAAGGTCTTTGATTTGATCATATAACTGAAAAGGCTTATCAAAATAACCTAGTCCCTTACCTTTAATTAAGTATTCATATGCTGAGTGTTCAGGGACTTTGGCTTCCTTAGCACTTATAGAACCATCCTTTGGTTGACCCTTTTCAAATTCTACTGCACTTACTACTGTGCCTGCTTCCAGCCCATTGAATCTTGGGTCAGCAAACAAGTCTATCATATCTACTATATTAGGAAATCCTTCATTTACATATTCAATCTTACCGATCTTCTGACCAGTCATTTCTCCTTTTACATTCTCGGAAGTTTTAAAGAAACTCTGACCTCGGACATCAAACCGACTATCTCCTAATCGTTTTTGAAAATTATCTAGTGATGTGAACTCACCACCTAATGCTATAGAAGGCCCTTCATTAGCACTTGAGTTAATCAAACTATTCCTTAACTCATTAGCCACTTCTAGGAATCTTTTCTCGGTAAGTCTTCCTTTCTTTATAGCATTTCTTACCTCAGCTACATAAGCTTTTAAGAATGTTTTATTTCCTCTTAAATTGTCTTTGGGGAATAGTGTAACAAATCCAACACCTTTACTAGATAGGTTTACTTTATTATTTAAAGATGTCCATATACCTTTAGCATCAACTGCCCAACCAATGTCATTATCCTTATTTACTTTTGTGTTAGGATAATCAGGGCCACCTTGTAATGATATATTTAAATTACCATCAAGACCCTTGTATGTACCAACTCTAGTTTGGTCAGCGAATAAAAAGAATATCCTCTGCCCCTTAAAGTCTTTCAGTTTAATTGTTGGTACACCCTTAGGTTTTCTGGCACTTAATCTTAAATTAGTTGGTTCTGTTATTTGATCTGCATCAACTAATGAGTCCAATGTTACACCTTGTTGTGCCTCTTCTTGGTTCTCTATTTGTTCTAGAGAAATCTCTTCCTCATCAGTAGCCATGACTGCCTCTTGTAGGGCTTCGTATGTCCCCTCAGCTACCTTCTCAATCAATACAGAAGAACCACTAACAGATACATCTAATGGTGTTACCTTGAATCCTTCTCCAAGTACACCCTGTATGTAATCAACTAGTTCTTTTTGTTTAAAATTCTTTTGGTAAGTTTTATCGCCACTTATATATCCGACTTCCCCAAAGGATTCTGTCTTCAATTCAGGTTTGTTTTTGTAGTAAGAATCAACATCACTACGAGCAGTAATAACTGCTTTACCATTTTTCTTTAGTACACGACCAATGTCTTTGACTACTTCATTTCTGACTTGTTGTCCTGGTATAACATTGAGAACACTAAGACTTGTTACGAAGTCATATGAGTTACTTGGAATCTGACTAGGGTCAGTATAAGTTGGTTGGAATCCTCCTTGTGGATTTGGCTCAAATGACTCAGCACCCATCAAGGCAGCACCCTCTCCTAGCCCTGCACCAAAATCTAATACTCTGCCTTCTTCCGGCATATACTTTGACTCATTAATTAAACCATAGGTTTTAATTGTATTAGACCTTTGGGTCTTCTCATGAGCTATGTCTGACTGTTTTACTTGAGCTTGTTGTGCCTGCTCTTTAAACTTCCTAGCACTAAGTTTTAAATTTTCAGGGTCAATAGGACTACCATCATCTACAGGTTTGCCTTTAGGTTCTTGCATACCTACAGGTTCTTTGACCATAGGGCTACCATCATCTATAACTCTACCTTCAATATCTTCTATACCTGTGGACTCTTTTACTTCTACAGTTTCTTCTGCAACCTCTTCTACAGTTTCTTCTGCAACCTCTTCTACAGGGGCAGTCTCTTGTGTTTGTACTTCACCGGTATATATTCTACCTGAGTCAGGAACATACATACCCTTGTATGTATTATTGAAATAATCTAAAGCTTCTTCTTCGGTGTTAGCCTTAACCTCAGTTATGTCAGTTTCCCCTGAAGCCTGTTGCTCAAACTGTACCTTAAATGTTTTAAGGCCTTCATCTGTACTTTCAACTTGCTTTAATGATTCATCAACTTTCTTTAGAGTATCCTTGAACTCTTGAACTTCTTCATCAGTTCTTGGTCTGGCTCTAATTAAATCAATACCTGTCTTACCAAGACCACCGACTGTACCACCAAGAGCAAACTCAGTTACTCTTCGTCCTAGTGCATCACCTGTAATTAACTCTCGGTCATCATCATACAATGACTTAGCCATCGCATCTAATGTCAATCCATCACCAAGTGATTCTTGTGTACCTTCAGCTATTGCTGCCTTAGCAGTATTTGCTAATACTGTCTTTAACTGTCCGGAAGGTACTCCTTGTCCTCTTACTAGGTTACTTAATAAATTCTTTACTGTAGGAGTGTTTGCTCCTGGAACTCTAGTTATGTATTTAAATACTGTCGCATCCAATGCACCAGTAGTTAAACCATATGCCCATGAGCCACCAACAACCTTATCTCTAGTATCCTTGTCCATCTCTAAGAGATCAAGACCAAGGGTTCTCTCAGCATCCTCTAGGAACTCTATCTGTCTGTTGAAGAATGCAGTACCATAAACTGCCGCCACACCACCTACAGGGCTTCCGACTGCTGTACCTGCTACACCTACAGCACCATATCCTAAGAACTGACCTAGACCTCTAAATACTTGGCCTGCAAATGCATTGCCATATTCTTCATTAGCATTGATATACTCAGGAAGTTTTTCTTCGGTCCATGATTTAATAGAGTCAGCAAACTCCATTCCCTTCTTTTGCTTTTCTAGTTTTATATCATTAAGACGAACATATCTGTCATAGCTGACATTCTTTAATGACTCAGGTGAGTTGTAAAACTCTTGCTCAGTCATTGTAGGCTCGGCCATAGACAATGATAAGTTTAGGACTGCACCTTCAGCGGCTTGCCCTACAGTCTCAGCAGCACCTAGACCAAATTGTTTAGCTGACTCTATGACAACATTAGACCCAATGTCATCATCTGTGAGATATGCACTATATGATGGGTGTTGGTCTAATACTGAGGCTACGACTGTTTCGTCATCTGAACCCTGCAACTCAGGATACTTAGCCTTAACTTTTTGTGCTAATTCTTGGCGAGTCATTACTGCTTAGGCTAATAAAATCTAGGTAAATATATGTCTGTATAACTTTGTGTCATATCACCCTCTCCACCTCTTGAATATTCCTCATAGGTATTGGGGTATTTGTATTTAAAATTGTCTAAGTATGATTCATACCTTTCTCTAGCCTCTGCTTTTCTTTTACCCATGCCATCAACAAACTCTTTAAAAGTTTTAGGTCTGTTTGTGGCAGTTAATGGTTGGAATCCTTCTTGTTGTATTATCTTAGGCTTAGGTACATCAAACTCACCATAATCAATCTGTGATGTAATATCTTCTATTTGACCTAATGTAGGTGCTTCCTCTTCAGGTATATCTAAATCTAATGGATTTGGACTGCCTGGTTCTGTTAATACAGTACCTGTGCCTACTGGTGGTTGACCAATCGTTGAAGTATCTAGCTCAGGAGTTTGCATCAATAGTCCTGCTGAGTTTGCGATATCATATACAGGGCCACTTGTAACAGGAACTTGTTTGTATTCCGATTTTCCTGGGATTATATCTCCTATGTTGAATCCAGGTTTAGTATTAATTTCTTGTACTACTTGACCATCCACAATTGAGAATCCTTGATTTGTGTAAACACCACCAGGGCCAAATCCTTCAATTACTTTTTGTTGATCAGTAACACTTAATTTTTCCTGTTCTGCCAATTCACCAAATGCTTCAATCTGTGCAAGTTTAATTTTATTTTGACTCTTCATACCCTCAAGAGCAAAAACAGGTATAGCGGCTTGTAATCCCTCTATTCCTACTGAGTTTATAAAGCTAGATGCACCTGCATTTGATTGTTCTTCTGATAAACTTGGATCAATCTGCCTAAGGAAGGAAGCTATTACAGGAGTTGCTTGTTTCTTTTGCTCCTTCTGTAACTTCTTCTCATTAAATTCTTCAATGCCTTTGCCGACTGCTTGACCTAAACTATCTAATGCTTTTGCATTAATTGCTGCCGCATTAGTCATGCCTTGGGCATATCCACTATAATCTAATAACCTTGGGTCTACTCTACTACCTGTTTGAAATCCCATAACTAACTAATCTTTGTATCCATCCACTTGCGAATGATGTTTTTAATGAAGGGTTTGTTTGAAATGAATTTAGCAAATCTCGCACCATGTTTGATATATAATTTGTCAAACCAAGATGGAGCTTTGGTGTCTAGCCATTCTCTAAACATAAGCCACTTTGGATTTTCTATACCATAAACTTCACGAGCTACCCAACACTTAGTTATAAGTGATGCTGCGATACTGCCAAGCCCACTACTCATACCTGCACTACGACTAGCATCAGCTTGTGCTTGTGCGCCTAATAAACTCATATCTTGTGACCTTTGTTGCATAGCCATATTGATACCCATATTTGGATCAAATAGTTGTGGTCCTATTGGTTGTGCCGCTTGTGCTTGAGCTTGCCCTAATACATTACCACCCATAGCTAAACCTGCTGATGGTCTTCCCAAAATAGTCATACCAATATCTCCAGCTAATGCTCGATTCATTTGAAATGCTGGTTGTGTATACTGATCTGTAAATTGTCTGCGACCTAATACTTCTGCAAATTCTGCACTAGCACCTGTACGACCTCTAGCCATAGATGCTTGTCTAGCTTGTTGCTGTATATCTCTCTCCTCATCTGGAGTTAGCTGACCCATAGCTCGTCTCTGAGTTTGCTCTGCTAACATAGTAGAGTAAGGATCAGCTTCTCTATAGGCTTCCACTACTTGTGGGGCAAATTCTTGCAATGCATCTACATCGGCTTCTCTCTGAAGTTGTAGAGATTCTCTCTGCATCTCAGATGCTCTGCGACCAGACTCTCCTAGTAAATCAAACAAGCCTGATTGTTCCCTTCTTGGGGCTAAGTCACGAAGTTTATTTTGCTCTACTTCTAGCTGTCTTTTGAGTTCTTTATACTGAGGGTTATCTTTTTTGGTGGTTGTTCCCTTTTTAAATCTAGAACCTCTTGTGGTTGTGGTAATCTCTGGGTCTATTGATGCCAACCTATCTTCTAAACTAGCAACCTTTGCTTGTTGAGATTCATAGCCTTCACCTGCTTGTCTTTCACCTAGACCAAAAGCAAATGTATTAATATCAGCTAACTCAAGAGCGGCATACTCAGGTCTATATGTTCTCTCAGCACCTAAAAGTCTTTCTTGTAAGCGAGGATCAGTAATACCTCCATAGCTTTTAAAACCCTTGCCAAATAAAAATTCACCAGCTGATTGACCTGGATCAATAGGGTCTGGCTGATTGATTGTTGTTTTCCTTTCCTCCCATTATGCTTTAAGTAATTTGTTAAAATATTTTACTGATAAATCTATCTTAGTTGGTACACCATGTCGGTGTCTTATTCCTATTAATTTCTTTATGAGTACATTTGGTTCTTTTGAGAATAAATCTAATGTTAATTGTTTTAATACTTTTCTGTTTTCTGCAAATAAGAAAGCTAAGAATATTGAATCACCATTTGGATCATCTTCTTCCCAACCTCTAATAAATTCCCATCCATCTTCGTAATTACAATTGTACCACATATGTACACCCACAACTTCTTCACCATCATATATAACTGATATTGTCTTTTTAAACATATGGTAAGTAACCATTGTGGTGATAATATCCTCTCCCCAATCATCAAATACTTTTCCATTTTCTTTCCTTAAACAATAATCAACTATCTTCTTTACCTCACTTGGAGTGCCATTTATCTCCAACCATTTACGAACATGATTAGCTAGTGCCATAAATTATCTACCTATTGCAAACCAATATACTTGTCCTGCAACATCTAGCCCATTACGAATTGTAAACTCAGATGCTGTAACATTATCAACTGTAAGTTCTCCTTGTCCATCTACTTTTAATCCATGATATTTAGTTAATTGAACTGTTATAGGTACAGCATTAAAATCAGTACCAAACTCTACTGTTAAACTCGAATTAGTACCAACACTTGCTGATATTCCCATTTTCATAATCAAGCCATTAGGAAGGGTTACTGATTCTTCACCAGTATAGCTAGTTGGCACAAAACCAACTGTAGGTGCTGCGGTTGTATCCACATAATCCTTGATAGCCTTAGATGTAGCTAACTCATCATGATTAGCTGATACTGATGTTAAGTCCTCATCAACAGTAATTTGTTCAACATTACCAGTTTCATCACTTAGTCTTCCTAATACTCTATCAGTAGATATCTGTTGTATGTCATCCAAGTTAAGAGAGTTAGCGGCAATGTTACTAGTTGTAATCTGATTAACCTGTAGCTTACCCTGTGAGTTAAGTGTAACACTAGAGTTATCTACTGCACCAGTTGAGAATGTTGAATCCCCAAACATTTGATTGAGTTTAGAGGCAGTTAACTGCTCACCATTTGCGAAATTTTTACCTGTGTTTACTACTGACATATTAAACTTCTTGTACTGTTATTGTTGATACACCTCTGAATTTTCTAGCAACATCGGAATCATTTTCTGACCTATTGAAATTTAAGGCAATGCTATCAAGGTAATTTTTTACCTGTAATTTAAATGTAATAGTATCACCAACAGAATAAGAGAGTCCACTCGCACCTATATTTATAACAAGGTTTCCTCCATACTCTGGATCATTTAAATTCATATCAAGTATTCCATGAATACTTGTTCGGTTGCTGGGACTATCGGCTACAACTACATCTGCATATGCACCAGAATTTACTTTATATTGTATTTTGCCCCATATCATTTGATTACTTTGATTCCCTAAGATTGCACTTGTATTAATTAAAAATTTAGAACTAGCTAGTCTAGGTGTAATGGTAACTTCCAAGGATGGAAAGTCTGTAAAAGCATTTGTAGCAGATGTTTGTGAAGCAGCAGTAGAATTAGTAGTAACAATATTTGGTCTAATATATGTATCCACATAAGCCTTGATACTACCATCAGTTGCTAAAGATGTAGCACTAGCACTAGCCAATGCATTATCTGTGTTAAGTGTTAATGCCTCTACATCGCCTGTTCCGGCAGTAGTTCTGCCTAATATTTTCTTTGTATTAACATGGGCCATTCTAGCTAATGTAACACCTTCGTCTGCTATTTTAATACCAGTATCTAGTGCTAATCCACCACCAGTCACTACTGCTGTTGGGTCAAATGATGCATCATTTACATGACCATTCAATTGACTAGCTGTTACTGCATCGCTTGCTCCAAAGTTGTTAGGGTAAGACCCTGTGTTTGTTCCTGATCTGATTACTCCTGCCATATTATCTTGCTTCGTTTATTGATCTAAATGTTTCTGATGCGGCTACCTTGAATCCTTTGAATCTAGGTCTACCGGTTGTATTTTGTAATTTAAACTCCATACCATATGCTCTCTTATTTCCTATTCTACCACGAATGGCAACATCTTCTCCCTTAGTTGCTATAGAATATGCATTTCCATTATTTAGCAAGAACTCTGAATCTAAGTTTTCAGCTACTGCTCCTAGTCTAAATGTGGCACTTGCATCAACACTAGACTCAGCTAGTATCTCAAAGTTTTCAAATCTTTTTCGGTCAATTGAGTTAAGGTTATACATACGAGTTGTAGCAAATCCATTGGTGTTTTTACTACTTGAGTCTGTTACTCCAATCTCAGTAATAACTGAGTCAGTACCACTTAGCCCAATATCTAGTCTGTGTACACCACCCTTAGAGTTTACTACATATACACCACGAGCATCACCTCTACCTGCTACAACCAAATCTAATATATTCCAATCAGGGTTAATAGCAAAGTTTGTGCTACTTGATTGTTCGCTCACATAGTCAATGGACTCCCAAGCATTGTTAAGAAAATTGTATATTAATATGACATTGTTTTCTGTAGCACTTACATTTCTGACTAAATTCTTTGTTGTGTCAGATGCATCAAATGTATTCATTAAACCAGTTATTGGATCAACATACTCAAGTGCCTCTCTCTCTGAAAAGAATACTTGGCTAGTGTTAACACTCTCTACATAGTTCATAGGAACTGCAATGTAGTATCTGTTATCAAAGTAAACAGCAGTTGCTTTACTAGCATTATCTTTGTTGATGTTCTGTACATTAACATTGATTGGTTCACTAAGTGGCATTTCGTTACCACGAAGGTTATACTCATCTTGGAAATCAATAGCATACACACCATTATCTGATAAGAATAATATCCTATTACCAACTTGAATAATACTCTTACGAGCTATACACCCAACTTCGTTGGTCAAATTCTTTACTGCTGCGGTCTGTAGGTTCAAGCTACTGACTACTAAGTGAATACTATTTCTGTTAAATACCACCAAGACATCTTCAGAGAATGAGTGCATGCCTACATTAAAGTCAGCACCACCTGCATTAAATCTAAACTGACCGAATACTTCATCATAAGTATCTGTGTCTAATAAGTCAGACACAATTAACTCATCTCGGTTTCCTCTATCAGTAGTAAGGCCTGTATCGCTTACATCAAAGAAGAATGGTACAACCAACCTCTTTTGGTGATATATACCATAAGGTGGATTCGGCATATGTCGGAATCCCATACTTAGAGCTATTCTCTTTGAAAATACAGGTTGAGCTAAATAACTATCACCCTCTGTTACATGAACACTTGTCTTCTCGGATTGTATAAAAAACTCAAAACCTTCTGCAATTCTTACTGTACCACCACTAGAGATTGCAGTATTTGATGTTTTATATATTGTAAAAGTATTAGCATCTGGCACTTCGGCAACAAACCAATCAGCATTTAATGCACCTTGAGAAGTTCCTGCTATTGTTATAGGATCACCTACAGATAAACCATGTCCAGTAGCAGTAAATACTATTCTGTACATAGTTCCATACTCTGGGTTTCCATGACTATTATCTCCTGCGGCAGATGATCCTATCGCAGAAGTGTCACCTAATGTGAATACTTTTGATACATTAAACTTAGAACCAATAACAAGACCTGATACATTTGTGTCATGTATTTCTCCTAAAAATTCTAACTCATCACCCAATACATAGTTGTCAGGATTCTTATGAACCACACCTCTGTTTTCAACTTGTGCATATTCGCCTGCTTGAGTAGCAACCTCAATAGGCTGTGTATACTGACCACTAGGAACTTTTTTGAATGCAGGTATCGTATGACCAAATGCACCCACTACTGCCGAATAATCATCAGAAGAACCACTTGGAGATGTGTTAGCTACTTGGTATGTAAATGTATCTAGGTCAACCTTTGTGATTACAAAAGAACCATTGGGGTCTTCGTTACCAAGTGATAGGTTTTCTATACCGATAAAGTCACCTGTTTCTAATCCATGTGCTACAGTTGTATTAACAGTCACAACCCTAGAGCTTCCTGGTCTAGTCGCTGATGCTATATCTAATTGTTTAAAAAATTTATTGCACTCAAGTGCTGCTTGTTCATTTCTGAATAATATGATTTTATTTAACACCTGCAATAACTGAGATGCTAAAGGAACAGTTTCACCTGCCTCGAAAGTCATATTGAATTTACTTGAGTCATTTACATTAACTGCAACTGCATTTGTGACACTAGATAAAATAACAAACTCATCGGTGGAAATCGCATTATCACTAAACCTACAGGATGATGTTACCTCTGTGTTAGTAGCATCATTGAGTGTTAGCTCTAATGATCCACCTGTATGAGGAAGGAATAAATGCTGATTAATTTGTGCATAGCTTGAGGCACTACCCCAATTTACAGGGTCTTGTGGGAATGCTTCCCAAGTTAGCACAATGCCTTCTGTGACAACATACGATGTAGCAGTTGTAGTTAAGTCAAAAGTAAATGTAGTGGTTGTCGGAGTGCCAGTAATGGTTCTCTCACCATTTGGATCAGTATGACCTGGGTCACTTTTTTTCAGTCCCTCTATCACTACCTTATCGCCTGTTGTTAATCCATGTGCAATTGCACCTGTGGTAATAGTTACAACATTGGTTGATACTGTGGCTGCCGATATAGTGAAAGGTAACCTAAGTCTTGTACCTGTCTCCTCTTCTGAAGAAGTAGGTAATCTAACTGCATTACCTGCTACAGTAAATGGAGATATAACATTAGTTATACCCTTCCTTACTTGCCACTCACCATTACGATCAAGCCGACCATTGACACTAGAGCTAAGTGTACCTCTTTGTAACTGATCAGATCGCAGACGATTGTTGTATCCGGTGAATCCTAAGTCTAGGTCTTCAAGGGTACGATCATCTAGGTTTCCATACTTGTCGTATCTAGCCATTTAGCATTTCCATCTACGAAGGGCTAATGCCTTTCTTGTGGGTCTTCCTTTCTTGTCTTTCATTGGCCCTTTAACACCAGACATTCTAGCACAAAATGATTTCTTTCTGGCTTTCTTTTTACCAGTAGGATTAGACTCAGTAACTGGTGGCTTTAAATTAGCACCAGTCTTTCTTTTAAAGTAAGCTCTGCCTTCGGCAGTTAGTCCACCTTTTTTACTTTTGTGTTCTTTTCTCATGCTTTTTCTTTTTACGAAAGATTGCATCGTAATTCTGTTCATACAATTTTTGATTGTATCCAGCCTTTGGTTGCATCCCCTTACCCATTACTTCTTTCTTTTGTGTTGATATGAAATTCTTTTACTACTTGTCTTTGTTCTTTTGAACTTTGCTTTCTCTGCCGAAGACATCTCTGATTGAGTCTTTGGAGTTTTTGAGCTAACTCTCTTCGATGGTCTACAAGCTGGATATGCTCGGCTACTTCCCTTGACTGATTTCTCCCACAAGGTTTACCGGTTTTAACATCCACCCATTTCTCTTGATGCCATCTTTTGAGGCTCATACTTTCTTTCTCTTATATCCACTAGCAGTCTTCTTCTTACCATCAGGGCCTTTAACTTGCCCCTTACATACACGAACTGCATATGAGTTAGCATAAGCTGATGGGTATACATCATACTTTCTTTTGGCGGCTGCCTTACCTCTAGCACATAACTTGCCCACTAGCACTTACCTTTCTTCTTCATCTTTCTCTTTGTAGGTGGTCTACCTCTTTTACTTCCATATGTTCCTTTTCCTTGTGGCATAATTATTTAATGTTCCTTTTTTGGGTTAATATGTTTTTCCTTTGAGCAACTTTTGGTTGCTTAGGTTTTTCCTTTTTTCCGAAAAATATAATTGATGTGATAGCCATGTTATTTTTTTGTTTTAAAATAAGTAAATGCTACAAAAACTCCTACTAATACTGCACCAATGAATCCTGCATCTGCTGGTTCAGGTACACTATTATAATCAACTGAAAGCCTATAATCTACTTCACTCCAATTGTACTGAGTTCCTTCGTATAATAATCCATCAAATTCACTATATGCCCACTCCGGTATAGATGGTACATAAAAGTAATTGTAATTAGTTGATGTAATGCTATCGCCCCAACCATAGTCGGAGTCATTGTTGATATTAAGTTCTGAAAATTCGTGGCTCATTTTTTGAAAAGGGATGTAAAGATTGATGCGATGCTCTTGAATGATTTTACCAATATATTATTCTTTGGTAAGAACATCATTATAATAGATATTATACCAATGTATGCAAATGCCATAGCGAGCAGATCGTCTTTGTAGTTACTAAAAATGTACTCTATCATAATATTGGGGATACTGGTCTTGTGTCTGTGTGAGGCTTTATATCATCATCCATTGGTTCGTATGGTGTGTTTACCTGTTCTATGGCATCAGATTTAGCCTCAGATTGCTCTGTAGGCTCTTTTGTTTCTTCCTTAGTATCATCATTAGACTTGACCTCCTTAGGCTCTTCAGTAGGCTCTGAGGATGTTTTATCTGATTTGGATTCCTTTTCTTCTGATTTTTGCTCTGTGCTACTATCTTTCGGCTCAGAAGACTTATCGGAAGAACTATCTTGTGAAGAAGCAGAGGGTGCAGGTTTGGTGTCCTCAGGGGCAGAAGATGATTGAGAAGTCTGTGGTGGTTCGGAAACCTCGGCTACGAAAGCCTGTGCCTCAGAAATCTTCTCGGTAATAACCTTTTGTCCCCAATCATTTAAAGTAGCAAAGTCCACAAAGTTATCAATAAACATTGGAACTTCAAATCTTTCTTCAATGACATCCTGGGCCACTTCTGCTACAAATACCTCTGTACGATCTTGGGCGATATCTACTTGAGTTACTGCCGCAGTAGACACAGCAACAGTACCTGCAGCCCCTAGCTGAGATACTTGTGTTACAACTGGTAATTCCTTGATCCTCTCTATAAGAGATTTTTTAAGAGCTTTAGCCCCTGCTCTAGCAGACTCTTGAGCTTGCTCAATACTTTCCTTAATGTCTGAGGAATCAGCTTGATTATTCTTTTCGCCAAGCACTTCAGAGATTGAATCCCTGAGAGTTCGCAGTTCTTGCTTTGCTCTTTTCTTATCCATTTACAATGACAATGATTCATAATTATTTAACTGATGATGAGCCAAAGTAGAATCCTACGATAGCCAATACTGTTTGTCTTATCTCTGGTAGTATAACATACCCATGCAATGTTTGGTAGCTAGTGCCTTTAATTAAGCCAAACCATTTACTGTATTCATTAGCTACTGTGACCCCTTCGTTACTATGAGCTAGGATGAATGGAGCTATAATTACTCCGAATAAAACTGTTACTACAATAATTCTACGAACAATAGCACCACCATCACCGGTTCTCTTTGCCGCGGCATCTGCACTTTCGTCTGATGCTTTCTGCTTCTTAATTAAGTTATCAACATTGGCTTGCTGAGAAGTTACCATTGTACCAATTAATTTAAAGAGAAAGCCACTTGCACCTCCTCCGAGCATTGCTATAAGTTCTGTTGTCATTTTAATTCTTGGATTAGTTTAAGTATTGATAAAGTAGTTAACCCTATTATAACACCCTTGGACATTATCCCCATTATTAAATCAATGTCTTGTAGTGTATCAGTTGCGATCCAACCAAATACTCCTACTGATAATCTCTGTAGTGTCTCTTCCATTATGGTATATTATTTACTACTAAAGCCTCTTCTTCTTTGGTAAGTGTTGTAAAGCCATTAACACCTAGAGCATACTTACCTTCACTTGTGTACATCATTGCTCCAGCATATGGATAACCAAGATTATTAGCTATAGCTTCCTCTAAAGCTTTTGCTTTTAGTTCTTCCTCTGTATTATATATTAAATACTTATCCATATTATAGGGCATCCATTTCTGTGTTTAAGTTTGCAACTGAAGTCGCATCCAATGCTTCATCAAATGCGGCAAAGATATTTGTTTCAAATCTTGAGCCACCTAATTCAAATATAAAAACTTGGCATTCAGTACTTAGTGTTGTTGTGTTAGCATCAATTTCTTGAGTTCCATCAACGAACATATCAAGAAGAGTTTGAGTAGAACCTTCTGCTTGTTTATTTCTTTGCATACTACCAATGTAGTTTTCAAAAGAACTTCCTATTGCTGAATCGTGAAAAGTATCAAAAATAGTATAAGCTTGGTCTCTTTGTCTGAGTCCAACAATGCTAGTAGCATCATTTTGAATAATATATTTAGCCCTTTGATTTATAGCTTGAGTAGGAGCATTATCTCTTACACCAGCTATTATTTGTGAACCAGTACCTTGTGAACCAGTAGTGGCTTTTACATTTACTGCAAATGTTACTTGTGAATGAGGAGTTACTGTATTGCCTCCAAAGTCTGTGTTTACTTGAGAATCAGAGGAACTAGACAGTGTTCTTGGATTACCCATAAATCCATCCTTATTGAATTGTAGGGTATTACCGGAGGATACATAAAGAGGAGCAACTCCAGCAAAACTTTGTGCTAAATTAAGAGAACCAACTTGGTCGTAAAGTGTTTTAACTGTTGGAGCTGAACTTACCCAAGAAGCATAAGTGCCATCAGTTAATTCAGTAGCAGTAAAATTTCTTGTACTAGGTGATGCTCCACTACTTACTAATTCAATTACATTACCACCTGTCCCAAAGACATCCTTGGTACTCCATACTCCATAAGCAGTAGAAAAAACAGTAGGTAGAGCTGGATCAAAAGACCCAGACCTACCTCGTAGGGCATCCCAAGCTGAAGCTAAATTTCCATCTAAAACAGAAACAGCACTACCTAGTAATTCTGAAGACATTATTGTGTAAACTCTGAAGCTACAATTCGACCTGCTGTACTTGCTGAACTATTAATGAAAGAAGCACCTTCTGCTGCATCTTTACTCCATGTATAACTGCGAGTAGCATATAATCGATGTCCATTAGCGGCAGTAGCAGTAGTAAAATAATTTACAAAGCAATCTGAATCATGTACATCTAATACTACATATTTAGTATTTTCATGTAATTCTCCAAACAATGTTGTAAAAGATACTGCTCCTGACCCTGATACAGGTATAGCAATAGATGCTTGCTTTACAGTTGCCTGGTCATTAGGTACTGGGTATAGGTTGACTACATTTGAATTAGGCATAATTTTTTTATCTGGTTGATCTGTTTACATAAGTTGATATCTTATGATTTAAAGAGTTGTTATTGTTTATTATATCAATGCGCTCAAGCTCTGTTGCTAGGAACAAATCAGCCTTCTGTTCTTCAAAGGCTGCCTTGTCATGCTGACCATCCATTCTAAGGAAATCAGCATATGTTCCATGAGAGATATAATTAAAAAATTCCGATGGTATTGAACCAATCGTAAAACTAGAAATACCTATTCCTGTGGAAGGATTATTAGCTGGATCAATTGGTTTCTTATAAGTTACATATACTGTGCTACTTTCATTGGTCAATGGGCTTAATACATTTGCACCAAATGAATCAACAAAGAAATCATATTCAGTAGCTGATCTATTTAAAAATGGTTGTTCCCTATGAATACGAATAAAATCTGTAATTTGTTCTTTTGTTTCTCTTGTGTCCTCTGAATTTAATACTTCGTATTTTTCAGAAAACTCAACTGTTTGCCTTGGGGTTAACTTAAAATTAGTAAGACCAACAAAATCACCCCATTGTATAACCTCAGTAGGTGAACCATATTCTATGTAAGCACCAGTAGAGTCAGTATCCTGTTGTTTAGCTTGGGTTGTTCCACCTATAAATGTTACAATGTTAGTTACTGGGTCTTTAGTATAAGAGTATGATCCGAAAATCCATCTTCCATCTGTTCCTTTTCTAAATGCATTATTCTCTTTAGCAAAGTTATCTTGGTTAGTTGGTACATAAACATCATAATAAATTGAGCCAACTAATTCAGTTCCATACTTAAAGTAAAGACCATTTTCAAAAGTGGCCCTACTTACCTCAAATGAACTAAGGTTTCTTTCTTCTCCTACAGCCACATATCTATCCCACATAGGGCTAGTGTTGTAAGCCATAGTAAATCTACGATTAGCTAAGTCAACTAAGTTGGCAGTTTCCTCAGTAGTAAAATCATTTACCCCTGATAGAGCTTTGATTGTATCAAACAAATCAGCTGTAGTTCTATTTAACATTATGCTTTGTTCGGTGATAAGTCTTTGTGCTTCTTATTGAAGTATTGTAAAAATTCTTTAGATAAGACAGTATCTGATCCATACTTCTTAACTAATCTAAAATAATCCCTAGCAGGGATTGTTGCTACACATTTACCTAGTGTAGGGTGAGTCTTTCCAACATTATCTCTAGCCTCTTTACGAGCTATGTCGGTACGATCCTTTTCGTTTAGTTTTTCTTCTAAGATAGCATTGTTGATAACCTGAGCCATTGCCTCGCAATGCTCTTTCTCATCTATCTTATTATCTTTGTGATGTAGTATATCCATTTTATTATTAAAAAAAAGGGGAGGCTGATACTCAGCCCAACCTCCCCATTGAGATTAATTTATTAACTGTTAAGTCCTGAACCAGCTGTTGGATAGTAAGCTACCAAGAGTTTGAATTTACCCCTTGATGCATTACCGAATCCATTACCTGTACCATTAGATGATACATTGAACTGAGAAACCACATGAGATGTAGCAGTTGCACCATTTAATAATGCTCCTGTGTTTACATACCCTTGGTTGTCTGTATCACCTGTGAAACAGTCTGTTACTGCTACGAATCCATCAACATCGTCATCTCCACAAGAGATTGTTGCATTAGAGATAGCTGAACCAGTAGATACTGCTGCAGTTACTAACTCTTTTACTTCAATGCTTGCTTTAGCGATAACACCTGCAAGTGCAGACCCTGATGGGAACTGAACTGCTGTTGATTGAGCGCCAGTTGAAGCTGATAGTTCGCTTGCATCAAACTCTACTTCGTGAGTATAGCCTTGTGCAAGTGTTTCCAGGTTTCCGATTTTTTTTAATACTAATGCCATGTTATTTTACCTCCTTTAATTATTTGATTATACCATGAGCCGCTGGAGCATAAACACCAAGTGTTAATGCACAGTCAACAAATCCTCGTTCACCACCACCCATGTTAGGTAGGCGAGATGATCCCATAGGGATAAGCTCGTGAATACCATAGTAGTCAGGGTTGATCATATAACCACGATCGTGATTAGTTGTTGATCCTGAAACTGTCTCTGGGTTGGTTGTTGGATTCATGTTAACGATAGAAACGATACCGAAATCTGATTGGTAAATCTCAACAGATAATTTAATTGTTGAGTTATCACCATCATAGTTTACACTACGAACAGTTTCAGTTTGGTTTCCTAAGCGAGCATAGTCTGCGATTTGCTTACGAAGTGATGTATCAGCGATAAGAACTAAGTTGTTAGCTTCACCATTTGCACGATAGATCGAACGAATGATTGTGTTGAACTCAGTCTCTGTTGTAGCTGAACCTGTAGTAGCAATAGATGCTGCAGGAGTTTCGTAATCAGCAGGGATATCAGCATTAGCGCCATCCAAGAACTTACCAAGTCCTCGCATTTTGTAAGGGGCTGCACCTGTTTCTGCTTGACGATCATTGTCTGAAAGAATTGTTGCTTCAACATCTCTTTTCAATTCACGAATAGCTTTTGATTCAGCTTGTGCAACTTTAGCAGGTCCTACAGAGTCAACAGCTTCCTGTAAATCGGAAACCATGAAGTCTCTGCGAAACTTCTGAATGTAATTGCCAAGACGAGCGCGGCTTGCGAATTGGTCTGTGAATGTTGTAACATCAGCACCTTCGCTAATACCTGCTGTTGAGGGATCGGCTAGGCCATCGACTGTCCACTCAACAAAAGTAGCATTTGCTTTCTGTTTGTTGGCAGATGAAAGAGCTGGAGTTTCTTCTGGCGCAAGGATAGTTAAGACATCTGTCAAATCCTCACGATTGGAAACACTCGGCCCTTGGGTTGTAACTGGCTGTAAAGCCGGATTGAATGTATCTGAAATTGCCATTATATTTATGGATTAATTGTTATGATTGTTTGGATAATTGAGCAGTTCTGAGTGAAATGAAATCACCTTTTGATCCTGAATTTTTGAACCTACTGTTCAGGTCAGCCAAAGCCTTCTGACTTTTCTTAGTACGACTTACTGTTGGTGCTGAAGTTGCACCTGTCTTTGGGGGATTAAGATTAACCGACTTAGTATCCTTTACCAGTTTTCTACCATATATACTATTGGCTGCATGAGCTATAATGTAAGGTAGTTGTGCTGATATATCAGGATCAACTGTTTCTTGGAGATTAATGAATCGCTTATCATTTAGCATAGCCTCATAATTTCTGCGAGTATCGTTGTCATCTCCTGTCATCCAAGATAATTCTTCTTCTGCTTGTTTAGCAAATGCTTCCTTAACTTGTTTACTAGTTTCAATCTTCTGAACTTGGTTCAATTGATCTGGTAAGAATTGGTCTCTAGCTTTCCGAGCTTGTAGTAAACTTTTGCGAACTTGTGCTTTAGTTACTTCTTTGCCTTCAACCTCTGTTACCACATCATCTGCCGAATAGCCATCTGATTCAAATAAGGTTTCTTCAGCCCAAGTGATAATATCATTTAACTCTTGGTTTTTATTTTGAAGCTCCTCAACAGTTTTTAAACTATTATAAGGGTTGTTCTCAATAGCCTTAGGCTTATTTAGAATATCATCCTTATTTTCGCTCAACTGTTTTTGTAATTCAGCTAACTTTTCTTCAGCTTGTTTTCGTTTAGCAGTAAGTTCTCCAAATCGAGCAACTGCTTTACTTCCAAGTTTATCTGATAAGTCTCTTAAATCCTCCTCGGACATTTCATCCAAGTTGTACTGTGAAAGATCATTATTAGTGGATTCTTCTGAAACCTGTTGAGTTAACTGCTCAGTCTCCTCTTGAGTTTCTGCTTCCTCTACTACCGATTCTGGGGTCTCCTGGATTTGCTCAGAGGCTGTTGCTTCTTGAGTTTCATCTGGTTGACCTAACCTTCTGACTGCGAAGTCAGATGGGGATATGTTGTCCACAGGATTTTTTGCTGACTCTGCGATGTCAGGTGCGATTTCATCTGTCATAATTTGTCCACTTTCTTTGCGCCAAAGCGATTGCGATAAAGTTATTATAACATACTACCCAAATCTTTTTTCTAAGATTCTGTAACCTGCCATTTGTAAAATCTGATCATATGTAATTATCCTACCTGCTATTTGCTGAATGGTCTCAAAGTCAGCCTTGTGTAACTCCTCTATAGCTTCTTCCCTTAGGTCACGAATTGTAAATACAAATGTAGCAAATGATTCGTGGTTTGATAATGATTGTAGTGATTCTTCTAGTGTCATAAATTATTCTTCCAACTCAGGTCTTCCTGCTTTGTTAAATTGATGGTTTCCTATCATGAATGTTCCTTTATCTTGAGAAGCATCGTATTTAGCATCTCTTCTTCTGAAGCCTGTACCATCGAAAGTATCCATTGGTAAATTACGATCCAAGATATATGTCATTGCCCTATGGGTATCTGAAGCTAAATGAATAGCTTCTTGGGCTTTTTGGAAATCTTCTTTAGTTGGAGGGTTTTTTTGATCTTTGAATCTTTTATTCTTTGAGTCATATACTTGATACTGATCCTTATGAAACAAGATATCACTAATAGTTGGTTTACTGTTAACACTATTAGGCATATATGTAGATGGCAAAACCTCGCCTGAGTTTATGAGTTCATGTCTGTTGAGTATGCTTTTAGCAACTGCAAACATTCCATCCATACCTTCTCCTCTAGCTTCTAAGGCAACTGCCTTAGTTAAGTTAGCCATGTCAATTTGATTCTGCATTTCAGCAGATCGCTTAGTGCTATACTGTTCTGGAGTCATACTAAATGTTTTGAGTGTCAACACTACCCATAGCAGCAGGCTCTGTACCAATACGACCGATTTGTGCATTCTGTTGTTGTTGCATCATAAAGGTATATTGTCCAACATATTTTTCCATCCTAGCGGCAAATGCTTCATCTGACTGTAGTCTAGCTTGAATATCTGGCTGAGAACCATATTGTTGGATTACTTGCATTGCAACCTGAGCGCCATTTGGTCTAGCAGGCATTTCAATACCGGCAAAAATCTTAGATAGATCGTCAGTAACTTGTTTGACTACTTGTTCTTGTGCGGCTTCTACTGGTTGTAGAATCTGATCGGCTAACACAGGATCAACTGCATTTGCTATAACTGTTAACAAACTATCAACATTTATTCGACCATTACGATCCATAGCAGTAAGTGCTTGAATTTGTGCAAGTTTCTTCTCTTGAGTCTCAGGGTCTGTGTTTAATACATCGTAAGATATAGTAACATCAAAGTCTTCGTTTGGATCACCTTTGCCAAATGTTTGTGGATCAGGAGAACCGGTTACTCTAAAGAATACACTATCAGGGCCAAATCTTTGGAAACACTTGTAAGCTAGTTTTAATACATCTGCTGAGTGCTTTAGGAATTTATTAACCAAGAACTGTAGCTTCAATTGGCTGATTGGGGTATTATCTAATCCCATCAATCTATCAGCTTGTTCTTGAAGAGTTCTTTCAATCTCTATTGATCCTGTAGGTGGTGGAGGTGTTGGAGCAAAGTCCAAGTCTCCTTTTCTTCGGTAAGGTATATATCTACCAGGGCCAAAGTCTGTTGGTGCTTGTCCGACAGGGTGAATGATTGGCGGCAATGTTGCCAAAGAGTTTCTATCAATTCGTGAATCTCTTTCTACCTTTACTTGGTTTTGAATACCACGAAGCAGATCAGGAGCAGTCATAGTGTCATACAATCTTTTAGAATCCTCTGACAGTTTTGTGACCACGATAGGATAATCTTCATATCCATTGAGTAATTCGTGAATTGCGAAAGCAGGAGCATCTTCGTTCCCACTAAATTGTTTATGGAACACAGTATAGTAGATTCCTTCTGAACCATCCTCTGGGTCAATCAATCGCTGATATCCATAAATTAATTCAATTAACTCCTCTGCTTCGTAGCCATAATCTTGTATAAGATTTGATCGTCTACCCTCTTGTTGCTTTTCTATATCTAATACATCAACACCACGATAGTTCTGAATCATTTCGGCTACAAAGTCTGCATCCCACCCATCTGTGGTTACTTTTAATTCTAACTCCTGTGGAGTATAGAAGTTTCTCCAGAAACAATAAGGTGCTTTCTGTGGATCAGTAACATATGGTGGTAAGAAAAAGTCAAAGTCAGGTGCTAATGTTTTTACCTCAGGAGCATTTACTTGTCTTCGGACTATTGGAAGTTTTGTAGAACCTTTCTTCCTTAGTTCCTTTAAGGCTTTTAACCCTCTCTTTTCGGTTACTCCTTCAAAGGTTTGTTGTAGTAATGCAACCAATGCCTGGTCATTACTTGGATCATCAACAGCTTGAGCTACCTCTGGTGACATTTGAGCAATCTGTGCAATATCTAACTCTTGTAGAAATTTACGATCCTCTCTCTGCCAACCAACATGAGTAATTAAGATACCTCGCTCTAACAAATAGTTACACCCTAGCTCCATTTCTTTCTCAAAGCGATTGATGTAACCAGAGCTAACCATCCACTTCATGAAACTACCTACGATTTTTGATCTAGCTATATCGTTTACTTCAACAGGAAATGCTGAAACATTGGCTCTGCTCAATGAAGACATAAGCATTGCAACAAGTCTTGATATCCTTTCATCGATAACATGAGACTCAATGTCTGAAGCACCTTCCCATGGAAAGGCATCAGCCCCATGTTTGCGAAGGTCACGACTTTTCCCTGCCCAATAGTTTCTTCGTTGATCGTAGGAGTCCCTACATAAATCAAAATATGGTTCTAGTTCATTTACTGTTTGCTCGTAAGCATGGCGCAAATGGTTTACATTAGGTTCTCCTGTCACATAAGTAAGTGACTCCGAAATATCTGTGTCTTGCATATCGTCTTATTTTAACATAATGATCAAACTATCTTCGGAAGAACCATAATATATTGGTCTTCTTCTCTTTCTTCTAGATTAACCATTTGATGTCTTCTTACTTTTCCAATGAATCTTCTGGGTATTTCTACCTTAATGCATCCATTCTTTTCTTTAACATGAACGAATGAAAATCTAGGGTTTGGTGCTATGTTTCGTACCTTACCCCTGTACATTCTTGGTTTCACTTCTTTGATCGGAATATTGTCATCTAATATTTCCTGACCAACTTCATTTATCCAAGTATTCTTTCCTTTTCCGGAAATACTTTCCTCGGTCAATTTGTTAAATGCAATGTCTTGCAATTCTTCAAATGAAATATCGTAGTCTTTGGCTATATCTGTTAATCTTCTTTTTGCCATTAGTAACCTCCTGTATGGTTATATTGGGTTAATAGTTGCCGCTTGTTTACATGGTCAGGGCCTTCACCACCATTACTCATTCTTAAATATCTTATTACATCAAAAAAATCCTTTAGAGCTTCGTCTGCTTTCCCATTACTTCCATAGTTTATGAGTGATTCGATTAGGTTGCCGCATGATCTGTGTATATAGCATAGTGGTCTATTGACTTCGTCTACTGGTAGATTAGGATTATAATTAAACCATTCGTCTAATGCATTGATCCCTATTTCCTCCATTCTACCATCACTTGCAAGGAAGTTCATGTTATGATCATCAAATGCTCTGAATAAATCATCATTGTTCTCATTCTCTTTTGCAAAGAATCTAGAGTCACCGATTCTCTCAAATACATCTACACCTAAGTCATCTTCTATCTCTCTGAACATTTCAGCATATCCTGCTACATTTAAACCAAGCTTCTTAGCGGCAGGGCCATATCTCCATTTCGGATCACCAAACAATGCCCACTCTCCATATATATCTCTTTCAGGAAACTCCTTACGAATGTATATCTCGCCTTGTTCATTTACCCCTGCCCATATTGCTGTATAGTTTCTAGCACCGGCTGGATCAACTACCTGATAACAAGTAAACTCATTCTTATCACTAATATCCGGAAAGGACATATTGTACTTGTTCTTGGTTTCATCTAAAACATTTACCTCTGTATTAAACAAAGGTAATAGTGTTGTCATTGACTTGACTGGCACACCATATGCTCTAACAAGTATCTCTTCCTCTGGAGCTTTCTTCAAGTCCTTTGCTATTCTTTCATATCCACCGAAAGGATTTTCATCAGAATGAAGATAAACTATAGAGGCATCTCTCTCTTTACTATATTGTTTTACAGGTAATGGCTTATTCGATAACAGTTCAGCTTCTCGTGTTTCTAGGGTTTCTGCTCCTTTTAGGTATTCTGATATAAATGGTGTATAACCATCAATCGGAGTAAACCCTATCAGTAGCTTAGAGTTTCTAGTCGCTAGTCGGAATCTAAGAGTGTTTACCAAAGAGGCATCGCCAAGATACTCATCAAGCCATGCTCCTATGTTTTGCCCTTTGGGGTGCTTGAACCCAAATTCAAAACCCTCCAAGATAGTCTGATTGTTTGAGAACTGTGTATAAGTCTTGAAATCAACCCTAGTCCTGGTATCCGGAAAGATAAAAGAACTTCCTGTAAATCCATTCTGCATAGAGAAATTGATATACCCCTCTATACTTTTAGTCTTTTTCTTAAACTCCTTGGGCATCATCTCCCATACTGCCGCCTGCTGAACCTTTACAGAGGTGTCAGCATTCTGTGAGAAGCATACAATGTGGCCATCATAACTATCCATGACTGCCTTCATTACTAACTTCGCACACCCTGTAGTCTTACCTGATCTATTACCACCTAGTGTTAAACACTCATCATACTCATCTAACCCATCTCTGATTCTGTTCCAACCATCTAAATCAAATCCATATCGGATAGGGTCTTCTACAGATGCTTCAATTCTGCCTTCATGGGCCTTGTGGAGTTCTGTTAAAAGTCTAGGGTCTTTCTCACCAAGAAGAACTATCTCCTCATCAGTAGGTGGTTTAAGCAAAGGGTGATTTGTAAATTTAATCTCCATCTTCTTCTGGTTCTATTTCTTCCTCCCAAATAATATCTAGAACATCGCCTTCCATATCCTCTTTTGTTTCCTTTAATAACATTCTGCCTACCCTGTGATTAGGATAATCATAGAATAAGTCACCATCATCATCCATTACTATGAACATATAGTTGCCAAAGTGTTCGCCTAGATTGCCACGAACCCTATCAAATAATTCATCGTAATCGCTGTTAATCGCCATCTATGTCTATTACCTCACCTTTGATTTTCTTTAGTCTCTCCTTAGCTAACTTAATTGTCTCATCATAGTCATCCTGGGTATATACCTTACGATCCTCAGTAATGTTAGTAGCCTCACCTCTAGCAGTAAGTGCCTCTCTGATTGAGTTAGCCTTAGCTATACTCAACTCCTTCAAATCCCTAAATGTCACCTCCAGCTCTCCATTCTCCATCCTTACTCTGACTGCATCCACCAAGTCTTCCTCAAGACTACTTAGATTCATATAGTTCTTTGCCGCTATAGCTCCTGACATATCCTTGAACTTACCAAAGTAATCAGCATAGTCTACCAATACATTTACCACACTATTCCTATCAAAGCCATACTTCCTTATTAGCCTAGTCTGGCTATTGCCCACAGAATACAGATATAGTATCTCGGCTACCTTCTCCGGATTATACCGACTGATGCTCTTCTTCTGCATCGCACCCTTCTTAGAAGCTACTTCTTGAATAGCTTGAGTAATCTCCTTCATGAGTTCCTCTTTTTCCATATTGAAGATATTGGAGTTAATTTACTTGACAGTCAATGTTATAATCAATAAATCTTAATTGGGTGTACATAATGATGTCTCTTGATCATCATATGGGGTAGTTCATTAGCTACACTTCCCCCAAGGAAGGGTGTACTTAAGTATACAGATAAGTAGATAAGAGAAGCCCTTAATGATTTCATCATGGCCCTTACCAAGCCCTTCATAAGCCCTTACTAAGCCCTATGAATGAGCAATTTTTTTAAAGGTCACCTAATGATATATATACATACAGCTTCGCAGGATTTCTGACTGCCCCACCCATCAGTAATTCTAGCATAAGTCGCTGAACCACAACAACTTAGCTTCCAACTAGACATAATACATATTGTGCGATGACTATTATCTAAGGGCCTTCCTGTCAGCAACTTACGACTTTTCATAGACATCGGTTGTAACCAGGTTTGAGCCAATATTTATGTATCATGTGAGCTAAGTATTTATTCTGCCAATGAGTCATGAGGTTAAACACCCAAGCAGACGCCGAAGATAGAGCGACAGGCAAGTACGTTCTGTTTTGTTTTCGCTCTATCTTCAGCAATATCAGCACCAACAGAGAGATAGTCTTGCCTGTCGCTCTATCTTCAGCAATATCAGCACCAACAGAAAGATATTGTCTTGCCTGTCGCTCTATCTTCAGCAATATCATCAACAACAGAAGATATTGTCTTGCCTGTCGCTCTATCTTCAGCAATATCAGCACCAACAGAAGATATTGTCTTGCCTGTCGCTCTATCGCCGCAATATCAGCACCAACAGAAAGATATTGTCTTGCCTGTCGCTCTATCTTCAGCAATATCAGCACCAACAGAAAGATATTGTCTTGCCTGTCGCTCTATCTTCAGCAATATCAGCACCAACAGAAAGATATTGTCTTGCCTGTCGCTCTATCTTCAGCAATATCAGCACCAACAGAAAGATATTGTCTTGCCTGTCGCTATCTTCAGCAATATCAGCACCAACAGAAA
>UEXL01000224.1_pt1 | contig 37619 bp, 53 predicted proteins | sample 1796671 | NCBI WGS metagenome assembly UEXL01 (sample SAMEA4772471, study PRJEB27181) | metagenome | reverse complement strand
CATAAACACCATCAGAGACATCACCAAACTTCACGCCGGCAAAGCCTGCCAAATTATCATTGTTGTAACCTGGGCTGAAGCCTGGACCAGAGCCTGTATCATACTCAACGCCGATACTGGTAATGACCAGACCAAACACCACATCCTCTTCATAACTAATACTACCAACTTCAGTAGCATCATCATCTGCAGGACCAAAACTTGGAACCATGGCGTTAAGTCCCTCACCACCACAGCCACCATTGGCAGCGCTATTAGCCAAACAATTCCCCGCCTCATCGTAAAAACGCGCAGGATCCTGGTAATCAGAACTATCTGTTTGGGTATCGCCATCCACATAGACGTTATTCAGCTCCATAATCCCGTACATGCCTTTCAAAACCGCCCATTCGGTGTCGCGATTATTGAATTGAAGAGCGAGACGGCATGCTGTATCACCAGTAGCGTCTGATGCATCACACAAAGATTTTTCATTCCAAAGAGAATGGGGGGTGTCTGTTAATGCGTTATCAAAATTAAGCTGAAGAGAAAAGTCCAGCGCAATTCCTGACTGACCACTGATGCTTCCCATTTCCTGCTCACCAAGAGGTTCCAGCGCATACCCTTTTAGAGAGAAATGAAAGCAAAATGACTAAGGTTGTTATTTTCGCCAACATGCCCTTCCCCTAATTACAGTTGGCGGGAGCGGCCCCGCAGGTGGTTATTTTCATGTGCTGAATGAGCACTCCTTCCATTCTTGCCGTTCCAATGTTTGTCACAGCACCAGCACCATCCTGAAAGAAAATACCCTGGTCGGTACTCGTTGCGGTTGGCGCATAATATTTCTGCAGGTCTCCGTTTACGTCCGTGCTGTTGACATAGCTACCCCCACCATCACTCTGGATGCCTTCGGCATCCGGGAACCATACGCCCCATTGAACATACCCGTGGGTTTTGTAATAACGCTCCGGCCGACCTGTACGCTGGTAGCCTTCGGTGTCTCCGTCTGCCAGTGAGTAAAAATCCGTGTACACATTTTTGCCGGCAGCCGGATCATCGGGGTCTCCGGGAATTTTAGTTAGCTCAATAATAAAATCGCCGCTTTTGTCTGGCGCGTCATCAAAGGTGATACTTTGGTAGGCTAACTGGCCAAGCGGAAGATAGGCGTTAACCCGTCCAATATAAAGCCCCTCATCATCATTGAAGGTGGGCACTTTCCCCAAAGTGCCCGTGTATCGGGCGGCACCCTCGGCGGAACCGTTATCCACTCCTGCCGAAAAACGGAAATCACCAGAAAGATAACTGTGGTAGATAATGCCGAAAGTTTGTTCAGATGTTTCTTGTAATATTTGCAATTGCGCGGGTGCGGTCGGATTCAAACTTGAATCGTAACCGAGAGCTGCCGGTGCACCATAATGCGCAATTGGACGACCTTTAATATAGGTGAGACTCTGCAAGAAACCATCATTACTGGCAACGATGGGGTCACCCGCAAGCGCATCACTTACATCACGGCCAACTTCGATTTCCCCCCAGAAAGCCCAGCGCCACAAATCGGTTTGGGATGGGCCAATCAGCTCCAGCACCGTTGTGGGAGATTCGACACCTGCGGCGTTGTATACCTTTGGCCGAGAACTATCCGGGTTTTGTGGATCATAGCCGGGCCAATCATTGAAGGCGTAGTCATAGACACGCAAAACATAGGGATTATTTGCAGAAGCCATATGGTCAATCGTGCCGCCAATCGGACATCCCATCAGGCTAGTAGTGCAACTGTCGCTGCCTGACCACTGCTGAATTCCCGCTCCCCTCGCCAGATGAAATGCTGAGGCCATAGTAACGAGCGTCACCGCGCTGCAAGGTTGTGCCTGCACCGGGGTCACTCCCGGTTAGCTCAATATAACTGGTAGGCGCCATCAGATAGCGGAAATCTTCCAAGGCAAGGGAAATGCCTGCCCCCTGCACATCCGACAAGGAGTCATCACTGAGTTCAGTAAGGGCTTGCGCTTGAGCGGCGCCCAGGGTGAGGGGTCGCAGCCAACAGCAGGTTGGTCGATTGGAGTCTTGGGCGCACTGTGACCTCGTTTTCTTGTTATTCCAGCCTGATCCTTTTATTGAACACTTTGGTCAGGTCTGATGATCTTTAGTCACAAGGCTACACAGCGTCAAACCGTATGGCAACACTTGTTAACACAAACACTACACAGTGTCGTCGTTATTAATCTATAAATATCAGCAAGTTATGCAGAATAAACACTGCGTATACCAGCCCTATGCATGCTTGTACTCTTTACCCAGAAAACGGCTTGTTACCAAAGTGCACATATGGTGCCGGAATATCCCATTGGTTATGTTTCATTCGGGCTGAGGCTTTGGCTTTATGATGAGGGACGGCTGTTACATATAAGGGGTTGGTCTCGGCCCTAAAGGCCGGCTTCGCTTGCAAGCAAGCTCCTACAGAACAACCGCCCCCTCCTGGCTATGTAGGAGCGGTGGTTCCACCGCGATGCAAATAATAATGAGCGTCTATGGCGGCGCGATAGAAACCTTAAAGGTAGGCGCTCACCACTGAGGACACCGAGATCACTGAAGAAAGAGCGGTTTTCTCTGTGCTCTCTGCGCTGAACGGGTCTTGGTCCAGGACTGAATCGAGCCGCGAGCGACGCTCCTACTGGTCGGACTATAACGTCAGGGTATTCATGAACTCGTGCACCGGCATGGAGGCCAGGGACTGGGGATTATTGCAGGCGCCGAGGATCCGTTCCGCTTTGGCTGGGGGGAAACAGGTCAGCAGGTTCTGGTGGAATTTTTTCTCCAGCACAGGCATGCCCTCCTCTCTACGGCGTCGATGGCCGATGGGGTATTCCACCTCGGCAACATCCGTTTTTGTACCGTCGCTGAAAAAGACCTGTACTGCATTGGCGATGGAGCGCTTTTCCGGGTCCAGGTAATCGCGGGTGTAGTCTGCGCTTTCCACGATCTCCATTTTATTCCGCAGCGTGTCGATCATCGGGTTGCTGGCATGAAAGCTGTCTTCGTAGTGGTCGGCACTGAGATCGCCCATGATCAAGGGCACGGCAATCATGTACTGCAGGCAATGGTCACGGTCCGCCGGGTTGGCGAGTGGTCCCTCTTTGGAAATGATGCGGATGGCTGATTCGTGGGTGGTTACGACAATTTTCTCGATATCATTCAGGTGATTTTTTACCTCCGGATGCAGCAGTACCGCAGCCTCGCACGCTGTCTGCGCGTGAAACTCGGCCGGAAAGCGAATCTTGAAAAGGATATTTTCCATCACGTAGGAACCATAATCGCGCTGGAAGCTGAATTGGCGCTTATCTTCCGGTTTGATGGCTTGGTCCTGGTTGGTTTTGCTGAACAGCACATCATAAAGCCCCACTGGGGCGCGCTGAGCGAGCCCGGAACTCCCATTTCGCCGCGCAAGGCAATATCCGCAAGGCGCACCGCCCGGCTGGTGGCATCCCCCGCTGCCCAGGATTTTCGTGAGCCGGCATTGGGAGCGTGGCGATACGTACGCAATGCCTGACCATCCACCCAGGCATGGGAGACGGCAGACAGCATCTGCTCCCGATCGGCGCCCATAAGGTGAGACACCACAGCGGTAGAGGCGACCTTCACCAGTAGCACATGATCCAGACCGACACGATTAAAGGAATTTTCCAGTGCCAGCACGCCCTGAATTTCATGGGCCTTGATCATCGCTTCCAGAACAGCCTTCATGGCCAAGGGCGGCTCTCCGTTCGCTACCCGTTTTTGCGAGAGATAATCGGCTACGGCCAGAATGCCACCGAGGTTATCCGATGGATGCCCCCACTCTGCAGCAAGCCAGGTGTCGTTGTAATCAAGCCAGCGAACCATGCAGCCGATATCCCAAGCGGCTTTTACTGGATCCAGGCGGTACGGGGTGCCGGGAACCCGAGCGCCATGAGGCACCATGGTGCCCTCCACTATCGGGCCCAGATGCTTGGTGCATTCCGGAAAACGCAGGGCAAGGAGCCCGCAACCCAGGGTGTCGAGCAAGCAATAGTGCGCTGTTTGCCAGGCTTCTTCCGATTCGATGCGGTAATCGCGAACGTAGTCGACAATGTCTTGAATGACTTGGTCGTAATCGGGTCGCAGATTCTGATCGGTATTGCTGGCCATGGTGCGCACCTCCCCTGGATAGGTTGACGTTCAGGGTCACCCCGGGGTGGCAGAGGGTCAAGCGTTGCTGGGGGTTAATTGAGCGGCTTTTACAGTTGTAGGTCGGGTTCACCCAAGGGCACAGAGAGGCAAAGCCGTAACCCGACAGTGGCGTTGTCGGATTACGCCTTCAGGCTAATCTTACCTACATGAAATGGCGTTAGCTGTGATGAGGCTCGCCTGCATCAGAAGCTGTCGCCCGGAATCCGGACATTACCTTCCATCAGGACCCGGGCGCTGCGGCTCATGCTGGCTTTGGTGGCGCTCCATTGGCCGTTGAGCTCCGAGGCTTCAGCGCCGACTTGCAAAGTACCAGACGGATGACCAAAGGTGACCGCATTGCGCTCACCGCCGCCGGCGGCCAAGTTTACCAGCGTACCGGGAACCGCTGCCGCCGTGGCAATGGCCACCGCTGCGGTGCCCATCATGGCGTGGTGCAGCTTACCCATGGACAACGCACGCACCAGCACATCGATGTCAGCCGCGTTGATTTGCTTACCGCTGGATGCCGCATAGCTTTTTGGCTTCGCGACAAACGCTACCTTCGGGGTGTGTTGACGGGCTTCGGCTTCTTCAATGTTGTCAATCAACCCCATGCGCACGGCACCGTAGGCGCGAATGGTTTCGAACATGGCCAGAGCTTTCTTGTCTTCGTTGATATCACCCTGAAGCTCGGCGCCTGTGTAACCGATGTCTTCTGCGTTGACGAAAACGGTGGGGATGCCGGCATTGATCATGGTTGCCGGGAAGGAGCCCACACCTGGCACGTCCAGCTCATCGACCACATTGCCGGTGGGGAACATGGCGCCCTCCCCGTCTGCCGGGTCCATAAAGTCCACTTTGACTTCGGCGGCGGGGGAACGTCACACCATCCAGTTCGAAGTCACCGGTTTCCTGAACGTCTCCGTTCGTGATCGGCACATGAGCGACGATGGTTTTCTGAATGTTTACCTGCCAGATGCGCACCACGGCAATACCGTTTTCGGGGATACGATCTTTGGCGACCAAGCCATTGCTGATGGCAAACGAACCGACCGCTGCGGTCAAATTGCCACAGTTGCCGCTCCAGTCCACAAACGGTTTGTCGATGGACACCTGGCCGAACAGGTAATCCACATCGTGGTCGGCTTTTTCGCTTTTAGCGAGGATCACCGATTTACTGGTGCTGGACGTGGCGCCCCCCATGCCGTCGGTGTGCTTGCCGTAAGGATCGGGGCTACCGATCACGCGCAGCAAGATCTTGTCACGGGCTTCACCCGGCAATTGGGCGGTTTCGGGCAAGTCGTTAAGGCTGAAGAAAACACCTTTACTGGTGCCGCCACGCATATAGGTGGCAGGTATTTTGATTTGTGGTGCGCAGGGCATGAGTTTGCTCCTTAAAAACCCCGACGGGGTTACATTGTTCGTTTTCCGCCAAGAGGTTAAGCGGCTAAAGCAGCCTTAATGCGGGAGCCTGCCTGCAGGTTAAATACAATGAATCTAACCCATATCGTTTGCAGGCGAACTCCCACAGGGGCCTCAGGTTTAGCCTGCTTCTGCCATAAATTCGTTAGCGAATTTCTGCAAGATGCCGCCGGCGGAATACACCGATACTTCTTCTGCGGTATCCAGGCGGCAAATGACAGGGATGCGCTCTACGTCACCGTTGGCGCGATGCATGATCAGCGTTAGCGTGGCACCCGGTGCCGGTTCACCTTCCACGTCGAAGGTTTCAGTGCCATCGATGTTCAGGGTGTTGCGCGTCGTGCCCTCTTCGAACTGCAGAGGCATAACGCCCATGCCGAGCAAGTTGGTGCGGTGAATCCGCTCGAACCCTTCCGCCACGATACTTTCTACACCGGCCAACGCCACGCCTTTGGCTGCCCAGTCACGGGACGAGCCCTGACCGTAATCCGCACCGGCGATGATGATCAACGGCTGTTTGCGTTCCATGTAGGTTTCAATGGCTTCCCACATGCGCTTCACTTCGCCTTCCGGCTCAACCCGCGCCAGGGAGCCCTGAATCACATTACCGGCTTCATCCTTGACCATTTCATTGAACAGTTTCGGGTTAGCCAGTGTCGCGCGCTGGGCGGTCAGGTGATCGCCACGGTGGTGGCGTAGGAATTGAAGTCCGCTTCCGGCAGGCCCATCTTGTCCAGGTAGGCACCGGCAGCACTGTCCAGCAGGATCGCGTTGGACGGCGACAGGTGATCTGTGGTGATGTTATCCGGCAGTACTGCCAGCGGACGCATGCCTTTCAGCGCACGGGCTTCGGCCATGGTGCCTTCCCAGTAAGGCGGGCGACGAATGTAGGTAGACTGCGGACGCCAGTCGTACAGCGGGCTCGCGGCACGTACGCCATCGCCTTCTTCTCGAACATGGGATGTAGGTCTTGCGGAACTGCTCCGGCTTCACCGCCGACTTCACGATGGCGTCGATCTCTTCATCGGACGGCCAGATATCTTGAGCATAATCGGGTTGCCGTCCTGATCGTGGCCCAGCACATCCTTCTCGATATCGAAACGAATGGTACCGGCAATGCAAGGCTACCACCAGCGGCGGCGAAGCCAGGAACGCCTGCTTGGCATACGGGTGAATACGGCCATCAAAGTTACGGTTGCCGGACAGCACCGCGGTGGGATACAGGTCACGCTCGATAACTTCTTTCTGGATTTCAGGATCCAGCGCACCGGACATGCCATTACAGGTGGTGCAGGCAAAGGCCACCACATCAAAGCCCTGCTGTTGCAGCTCTGGCAACAAACCGGATTCTTCCAGGTACATTTTTACGGTTTTGGAACCCGGCGCCAGGAGCTTTTCACCCAGGGCTTGCGCACCAGGCCCAGCTTGTTGGCGTTACGGGCCAGCAAGCCAGCGCCAATGATATTGCGCGGGTTGGAGGTGTTGGTGCAGCTGGTGATGGCAGCGATGATCACCGCCCCATCCGGCATCAGGCCCTCTTCCTGTTCCCACTCCTTGGCAATGCCACGGCTGCCCAGTTCGGACACCGGCAAGGAGTGGGGATTCGATGGACCTGCCAGGTTACGCCAACGGAAGACAGATCGAACGTCAGTACACGCTCGTATTCCACCTCTTTGAGACTATCGGCCCACAGCCCGGTTTCCTTGGCGAACTTTTCTACCAGTGCCACCTGCTCATCTTCACGGCCGGTGAGGCGCAGGTACTCAATGGTCTGATCATCGATAAAGAACATGCCAGCGGTGGCGCCGTACTCCGGGGTCATGTTGGCAATGGTGGCGCGATCGCCCACAGACAGGCTGTGCCCCTTCACCGAAGAATTCCAGATACGCGCCGACTACCCGCTCTTTACGCAGGAATTCGGTCAACGCCAGTACCAAGTCAGTACCGGTGATGCCCGGTTCAATTTACCGGTCATTTTTACGCCGACGATGTCTGGCAGACGCATCATGGACGGGTTGCCCAGCATCACGTTTTCGGCTTCCAGGCCGCCCACGCCCACGGAAATCACGCCCAGTGCATCCACCATGGGGGTGTGGCTGTCGGTGCCCACAGGTATCCGGGAAGGCAATGCCGTCACGCACCTGCACCACCGGAGACATCTTCTCCAGGTTGATCTGGTGCATGATGCCGTTGCCCGGCGGATCACGTCCACGTTATCAAAGGCGGTCTTGGTCCAGTTGATGAAATGGAAACGGTCCTCGTTACGGCGCTCTTCCACCGCACGGTTTTTCTCGAACGCGCCCTCTTCAAAACCGGGGTGTTCCACAGCGAGGGAGTGATCCACGATCAGCTGCGTTGGCACTACCGGGTTTACCTGGGACGGGATCACCGCCCTTCTCAGCGATGGCATCACGCAGGCCAGCCAAGTCTACCAGTGCGGTCTGGCCAAGGATGTCATGGCAGACGACACGGGCGGATACCAGGGAAAATCCAGGTCGCGCTTGCGTTCGATCAGCTGCTTAAGCGCATCAGTCAGATCCTGTGGCGCACAACGGCGCACCAGCTGCTCCGCCAGAATGCGGGACGTGTATGGAAGTTTTGCATAAGCCCCAGGCTGGATCGCATCGACCGCCGCACGGGTGTCGAAATAGTCCAGCTCGGTGCCGGGAAGGGATTTGCGGTATTCGGTGTTCATAGCCTGGGGATCTCTTGTCTGGGTGCTTGAATGTGAGCAGAGGAATAAATAAATCGACGCTGGATGCCAGACGCACAATGCCCGACGGGGTTAGCGTCAGGCATTGAGCGTCAGGCGTCAGGCGCTATCAACCTCGCTCAGCGATCGGCGTTACCGGGCGAAGCTCTTCACCGGTGTAATCCGCGCTTGGGCGAATAATGCGGTTATCGGCGCGCTGCTCCATCACGTGGCCAGCCCAACCGGTCAGGCGGCTCATCACAAAAATCGGCGTGAACAGCTTGGTCGGAATGCCCATGAAGAAGTAGGCAGACGCGTGGAAGAAATCCGCGTTACAGAACAATTTCTTCTCGCGCCACATCACTTCTTCACAACGCACAGACACTGGGTACAGCACGCTATCGCCCACATCCTGACCCAGCTTTTCCGCCCACTGTTTAATGATGGCGTTACGCGGATCGGACTCGGTGTAGATCGCGTGGCCAAAGCCCATGATCTTTTCTTTACGTTCCAGCATGCCCAGCATTTCTGTTTCGGCTTGGTCCGCACTGGTGAACTTCTCAATCAAAGCCATGGCCGCTTCGTTGGCGCCGCCATGGAGCGGACCACGCAGGGTGCCGATGGCACCGGTGATGCAGCTATGAATATCGGACAACGTGGACGCACAAACACGGGCGGTGAAGGTGGACGCGTTGAACTCATGCTCTGCATACAGGATCAGGGACACGTTCATCACGCGCTCATGCAGCTCGTTGGGCTTTTCGCCACGCAGCATGTGCAAGAAATGTGCGCCGATGGAAGCATCGCCGGTATTCTCGTCGATACGTACGCGCCATCGTGACTGAAGCGGTACCAGTAACAGATGATGGACGGGAAGCACGCCAGCATACGATCTGCGCAGGCTTCCTGAGTCGGGAAAGCCCCATCACGCTGGTGTCTTCCTGTTCCAGGTTACCCAGCATGGAACAACCCGTGCGGATTACGTCCATGGGGTGAGCATCAGCCGGAATCTGTTCCAGAACGGTTTTCAGTTCTGTCGGCAGACTGCGCAGACCCTTGGTTTGCTCTTGTAAGCATCCAGTTCCGCCTGGGTCGGCAGCGCGCCCTTGAGGATCAGGTGTGCGACTTCTTCAAATTCGCAGTTTTCCGCCAGATCTTTAACGTCGTAACCACGGTAAGTCAGGCCTGAGCCAGAAACACCTACAGTGGAAAGTGCGGTTTTACCAGCGACCTGGCCACGCAGGCCTGCGCCGCCGAGTTTTTTTGCTTCTGCCATGATTTGTCTCCTTGTGAATCTTATTTCCGCCAAAGCGGATTCTGTACTGAAGGGCGCCCCTCGAGACTCGAATCGGCATGAAGAGGCTCAAAACCGGGTTCGCACCTCAAGAGGAACTCCTACAAAATTGGTATCAGCCCTTGCCCTTGGCGAAGAGTGCATCCAGTTTCTGCTCGTAATCGTGGTAGTTCAGGAAATCGTACAGCTCCATACGTGTCTGCATGATGTCCACCACGTCTTTCTGATGGCCTTGCTCACGAATACTTTTATACACTTGCAGCGCGGCGTTGTTCATGGCGCGGAAGGCACTCAATGGGTACAACACCATATCCGCTCCGGCATCAGCCAGCTCTTCGCGGCTGAACAGCGGCGTGGCACCAAACTCAGTGATGTTAGCCAACAACGGTGCATCACCCAGGCCTTTCTTGAAGGCTTTGTAATCTTCCAGTGTGCACAGCTTCCGCGAAAATGCCGTCGGCACCGGCGTCGATGCAGGCGCGAGCGCGCTCCACCGCAGCGTCCAGGCCGTCTTTCTGGAAGGCATCGGTACGGGCGATAATGAAGAAATCATCATCGGTCTTGCCGTCCACCGCCGCTTTTACGCGGTCGACCATTTCTTCCTGGGTGACAATTTCCTTGTTCGGACGATGACCGCAACGCTTCTGGGCCACCTGATCTTCCAAGTGCACCGCGCCAGCGCCTGCCTTGATCATTTCCTTCACAGTGCGGGAAATATTGAACGCCCCACCCCAGCCGGTATCGATGTCTACCAGCAGCGGCGTTTCCACGGCACTGGAGATACGACGCACATCTTCCAGCACGTCGTTCATGCTGGTCATGCCCAGGTCCGGCATGCCATAGCTGGCATTGGCCACACCGCCACCGGACAGATAGATGGCGCGGTAACCAACCTGTTCCGCCATCATTGCCGCATAGGCGTTGATGGTTCCCATGATTTGCAGGGGCTTTTCTTCCGCGAGCGCTTTACGGAAGCGGCCGCCGGCGGTCAGGTTTGCTGACATGGCGTTCTCCTAATTGTCCGATTTGAGGTTTTCCGCCTTGTGAGCGGCATATTGGGTTTCGATATTCTTGCGAGCACTGCTGATGTGACGGCGCATCAACAGCTCCGCCATTTCGCCATCGCGGGCCTCGATGGCCTCCACAATACGGCGATGTTCGTTAAGGGCTTTTTTGCGGGCGATTGGCCACCGAGCTGAACTGGTAACGGTACATGCGCACCAAATGATAGAGCTCGCCAATCAACATCTGGCTGAGGGTGCCGTTATGGCTGCCCTGGATAATGCGGTAGTGAAAATCCAGGTCACCCTCGCGCTGAAAATAGGCGGTGTCCTGCTGCAAATCCTGCTGCTGCTCATGCTGGGCCAGCACGTCATAAAGGCCTTTGACCTCCTCTGCTGACATTTGCTCGGCCGCCAATCGCGCCGCCATACCTTCCAGCGCTTCACGCACATGGTAGATTTCGATGAGATCGTCGAAGCTCAGTGAGGCGACACGGGTGCCCACATGGACGACGCGTTCCAGCAACTTACGGGATTCGAGGCGACGGATAGCCTCACGGAGGTCCACGGCTGACGCCGTATCGACCAGCCAGCTCGGTTTCGCTGACTTTGGAACCGGGCGGATCTCGCCACGCACGATATCGTCCTGCAGACGGGAAAAAACCCGGTCAGCCAGGGTACGTGCAGATTCTGGTGCAGTAACAGACATAAACAGCCCGATTGTTGACAATTTCAACGACCGGACTGGACTTTACGCCCTCATGATAGGGACTTCAAGGGCAATTGTTGACAATGGATGACTTAAACCATCAAGGCACCAGTGGGTCGCAGCCACCGCCGGGGGCACCAGCAAAAAACTGGACGGCGCCCTGGGAGAGAGCCACCAGCATCTCCTGCTGGTCCTCAGTGAGATCGTTCACGTTATTGGTATCATCAGGGTCAGCAGGCGCCGGTAACGCGTCAACCCATTCTTTCTGCTGAATGTAGGGGTAAAAGCCATCCACCCAGAGCGCGCGCAGGCCTGCATCAAAGTTGCCATCACCGGTGCGGTACAACGGCACGCAAGCATCAGACATATCAACCCGACCATTAATCGTGACACCGAAATTAGCGGCAACATCGGGCTGGCTAGCGTCAGGGGCCAGTAGCAATGAAATATTGGCAGAGTCTGAATCCGCCAAGGTGCGAGTGACAAAGCCCACCGCCCAGCTATTGGCAGCACTAGTGGGGCAAGAGCCATCCGCCGGGCCAGCCATGATCACACCGTAATCCGGGCTGCTGATATCCGCGATAACATCAAGACAGAAAACAGCACTGCCATAGTAATCCGCCCGAGGCTGCTCATCGGTCACGCTTTTATTGTTAATTTCCGGGAAGTAGTTGCCGCTGCCATCATCTGCCGTTTCGATATCTAAATTAGGAATCGAAGTGCAGTCTGCCGCATCATCCTGGGACAGGCAGGCACGCATCAGGCGAACCGTAAACGGCCCCGCCAGTGCCAGATCATCGATAACGGTCTGATTCGGCTCAGCCTGGGGGGCCGCCTCCAGCTCACCGGACAACGGCAGATCAACCGCATCGCCAACCAACGTCCCGGTCAGCGCTCCTTCGTCATTACTGGCCAAAGAGGACGACAGGCTCGGGTAATTGAGTTCGAGATCCGTCTTCCCTACCCCGTTTTCTGGCAGGAAATTATTGTAAACAAACTTGTTGAGAAAACGCCCCTGAACCACCAGATCGCTATCCCCGCCCGGCTCGATGGAAACCACTGAGGCATTTTCAAACTGCAACTTTTCATTAACTGCTGTAGACGCGGTAAACGCCACCAGCTCCTGTTTGAAGTCCGCCTGAGTCGTGCCTCGGGCAGCAAAACCAAGGCCCATGACTTTACCGTTGGGCAGGATCAAGGAAGGCTGGCCCAGCGCAGCATCATTGGTCAGACGGCCCGGCAAGTTGATAGTAACAATGTCTTCGCTAGCTGAAGAGGACGGGTTGTCATCCCGACAGGTAATAAAAACACAGGACCGGAAACTGTAGTTGCCGGCGGAGGTATAACCATTCGCTCGCTCTACTTTGGCCAGCGGGACATTAGGGTCCGGGTCCATCCCGGCCAGCGAGCCCGAGGTCAATTGCGCATTAACAGCAACAAAGAAGGGGTCCCAGTCACTGCGAAAATCGGCGTACACCGCAGTGTCAATTGGCTGTTCATAGGTCTCGGGATCATTATCATAAACCTCATGAACAGCATCCGGAATTTTCACGAAATCCGATGTCGCCGGGTCCACATCCAGACCCTGAATAAACGCGGCCACGTTACGGCTCTGAGCGTCAGAGGCCGCTTCACGGAACGGGGAATTTTTCAGATCAGCCACGGTGACGGCATAACGGGTATAGGCCTCTTGGCTGGGAAATTCAATGCTACCCAGGGACAAGTAATTCCCTTCAAAAAGAGCGTTACCGATCAGGAACTCGACACCCTGAGCACCGTCAGGGCACAGTGCATTGAACGCCGGCACGGTGACCACGTTACCGTCGGAATCAACCGATTGCTGGTCCGTATCCGAGGTGAAGAACACCACGTTGGTGCCGGTGCAGGTGTAGCCCAGATTGCTGACATGGGGGCCGGCAAGCTCAACCAGCACATCGCCACGCGAGGAGGGATCACACCCTGCCCCGGCGGGGCATCCAGGCACGATCGCATCAGAAAAATCTTCACCACCATTACACCCGGCTAGCGCCAGTAAGAGCGTGGTCAGAATAAAAAGAAATCGCATATTGGTTTCCTGTGCATTCGCGTGGGGTTCATTAACGCTCTCTTACGGGGCGGTCAGAACCAGCTCGCCTTCCGTCACCTGTTTCAAACCATCGGTGCCTGGGCGGCTTTCAAAATAAGGCAGAAAATAACCAGATAGTGTTGACCCGGTTCCCTTTCAACGGTTCCCTGCAAATAGCCATATCGGTACCAGGTTTCCGGGTACTTACGGCTGAACGGCTGGTCTACGAGCATGACGGGCAAGCCGCTTATCCAGCCAGAGCAACTCAACGGCGAGATAGCCCTGCTTGCGTATAAACGCCATCAGCGAGACGCGGTTAACCTCATCAGGGAATGAATAAATTCTGGCCCGGTAAGCGGATTCACCCACCATGACGGGCGTATCTGCCCCAAAGGCAATTAACGCTTCTTTACCGGATTCCAGGCTATGCGATTCTTCCGGCAGGTGCTGGCAACAATCAGCTCGCAACGCCCGATAAGTTTCCAGATAAGCGCCTGAATCCAGAGTCTCATAGGGCGCCGGTGCCGAACTGGCCGCCTCACGTTCAGCCCCCATGTCCAGGGGGCGGCTCACGAGTTGCCCGGTTTCATCCACATAACTGATAAAACGGTCGTTCTCACGGGCCTCCAGCTCCTCGTCCACCTCGCCGCTGGGGCGGTAGTCTTCCACAGACTCCAGGGTAGCAGAACCCCCTGCCGGCTTTTTCTGACTGGTGACAGAACCGGCAGGCTCTGCCGTTTCGATTGACGCTGTGGTGTTACCCGAGTCGGACGGACGTTCAAGGGTTACCAGGTTTCCCTGCGCATCCGTGTAGACATATAGCCCGCCCCCGCCGGCAGCACGCTGAGGCTGACTCTGGCTGATGTTTTGCCCCTGGCTCTGGCAGCCAGCAATCAGCGCCACGAGCAGCAAAATCAACAGTCGCATCAAAATTTGGTTCTGAATGCCAGGCCGACCATCATGATCCTGGCTTCGGTTTTGATATCCAGCCCGGCGTAGGGGTTGTAGACCACATTATCGATGCCGGTACAGTTAGCCGCGCAGCTGGTGTCTGCAGGAATTTCATCTTTGCTGTGCAGCATGCCGACACCCAGATCGATGTCGGTGTCCTTGTCCCATTTGTAGCCCATCCCCAGGCTGTAATAGCGCGACTCATTGATCGGCACCATGGGGCTACGACGCTCTTCGGGAATCGCCGATGCGCGGGGCTCATAGCCTGCGCGGAGCTGAATACGGCCGGTCAGGTCATAGGCGGCACCAAAGGCAAGGTTCCAGGTGGACTGGAAATTCAATGGATAACTTAATTGCGTCGACGTGGAGCCCGGCGAGAACAGACGCGCCAGGCTCAGCACCGCGGAGCTACGGTCGAAGACGATATTAAACGCATCCCACTCTTTGTAATCCGCCCATACCGCATCCACATTAAACTGCAGGCGCTCGGTGGGCTTAATCTTAATGCCGGTCTGGAAAGTCGCTGGCATGGTCAGGTCCATACTCACCGCCCCGACTTCTTCACTGCCGATCTGTGAAGGATCCCCAATACGGCCAACGCCAATGCACCGGTGGCAGAGCTACCGATACCGTTAACGGTCTCCTGGGTCGCATTGGAATAGGAAATTTTATAATCCCCTTTCATGTGCGTCTTCGCTTCGGAGCGCCACACCGCCCCCAAGCAAATCGGTCATTGGGTTCCCACAACACACCCAGGTTATAGGACGGGCTGAATCGCTGATCCATGGAGACTTCCAGCGATGCCAGGTTCTTGAAAGGTCCAAGCCCTTCATCCGGATTACAGATCCCGAACAGGATCAGGTCGAGCGCAATATTGGATTCACCCGCGAAAGGCGCACAAATACTTTCATCAATCACACGGGCAAAACCCAGCAACTCATTGGGGGCACGGAAATCCTGCTCCAGGGCAATGGCCTGGTAACTCATGCCGATGGACGCGCCGATGGATAGCTCATCATTCACCTGGTAGGCCACCGACGGAGACAGGTAGGTAATACGCTCAAGCGCCATTCGCTCGCCCATGTAGTTACCGACGTCATCTTCATCGCGGTAAAAACCCGCCGCCATGGGCAAATACGTGGCCGTACCGAAGGTAAACTTGGAGCCCGCAGGGCGAATGGAAAATGCCGGCAAGGGGCCTGCGATCAGCGGGCCCGGTGGCAAGTCCACTGTATCGTTGATGAACGGCACATAGAGGGAAATCCCTTCCACCGAACTGGTCGCGGTTTTGAAATTACGGCAGTAGTCCACGCCATCATCCGGCACGTCATCACACACTACCGGATCATCAGAAAAACCAAAGACGTTGTAATCAGGCGGTGCTGAAAATTCAGATTCCAGTGAAAAATCGGCCCCAACGAATTGCAAGTCCATACGCCGACCATCAAGCCGGGCAAGCCCCGCCGGGTTGAAGTGAATAGACATGACACCTGGGGGATCTGCAGTGACAGCGTGCCCCATACTCATGGCCTTCACATCCAAGGCCAGGTTGTTAGCAAGCTGCGCATGGGCAGAAACGGCCACAAGCCCTGCCAACATGACGAGAATACGCACACCGGACCCTTTATTTTTGTTATTCATGGCTAGCCCCTTCCAACTGCTTATCACGGCTTATGCCCCGGGTTTAAGGCCTGAAAAATCAATCGGCAAAGAAAGTCCGAGCAGCACATCAGGGGAATCTTCCGTCAAGCCAAACCCGAAGCTCAGGTTGACGATGCGGTTACTGGAAGTCCGAAGACCCAACGAGGTATTGATGACACTGGAGGTGGAGTCCTCCGATGCCGCCGTGTAATCCTCGAAGAGAAAACTGGTTTCGAAATTGTACGACTGCTGATAGCTTGCGCTCAGCGACACCTCGTAGGATAACGAATACGCCATCCCCATGGAGAAATTAATACTGTCCCCAGGCTGCACTTCATTGAGAATCTGGCCACCCCGAACCTGGTTCAACTCAGTCGCATCAAACGCATAGGTGTAGCCCAGCGAACCGAACAGCACGACTGGATCAATCACCTTACTGGCACTGACACCTGCCCCCACAGAATAATAACCGGAGCCACTGGACACCTCTTCATTCACGTTGATGTCATAAGGGCTGTCCCCCGTGGGCGTGCTCAGCGTGGTGTACAAGGTCGTATTCATGGCCCCCGGCTTCACCGGGAAAGGCTGGTAACGCAAGCTGAAAGACACATCCCCCAGTGCGGCCTGGGAGACATCTTTCTGCGTGTCATACTTGTAGGACACCGGCAGACGGGTATTAAACGTCAGGTTATTCCAGATACCGTAATCCAGTGACAACGATGAAGAAAACGCATGCTGAGCATCCTGCTCAATACGAAAACGGCTGATATTGCCGGTGTTTTCGTCAATGGCAATGTCGATCCGGTCATCACGGTAGTAGTTGTAACTGGAAGAAAAATTCAACGACATCTCGCCGCTGGGAAGCAGTGAATATTGCTTCTCAGCCGCCTGAAAGACCTCTTCAAGATTTTTTTCCTGGGTGACATCCTCATCCGTGGTCTGGAGGGCATCTCGGGCTTCGTCAACCTCGGCGGCCCAGGCAACATGGTGCGCCAGCAAGAGTGCGGCCATTACTGCCGCCTTCCCAGACATCATTTTCATGCAAGCCTTCCTTTATTATGTTTGTTATTCGCCACTGCAGGCTGTTATTGGCGGAAGTAGGTTCGTGTCGGCACATTGATGACCCGTTTATCCCCGTCATCCTCAGTAATCTGAACCCGAGTTAGCGTGCTCGCCTTGTCCGCCCAGTTCTCAATCGGTGCGGTAAACACCGGGAACACATCAAACGCCAAACGATTAATGGTCCGCTCATCAAGCAAGCGCAGATCATAATCGGTGAGTTCCAGACCATCCTGGGGCTCAAAACCGTTCGGAAACACGATGAACAGTACGTTCTGGTCCCAGACCTCCTGGAATTTCGATTCACTGAAACTGATATTGCCCAGCGCCGGATCTGCCACATAAACATGGCCATCCTGGTACTTCTTGAGCACGACGAAATGCTTAAAACCGCCGTAGGCAATCGGCACAATAGCGGGATGATCCAGAGACTGAATGTCAGACATTTCCGCCCGAAAACCACTAGGGTGCCCCAGCGCAGTGGCCAGCCGTTTCATATCGAGTAGGGAAAAACCGCGTCGTTCCACGATCTTGTCGGTTTCGCCAAACCGAAGCAGGCCTTCCATGATCTGGCGCTCTTGGAACTGTCGTCCCAGATATTGGTTCAGTACGGTAGTCAACGCCGCGGAGCCACAGGAATAGTCGTATGCCTGGCGCGTCACATTGTGGTATCGGAACTCAGATACCGGTTTCACCACGAGATCACGCTCGCGTAAGGACACCGGTTGAGTCGGGTGTTCGTAGTAGATTTCGCCCTTCTGCGGGGGCTTAATCACTACAGCCTCGTTGGCGGCGAAGAAAATAAGCGCCACACCCAGCATGGAAGTCAGCATCTATGGCAATCCAGCATTATTGTTATTGTTTGTTTCTTATAGTGGCAGACATGTTAAGGGTTCTACCCCGTTACTGCGGACACTTCTAAAAAGAGGCACACTGTGCCCAAGGAGTGTTTATGAGCAAGCGAAAGAAGTACAGCCCCGAGTTCAAGCGTGAAGCGGTAGAGCAGACTCGTCACCCCGGCGTGAGTTGCCGCCAGGTAGCGCTTGAATTGGGCATCAACGCCAATCTTCTCTCTCGTTGGCGCAGAGAGGCGGATGATACCTCAACCCCTAGCTTCCAGGGCTCAGGTTCCCCCCGTGACGCGGAGATGGCCCGACTGAAGCGAGAGCTGGCACGAGTGAAGAAGGAACGGGATTTTTTGCGCGAAGCGGCGACGTTCTTCGCAAAGGAATCGTCCTGAGATATCAGGCGATTGAACGTTGCCGCCAAGACTTCCCGGTTCTACTTATGTGTCGCTGCCTGAAGGTTTCACCCAGCGGCTACTACTCTTGGTCTGGCCGGGCACCTTCGAGCGGGGCACAGGATAATGAGCGGCTTCTCAAACGAATCCACGAAATGCACGCTGACAGCGGTGGCGCCATCGGCGCCCCGCGCATGCATGATGATCTGGTGGAGGAGGGAGAGACGGCCAGTCTCAATCGCGTGGCGCGTCTCATGGCAGCGTCTGGCTTGCAGGGTTGGCCTCGCCGTAAAGGTCGGGGTCGCAAGGCCCCTTCAGTTCGTCCGGATGGGGTGAAGAACCATCTGAAACGAGATTTCAGTGCACTGGAGCCAGACACCAAGTGGGTGACCGACATCACGGAGATCAAGACCAAGGAAGGCAAACTGTTCCTGTGCGTCGTGATGGATCTGTACAGCAACATCATTGCGGGCTGGTCAATGCATCATCGCCAGGACCGGCACATGGTACTTCGAGCCGTAGAGATGGCGGTGTGGCAACGAGAGGGAGATGGGAAGATCATTCTCCACTCGGATCGAGGCAGCCAGTTTACGAGTGGTGATTACCAGCGTTATTTGAAACAGCAGGGCTTGGTGTGCAGCATGAGTGCGGTTGGCCATTGTGCCGATAATGCAGCGTGCGAAGGGTTCTTCGGTATGATGAAGCGGGAGAGGACAAATCACCGTAAGTATCGAACCCTAAATGAGGCAAGGGCTGACGTATTTAATTATATCGAGCGGTTCCACAACCCAAGAAGGCGGCGCAAGGTTGCAGCTCAAGATCGCAAGTTTACCGCCTTTTTTAAAACCGTCCGTGGAAACGGGGTAGAACCCTAACCACGTCACCCAACACTGGCAACCATGTAAATTCGCCGAAGAGGCAAAGACTTGGGCTTAAGTGCCCCCCCCCCCTGTATACATTAGTCGCGATTAATCGCTCCGCATGAAAAAGCGCCCACCTGCCAAGCTAAAAAGCAGGCAACAACAGAGATAAACCTTAATCACTTCCACCCAAAGCTCGAAAAGTGCGTGTAGGACGGGCGCCCACTCTTTATATCTCACTGTTTTGCTATTCCACGAAGCGCCGAAATTCCAGATTCACCGTGCGTTATCTACAAAAAAACATGCCCAAGTTTTCACCTGGGCATATTTCATTTATGCAAAAAAAACAGTATTGGCTGGATTGCTACTTGCCGCCGATGCGCAGAGTAGTGCCATTCAGGTTCAGCCCAACAATCTCGATATCACCCCAACGGGTTGGTAGATTCAGCACCCAGGCGTTGATTTTCGATACGCATATCAACACCACCTGCATCACCCAAGGTAGTAAGAGCAACAACCAGGCCATCGTTTACTACATCCACAGAGGCTTCGACGGTCAAATCTGCACCACCGTTATTTTTAATTGCCAAGCTGTCGAAGAGAATACCTACATCTTCATTGGGCGTAGTTGGCACCGCATTAGCATCAAGAAGGCCGCCATCAGTGATAGTTATACCATTGGTGATCGTGGTATCCAGCGCGATCATGGCGCCTTGAACTTCATTACCCAACTGGATGTTTAGGTTAGTTGCGCCAAGAGTAATGGTGCTGCTCTTGAGAATAGTATTCGACTGCGTGGAGGCGTCTATACCCCAGACACCGGTGTCGCGATCAGAATCGGCAACAGAAAGATCGCCAGTTACGATTTCAATATTGTTAGGCAAGCTTACGCCTACGTTCAACACGCCGGCGCCGCTATTACCGTCAGCATCGATGTCGATGACGATTTCGCCACCGTTAGTGTTGATCTCCATCCCTTCGATAACGATTGCGCCGGAATCGCCAGTCAAGCTAGAACCAGTCAAACCATCTTTATCGTGAACGTAAACATCTAGGTTAAGGTCATTGGTGGTGATACCGATATTGATACCGTCCTGACCCGTTACAGCGGACAGCGCGTCATCCTGCATCGGCTCGAGAGCCAGGGCGCTCATCGGCGCGACGGCTACGGCAGCAACCAGAGCCAGTTTCTTGAAATTCATATTGTTCTCCTCGTGTGCACAACGTTTTTTTGTAATGCTTATGTGCGCCCCCCGTCTTCGCAGAGCACACACTTACGTTAACACAACAGTTACAAAAACAAATATGGCCGTTACAAAACACTCGCGGCGCCACAGCCAATCATAACTCGCTGTAATTATTAAAATTTCTTTATTATAGAACAGACGCAACAGGTTGGAATGAATGAAAAGGTCAACCCCTTTTGTTACGACTGTTACCCCCGGTAACAGGAATGGGCATCGTTGCGTTACAAGGTTAGACTAACCGCCTCATTTTAGTCTGGCAGCCCATGACTTACCGTTGCGTTTTTCAATCTGAAGGTAGCTTACGCTGGCTTGGCGAGCCTGATGCGGTGCTCACAGCACACTCGCAGGCAGAGCTTCTGCGTCTGCGAGTCAGCGTGGAGCACGCACTAGCCGAAGAATATCGCTTTGCGGCAGGCGTGCTGCCCTATGAAGCAGGCTCGGCATTGCAGGGGCTACCTACCGCCCCTTTTACCGCTTGGGTATACCTATATAAGGAAGCGCCTGCCACACAGCCCAGTGCCACCCCCTCTGATAACGACGACTTCACGCTAGCCTCGGCCTTCCAGCCTGAACAAAAACCGGCAGGCGTATCTCAGAAGCCTTGCCCGTATTCAGGCCTACCTGCAAGCCGGTGATTGTTACCAGGTAAACTTGGCGCAACGCTTTTCAGCCCACTTCAGCGGCTCGACCCTGGGCGCCTGGCTGGCACTGCAACTGGACCACCCTGCCCCGCACAGCTGCTATTTTGAAACCGGTCATGGAGACAGCGTGTTCGGTGTTTCGCCAGAGCGCCTTCTGTCTATTCAGGGCCGGCGGGCGGTGACCGAACCCATCAAAGGCTCGCGCCCCCGCGGGCAGACGCCTGACGAGGACGACCTGCTCGCGGCCGAGCTGCAGGCCAACCCCAAAGATCAAGCTGAGAACCTGATGATCGTGGACCTGCTCCGCAATGATCTGGGAATCAGCTGTGAATCCGGCAGCATCCAAGCGTCTCCGCTGTTCGAATTGCGCAGATTCAGCAATGTGCAGCACTTGGTGAGCACCATCACCGGCACACTCAAGGCGGATATCACACCGCTTCAGGCCCTGTTTAGCGCGTTTCCCGGAGGATCGATTACCGGAGCACCTAAAAAGCGGGCCATGGAAATCATCACCGAACTGGAGCCGACGCCCCGCGGGGCGTATTGCGGCAGCTTCTTCTGGATGGATGACCAGGGCAACCTGGACAGTAATATCCTGATTCGCACGCTACAAACCGAGGGCGACAGACTCTATTGCCATGGCGGTGGCGGGATTGTGTTTGATTCGGTGCCGGAGGCGGAGCACGAAGAGAGCTGTTTCAAGGTTGCCAAGCTGATGGGCGCGTTGGAGGAAAGATTTCTGTAATCTGCACACCAAGCTGTGCGCCTCATGCAACACGCCAAAACAGCCCCTCACCAAAGAAAAAGCCGCACCCAGATTCTGGACGCGGCTTTTCATTTTCAGGTCTACCACGCTCGCTTCGCGTTGTGCATGAAGCGTGTTGCGTGCAGCGTGCTTTACAGCTGGATATCACGCTCGCTGGCTTTGATGATCTCTTTCTTCAGGTCATCGTAGCTGTGCACTGCGGGGAACTGCGGAAATTCGGCGATCACATTATCCGGGGCGTGGAACAGGATGCCCTGCTCGGCTTCACCCAGCATTGGTGGTATCGTTATAGGAATCACCGGCGGAGATGACCCGGTAGTTCAGGCTGTGGAACGCAATGACCGAGGCCCGCTTCGGGTCTTTCTGGCGCAGCTTGTAATCGGTAATCCGGCCTTTCTCATCCACTTCCAGACGGTGGCAGAACAGGGTCGGCCAACCCAGCTTCTTCATCAACGGCTTGGCGAACTCGTAGAAAGTGTCCGAAAGAATGATCAGCTGGAAGTTCTCACGGGCCCACTCGACGAACTCCTGGCACCATCCATCGGGTCCAGGGTATCGATCACTGCCTGGATGTCGGGCAGGCCGTAGCCATGCTCATCCAGAATCTTCAGGCGCATACGCATGAGTTCGTCGTAGTCCGGAATATCCCGGGTGGTGGCACGCAGCTCATCGATGCCGGTTTTTTCAGCGAAGTTGATCCAGATTTCAGGGATCAGCACCCCTTCCAGGTCCAGGCACAACAATTCCACGGTGTTTCCCCTTTGGGTTGATAAGGCGCGCACAATGTAGCGGCGCCCCGGAGGCTTTGCAACGGGGGCTGGGGGCATACGCATTGTGGGCGGAGGGGTTATGGAGGCGATGCCTATAAGGGCGCGTCTAAAACGCGGCCACCCTGATTTTCAGTGAGAAGAGGCTTGCACCGCTAGCGATGGGGGTGAAGCCTTCATGCAAGCATCGCCTCACAGGAGTTAGCTCGAATGTTAGCGGATGGGTAGCTCTATGCCCTCAAACAAGGCCTCTCTTTCCTCCCGGTTAGGGGCCTTGATGGCAGCTTCTACCAACTCTCGGCTTAGATGGGGGGCGAAGGCCTCCAGAAAATCGTACATAAAGCCCCGCAAGAAGGTGCCTTTGCGGAAGCCAATGCGGGTGGTGCTGGATTCGAACAGATGGCTGGCATCCAGTGCCACCAGGCCCTTGTCTTCCACCGCATCCACCGCCATGTGGGCGATGATTCGACCCCATGCCCAAGCGAACATAGGTCTTGATCACGTCGGCATCTGCTGCGGTAAATACCACTTTCGGGTCCAGGCCTTTGTCCACAAAGGCATCATCCAGCTTGCTGCGCCCGGTGAAGCCGAATACGTAGGTAACAAGGGGTATTCAGCCAACGCTTCCAGTGTCAGCGGGTTCACGTCGGCGAGCGGATGCCCTTCAGGTACCACCACCGTCCGGTTCCAGCGATAACAGGGCATCATGATCAGATCGGAGAACAGATCCAGGGCTTCTGTGGCGATGGCAAAATCCACGCTGCCGTTGGCCGCCATTTCAGAAATCTGCATGGGTGTGCCCTGATGCATATGCAGCGACACATCCGGGAAAAGCCCGGTGAACTGATGGATAACCGGCGGCAAGGCATAACGCGCCTGGGTGTGGGTAGTGGCAATGCTGAGTTCGCCACGGGATTCGTCACGAAACTCCTGGGAGACCCGCCGAATGGATTCCGTTTGCTGCAGGATTTCACCGGCAATCTGCAGGATCGCCTGCCCGGCAGGGGTAATATGGGTAAGGTGCTTGCCGCTACGGGCAAAACCTCCACGCCCAGCTCGTCTTCGAGCATGCGAATCTGTTTGCTGATGCCGGGCTGCGAGGTGTAAAGCGCCGCTGCGGTGGCTGACATTCAGGTCGTGGCGGGCCACTTCCCAGATGTAGCGTAGTTGCTGCAGTTTCATCCTGCCTCCGCATTGAAGCCGTAATCGGTTATAAGAATATAATCGATTATTCATTCAGTGCATAGATAACCGCGCCTGCTGAGCCACGCAGCTTCTACCACAGTTTTCGCGATGCACACATCGTGTTCACACAGTAAGCCACCCTAACGTCAAGCCAGTGAAGCCTCTACGGCAATCCGCTTTCTTACTTGTCCTTCTTTCTATTAGAAATGCCATGCGGCACGTGGCCCGCGGCCACATGCTCGGCCGCAGACTCACAGTGACCCTGCTGATCATCGAAGAACACATCCGCCCCGAAGGCGCGCAAGAACTCTCCTTTGGATAACCCGCCCAGGAACAGGCTTTCATCCAGGCGAATATCCCAATCGCGCAAGGTGCGCACTACCCGTTCATGGGCAGGAGCACCGCGAGCTGTCACCAGAGCGGTACGGATTGGGCACTCCGCTACCGGGAAGCTGTTCTGTAACTGATGCAGCGCCGCCAGGAACGGCTTGAAGGGTCCGCCATCCATCGGCTGTCTGGCCGACTGCCGTTCATTCTCTGTGAAGGCCTCAAGACCATCGCTCTGAAAATTTGTTCCGACTCATCGGAAAACAACACCGCATCACCATCAAAGGCGATCCGCAAAATGCCATCCGGGCGCTGACACTGCCACCGGACAGGATCGTCGCCGCCGCATAGCCCGCTTCCAGCACCTGCTGCACATCGCCAGGGTCCGTGGACAAAAAAAGGTGGGCTCCGAAGGCCACATAACGGTGCGGGCTTTCGCCGCTGGCAAAGGCCGCACGGGTAATGGGTAGTCCATAGTGGGCAATGGAATTGAACACCCGCAGCCCCGTATCCGAGCTGTTTCGCGACAGCAGTATTACTTCGACCCGCCCTTTGCCCTGCTCCAGATCATTAATCGCCAGGAGCTTCTTGCACCAGAGGAAAGGCATCGCCGGGCTCCAGCAAATCATCTTCATGCTGAACCTGATAGTCCTGAAAGGCTTCCAGCCCCTCTTCCAGATAAACCCGGTGGCTGTCGGAAAGATTGAACAAGGCCCGTGAGCTAATCGCGATGACTAACTTGCCATCGAACGTTACTGGCATAATTCCTGTCTCAGACGATGAGTATGCACGCCAGTATCCTGCCCTGCTGCTTAAACCGCAACGGCATGGTAAGACGCAGGAGGCATGAAGCCTCATGCGCTTCCGGCATTTGGCGTCGAGCAGTGAGCCCCGCTTGATCAATGGTTGTTCAAGGTTCATATGTGGCATAAAGTTGCAACGGCAAGTGCGTTGATCTGGGCCATCGCTCATCCCGAGCCGGTTGGCCATTAACGAATTAATCCGTAGGGGAAAGGGAGTCATCCATGGCTGCTAGCAAGGTGAAAGATACCGTCGAGGAACTTCAGGCTCAGATTCGCAAGCTGGCTGAGCGCTTCGACAAGGAACGTGAGAAGCAGATCGCACAGTTGGAAAAGCAACTGGATAGAGTGCGTGACAGCCTCAATCAGCAATTGAAGCGCCAGCGCGAATATTTCGCCAAGCTGGAAAAACTCCAGGCCGAATACCGGGAAAAGGCCACCAGCACCGTAAAACGTCAGCTCGACCGCGCCCGCAAAACCGCAGACGACACCCGCAAACAGGTGGATGATTCCGAAGCGCGCAAGCGCATTCTGGAAACAGAGGTCAAGGTTCTCAAGGCCACCGCCAAGCAGGCTCATAGCCTGGCTCGCGTTATTGGGCAGTACGAAAAGGACCTGGAAAAGCGCGCCAAGGACATTCAGCGCAAGGTAGCGCCGAAGAAAGCGGCGAGTAAAAAAGCCCCGGCCAAGAAAAAGGCCGCAGCCAAGAAAGCCCCCGCTAAAAAAGCGGCTGCCAAGAAGGCACCGGCGAAGAAGAAAGCCACCGCCAAGAAAGCAGCCGTGAAAAAGGCTCCGGCTAAAAAAGCGGCGGCCAAGAAAGCACCAGCCAAAAAGGCGCCTAACGCGTCTTGATCCTGGACCCATAAAAAAACCGCCAACATGGCGGTTTTTTTATGGCTATTCGCAGGCAGCGCTTCTGGAATCAGCGTTTATCCACCATCCCAAGCCAAGCCGAAGCAGCACCAGCTTCCGGCCGCAGAATCACCCAGTACCGACCGTCCCGAGCAATGGCTCCATACCCGCCAGATAGCGAATCTGGTGTTGATCTGTATCACCCACCAATTCGCGTAAATTAGAGTAGGTGCGCAGCCCGAGACGGTAGGCCTGCCCTGCCCGCTGGCAACTCACCACTTCAGCGGACACACGACGCAGAATCATGCCTGGAGAATAAAGATCGAGCTGCAGAATGGTGCCATTACTGAACTTAATCGGCGAGGTAAGACCGATTCCGTAACGGTTATAGTCCAGCGCCTTGGCCCGGGTCATGAAACGCCAACCACCGAACAGTCGGTGGCGATAGATGTCGATACGCATTTGCGTGTTGATTCGTGCCAGCTTGCGGCGGTTTGCGCCGCGCGTTTCCCTGCTATCCATCATCGAACCGTATCAGCATGTTGTCGAAGTAATTGACCACCGCCTTCCTGGCGTCGGTATCCATGGCTGTCAGGCCCTTGTGTGTTGCCGAGGCCGCAGCTTTACATATTGTAACACGAGCTGCAGACACAAGGGCACGATTTACCCGACCCAGCTGTAAACAGGAAACAGAATTATCCATAAAGTTAACCACGGCACCGTCATTGATTGCCTGCATCACGCTCAATAATGCCTCTAGCTGACCTTCGCCTTGCTGATACTCAAGAAAAACCATAGATGCTTTTTCCGCCACTGCCGGTTCCAGCGGATAAGCCGCGTAGACGTTGCTATTGAGGACTTTTCTCAAGCGGTAAAAATAGTCGGCCAGGGCTTGTTGCTCAGCGACCGTGGTATTGCGAATCAACCGCCCGACCAGGCTGTCGGCTGCCCGATTAATGATCTTCATGGCCCCCAGAATTAGACGGGCCGCCGCGCCCTGGCTGTTCGCGGCTTCGATGGGACCTTTGAAATAAACGTTTAACACAACATCAACAAACTCAGTGACCAACAGTTCCAGTTCAGCCACATGAGACACCCCCGGCTCTCCATCGCATTGCGCCAGATACACATCAATGGCATCACGCAGTGCAGTCGGGGCGGGAAAGGCGACGTGCAGGGTATTTTCATCCATACTTGACCGACCAAATTAACAAAAATTGCGGGGCTGAAACGCCGTTTGTTCCTAGCCTGAAACGCAACGGCCAATGACCTGGCCGCAGTAACGTTTCAGTCAGCATATAGAACAGAGTCGTTTCAGCGCCCCAACAGAGCAGGAACACAGGGAAGTGGCGAATCATACTGGAATATTGACACCGGGACGGCTGCTGTACTGCCTGGCTTTTATGGCGTGCCAGCCACTGGCCGCGCAGGCCCCCTTTCCCGCCGAACTCCGCCCCGCCGAAGGCACTTACCGGGTCGTTGTCAACGGCATCCCTGTAGGCCTCAGCGCCACGATTCGTCTGGAGAAAGCCGAGCCCGGTTACCGACTCCATTTCGCCGCCCAGAACCGGCTATTCCGCCATGAAGAAAGTGCCCATTTTGACTGGCAAAACTGTGAGGCCACCCCCTTCCACTACCAGCATGCCAGTGCAGGCTTTGGCATGCAGCGAGGCGGCGAGATTCGCTTTGACTGGGAAGCAGGTCAGGCGCAGGGCAGCAAAGCCACCTACGCCCTGGCGGCGAATACTCTAGATGCACTCAGTGTAGCCATGGTGGCACGCTGTCACATGGCAAACGGTGATACCACATTCAGCTACGCCGTCGCCGAGCCCGATGGAATGACCGATTACCATTATGAATCACTTGGCACAGAGTCATTGAAAACCCCCGCAGGCACTTGGCAGGCAGCAGGCCTTGAGCGAGATTACGCAGAGCGAGGTCGCCATTCCGAATTCTGGGCTGCCGAGGAGCTGGATTACTTCATGGTGCGTATGGACCACCGGGAAAACCCGTTTATCCGTGGCCGCATTGAGCTGACCGACTTCCGCTACCTGGACGAGCCGGATAGCAACACCGAACGCCAGGACGGCAACACCGTTACCAGCCGCTGAACCGCCTCACCAACAACAAAGGCCTGTTCGTCTTCCAGCTGCCAGCGGTAATTATCCTGACTATGGCGAGCGCGGGACGTCAGGCCCTTGCGGCCCTCTCCCCGATCGAACTGCTGGCAGGTCTCTGCAAATTGATGGATCGCCGCCACATCCACTTTCGGGGGAAATATCCGCCGGCAGACTGTCCAGCAAGGCGCTAATACGAATGGCCGCCTCACTCAGTTCAACCTGCTTCTGCTCCACCGCGCGGCAAAGCACCTCCAGGCTATCGAGTATATGCGTGTACTGCGCCACACTGCGTTCCTGCTCCGCCAGCCTAAGGGCTTTGCGGTGACGGACCATCCAGGCTTTCCAGATCAGCAAGCCGAGTACGGAGCCAATCAACAGTCCGATCACGATTGCCAGTACTACCTGCCCGGCGATGGCCATATTCACTTCTCCTGGAAGGCACTATCGACCCAAACAGGCCCACGCGCCTCCATCAATAATTAATGTTGCACCAAGCTGACAGTTTCCACCGCCAAGTCTCAACACAGAAACGGCAAAGCAGCTTCATGAATAACGCCTTACACCGGCATAACCACGATTGAAAATTGCCTGTCATAGCGCCATTGTACGTTTCACTGAGCGTACGTTCACACTATTCTCCGGAGGCCTATTGAACGCTGAACTGCCCGGCTGGCTCGCGCCACTGGCCCAACAACTGGAACCCTGGCTGCCGGCCTTGACCGTTACTGGAGTCATCATGGCCGTGGCGTCACTGGTGGCGCTTCCCCTGGTTTCTGGTGCGCATACCGGAGAACTATTTTACCCAAGCGTATTCACCACATCAGAACCGGGGCGCTCTTGCCTGGTTAGTATGGCTGTTACGCAATCTGCTGGCGGTACTGTTGCTGGTCGCAGGGACCCTAATGCTGGTCCTTCCCGGGCAAGGTTTACTGACTATTTTGATCGCCATCATGACCAGTACATTTCCGGGGAAATACCGTTTGGAACGCGCTATCATGCGCCGCCCCGGGGTCTTCCGGGCCGCAAACTGGATCAGGGGCAAGTACCATCGCCGCCCACTGGAACACCCGGACGCATCCAAGGAGTTCTCCCATGGCCGTTAATAGCGCCGCCATTCGCTGGCATAGCGATCGCCTGCAATTATTGGATCAACGCCGCCTGCCAACGGAGACCCGGTGGCTGGATATACTCGACAGCCAGCAAGCAGCCGATGCTATCCGCGATATGGTCGTGCGCGGCGCACCGGCCATCGGTATCACGGCCGCTTATGGCTTGGCGCTGGAAGCCAGACAATTGGGCGATGACGCATCCCTCGCCGCGTTACAAAGCGCCATCGCCACCCTCGCGGCCAGCCGCCCCACCGCAGTAAACCTGTTCTGGGCCCTGGAACGACTGCAAGGTATTGCCGGTGATCTTCAGGGCAGCACCTTGTATCAGGCGTTAGCAACCGATGCAGAAAAACATTCACCGCGAAGACCTGGCTGCTAACCAGGCCATGGGCGAATTCGGCGCCGATCTGCTCCCTGATGGCGCCACGGTCTACACCCATTGCAATACCGGCGCGCTGGCCACGGGTGGCCACGGCACCGCATTGGGCATCATCCGCAGCGCCTGGGCCCGTGAGCAATTAGCCGGGGTCTACGCCGGTGAAACTCGCCCTTGGCTGCAAGGCAGCCGACTCACCAGTTGGGAGCTGCTCAATGACGGCATTCCGGTCACGCTAGTGGCCGACAGCTGCGCAGGCCAACTGATGCAACAAGGCAAAATTCAGGCGGTCATCGTCGGTGCCGATCGAATTACCGCCAACGGTGATACCGCCAACAAAATTGGCACCTATAATCTGGCGGTACTGGCGCAGCATCACCAGATTCCATTCATTGTCGCCGCCCCCGTTTCCACCCTGGACCCGGCACTCCCCGACGGCAGCCACATTGAGATTGAGCAGCGCGACGGCAGTGAAGTACGCGCCATCCAAGGCAAACCGGTAGCGCCCGAGAACTGCCCAGTGTACAACCCGGCCTTTGATGTCACCCCGCGGCGCTGATCACCGCCATCGTCACCGAACAAGGGTTATCCATAACCCGAACACGGAAAAACTCAAGGCTCACCTGAGCCAGGCCAAGGAACGCCACCATGACTGATCGCCCTTATTCCACCAGTGCGTTCCGCGACGCCGCCCGCGCTCTGGCGGCCACTGGCCAACGCATTTATGCCCATGGCTGGTCGCCCGCTACCAGCAGCAATTACTCGCAGCGCCTGAATGCAGATTTTGCGGCCGTGACCCAATCCGGCAAGGACAAGGGCCTTCTCCGTGAAATCGACATCATGGCCGTGGACATGGAGGGGGCAACCCGCTTCCTCCGGCAAGCCCTCCGCTGAAACCTTGCTGCATACCCAGCTTTACCGCTTTGATGCCGATATTCAGGCGGTACTGCATACGCACAGCCACGCCACCACCGTGCTGACCAGGCATTGGCCCGCCAACAGCATTACGCTGGAAGGCTATGAACTGCTCAAGGCCCTGGAAGGCATCACCACCCATGACAGCCGGCTAACCATACCGATCTTCGAGAACACCCAGGATATTGCCGCCTTGGCCGGTGAGGTGGATAAGGAGATGCGGGCTGGGCACATCAGCCACGCCTACCTGATTCGTGGCCACGGCCTGTACACCTGGGCGAGGGACCTGCCTGGCTGTTACCGTCAACTGGAAGCGCTGGAAACCCTATTGGCCATTGAACTGGAATGCCGCCGTCTTCGGGGCTCTTGATACACCGCGCGCAAGCAACATGTTCTGGCAAGAAAGTACGGATAGAAAGAACAGATAAGAGAGAAGATGCCATGCACAGCGAACTAAAAGTCTTTTCCGACCTGGCACCTGACGTGCTGGAACAACACCACACCGACAAGGCTGCCATGGCCCGCGTGCTGGCCGGCGCCGGGGTACGCTATGAACAATGGCAAGCCAACCAGCCGTTGTCTGAAGCCCCCCCCAGCAGGAAGAAGTGATTCAAGCCTATCAGGCGGACATTGACCGACTGATCGCCGACGAAGGCTACCAAACCGTGGACGTGGTCAGCATGGTGCCCGATCACCCGGACAAAGCCCTCTTCCGGCAGAAGTTTCTCGAGGAACATCGGCACAGTGAAGATGAAGTGCGTTTTTCGTGGAAGGCCGGGGACTATTCACGTTGCATATCGAGGGCAAGGTCTACGAGGTGCTGTGCACAAAGGGGGACTTGATTAGCGTGCCGGCCAACACCCCGCACTGGTTTGATATGGGGCCAAGTCCCCGTTTTGTCGCCATTCGCCTGTTCAACAACCCGGATGGCTGGGTAGCCGACTTTACCGGCAGCGATATTGCCCAGCGCTTCAATCGACTGGACTGACGCAACAGCCGCTATACCGCCGAACTCTTCGCGTGCAGGCACGCTCCCACAGCAGGCTCGAGATATATGATCAACGCCATCATCACTGATATCGAAGGCACCACCAGCAGTATTGCGTTTGTGAAAAACGTACTGTTTCCCTATGCCGCCAAGCAGTTTCCAGCCTTTCTTGATGCCCATTGGGACGATTCAGCCGTACAGCAACAGATTAAAGCCGCCGAAGCCGAAGCCGGGAAAACGCTTAGCACCCCGGAGCAAGCCAGCAACCTGTTCCGCCGTTGGATTGAAGAAGACCGCAAGGCCACTCCGCTGAAAGCCTTGCAGGGAATGATCTGGAAGGCCGGCTACGAAAACGGCGATTACACCGCCCACATGTACCCGGACACAGCCCCGGCCCTGAAGAAATGGCACGAGAGCGGGCTGGATTTGTATGTTTATTCCTCCGGATCCATCGCCGCTCAAAAGCTGTTTTTCGGCTACAGCGATGCCGGCGACCTCACCGGGCTGCTATCCGGTTATTTCGATACCACCACTGGCCCCAAACAGGCCGCAGACAGCTACCGTGACATCCAGCAGACCATCGGCCGCCCAGCCAACACTCTGCTGTTTTTGTCCGATATCGAAGCAGAACTCGATGCCGCTGCCGAAGCGGGCTTACACACTTGCCTGCTGGACCGCGAACAGGCCGGGCTGCAAAGCCGCCACCCTGTAGTCAGTGATTTCAACCACATCAACTTCCCGGACTAGGGCCTGTTAACATCAGGTCAGCGGTTGCTGGCAACGCCACACCACAAACTTGGCGTTGCTGCCCAATACCGCCGATCCGAACCGGCGCGACAGCACCTTGTGGTAGTCCAGATGCCGGTTACCGATAACTCGTAACTCACCACCCGGTGCCAAGGCCCGTGCCGCCTGATTAAACAGCCGCCGGGCCACATGATCGCCGACCACATGGCCGTCATGGAAAGGCGGGTTCAGCAGGATACAGTCAAAATCATTCTCCAGCCCCGCCAAACCATCGCCATGATGAAAGCGGCACTGCGCATCAGGACAATAGCGCGACGCATTGTCTCGGGCACTTTCCAGCGCCAGCCAGGATTCATCACAGAACGTCATCTCAATGCCTGGGCTCGCCTGCAACGCCGCCAGACCAATCACCCCGTTACCACACCCCAGGTCCGCTACCCGTGCGCCCGCAGGCAAAGCCTGTGGCAAATGCTCCAGGAAGAACCGCGCACCAATATCCAGCTGTTGCTGGGCAAACACGCCGGCATGAACGGTTAATTGCCAGTCTTTGGCCTCCACCATCGAGGGATAGCCCGTTTCCGCCAGAACCTGCCCCGGTGCCTGCGCACTGAACAAGCGGGCTTTTTCCAGCCGTACTCGGCGTGGCCGTTACCGAGATAACGTTGCAGTAAAGGCACCAGCTGTCGGGGCAAGTGTTTGTCCATACCCGCCAACCACACAGGCACGCCCTGCGGTATATGCTGGCTAAGCCAGTGCAGCTGCCATTCGAGCAGCGCAACGGACTTGGGCACACGCATAACGATCTGATCCGGCGTCTGCCCGGGCGGATCGAAGGGCCTCAGAAACGGCGTTGCCGTTGTCAGCCCATTATCTTCGCCATTGGCCTGGGCGCCAGCCAGAGCCATAAAGGAATCGCCGCTGCTTTCCACCGACGCATCGCCCGGCGAGGCGCTCTGTTGCAACGCCAATGCCAGTGCGCCCTGCTGATCATTCAGCACCAATGTGGTGGCGGTTTTGGTGGCCTCCGATCCAGACAGCCCACGCTCTGCCAGCGTATTGAGCAGATACAGATCCGCGTTGTCCCAAGCCTATAAAGTCTCGTTTCGCCGGCGGGGCCAACGCTGCAGTTCAAGCTGCCCCCAAGGATGGATAAACGGTGTCATTTGAGTCCTGTATCCATAGTGAAATACATGGGTGAAACACATGCGGGCGCGCATTTTGCCCGCTGATCGCCGGATTGGCCAGAAACTGCGCAGCCATGTGCCCACGCCGTATTTAGGTATAGCATTTTCTGAATTGGCTGCTAGAATGCGCAGCCATCGGAGTATAGCTCAGCTTGGTAGAGTACTACGTTCGGGACGTAGGGGTCGCAGGTTCGAATCCTGCTACTCCGACCAAATAAATCCCCTAGCATAAAGGGGGATGCAAAAAGGCCGCTTTCGCGGCCTTTTTTGTGTCGTTTTCGGTGGGGTCAGCGCGGCATTCGCTCTCTTGTAGGTTGAATTAGCCTGAAAGGCGTAATCCAACACTCACAGTGAAACGCTTTCAACACGAACGAGGGTTGCGACACTCACTCGTCAGCCAAACGCGGATTCAACGTATAGCTTACCGTCAGGCTGTCCTGATCCAGCGCATGCGCCTTGATCTGTTCAGCCAGCGCTGCACCACTCACATCCTTGCTCTCTGGCAACGTCTCCACATCCAGCGCATAGACCGTAAAGACATAACGGTGCACGATGCTGTCATTCCACGGCGGGCAAGGGCCATCGTAGCCAAAGTACTGCCCTTCCATGTCGGCGTCGCCGGCAAACCAGCTGGTGTAATCGTTCAACCCATGACGCTGACCATCCGGGGCAGCCGGGCCGCGTTTACCCTTCGGGGTGATGCTCTGGCAATGGCTACCCTCGCGGATTTCGCTCTGCTCCGCCGGAATGTTAAACAGGGTCCAGTGATAAAAGTCCGCGCGTGGCAGGCTGGCGGAAATCTCCCGGTCTTCCTGGTTCGCGTCATCTGCTGAACTGGGCGCATCCGGGTCCAGGCACACTACCGCAAAGGAACGAGTGCCCTGCGGGGCGCCTTTCCAAGCTAGGTGCGGATTGATATTGGTCGACAGCGATACATGGGTATCCGGGTCGATCACCGCAAAGGCAAATTTTTCCGGGATCGGTGCTTGATCGGTGAGGCTGTTGCTCAGTAGCTGCATCGGTAAGCTCTCCTTGTTGCACTGCATGCATACTCTATCAAGCATGCGGGTGATAGCGAGGAATTCAAGTTGTTGGATTCTCGCGGGTTGCTGGCAATGCCTTGCTGGGCATCATAGCAACGGTTTAAGCCGTTCCCAGGGAAAACCGTGCCAGTGGCTCATAGGTCGGAAACGGTTCGCCCAGCTCACTGCGATATAGCCACAACGTATCCACCGGTAACACCCACTCTCCGGTCGCATTGAATGGCGCTTTCGCTGTCCCCGGCTTGGCCAGCGTAATGTGAGGGCGAAACGGCCGCTCTTCGAGCGCCAAGCCGTGTTCTTTAAGGCACAGGGAAAGCTCATAATGCAGTTGCTGGAGTGCCGGAGATGCTGCACCGGTCAATGCCATAAAAGGGCCTTGGTCCCGGGGAAAGGGATGACAACGGTTGAGCAACTGCTGAGACGCTCGGTGTCTGCCAGCAAGCGCTGCCAGCGAACCATGCAGCTCGCGCACAGCCGATTCGGACTGTTCGCCGAGAAATGCCAGAGTCAGGTGCAGGTTGGCCACGGGCGTCGCGCGGCCCATGCTATGAGACAGAGCCCCACACTGGTTTGCCAACGTGCCGGTAACAGGAATCCCGATAAAACAGCGCATACTTGCTTTGCGTCCTTCCAAGGTATGGCATGGCGTCCCGCCGGGGACGGCGTTAGAATGCCGCCCCGATTGACCGAAAGCCTCAACCTATTCTGAGCGAGCTTCACAGCCTAGGCTATCAGGCCACCTCAGATGCGAATATGTCGACAAGTACAATCGTCGGATCACTCTGCATGGCCATTGCCTGGCTATGGCACCCTTTACCCTCGGCCCCTTCATCACCGGATACCTTGCCAATGAATGATCAACCCCTGAAGGGTGCCCTGCTATTGATCCTTGGTGAGGGGTTGCTGGCGGTGATGGCCGCCATGATCAAGCATCTCTCTGATCATCTCGACACCGAAGTCATTGTGTTTGCACGCAACCTGTTCGGGTTGATGTTCCTGCTTCCCATCATTGCCACTCGCGGTGGCTTTGGACAGCTGCGAACCCAATTTGTGCATCTGCATTTGATCCGTGCCTTCACCGGCGTCAGCGCCATGTTTTGTTTTTTTTACGCCATTGGCCATATTGCCCTGGCCGAGGCTGTACTTGTCAAAATGACGGTGCCGTTTTTCCTGCCGGTCATCGCCTGGTTATGGCTCAGGGAGCGTATCGGTCTGCATACCTGGATCGCGATCGTTGCTGGCTTTATCGGGGTTGCTATCATCATGCGCGCCGGACAACAGGGTACATCGATCCCGTAATGTGGGTGGCACTGGCGGGTGCGGCCATCATGAGTATCGCCAAAGTCAGCATCCGTCGCATGGCGGTTTCCGAGCCCGCCCAACGTGTGGTGTTCTATTTTGCGCTGTTTGCCACGCTGTTTTCAGCTTTCCCCTTGCTATGGGCCACTACCCAGCCCGCTGGCACCGATTACCTGTGGCTACTCGCCATCGGTCTGGTCGCCACGGGCGGTCAATACGCCATGACCACCGCCTATCAAATTGCCCGCCCTGGCCAGGTCGGTGTCTATAATTACTCCTCCGTCATCTGGGCGGCGCTGCTTGGCTGGATGTTCTGGGGAGAAACCCTTGTCCTGACTACTGTTCTCGGCACTCTGTTGATTGTGGCTGCCGGCATCTGGAACCTTAAATCCCGCTAGAAAACCGTTCTGATTGATACAAATGGCCCGTTCAGAAGGCTTTTTGGCCTGTGTTTCCCCTATGCTTGGCCCACTTTGGCAAGGTAACCCTATTGCTTGCCACTCAAGCCCAAATGGTTCTTGCATCGGGTTTCACGGCATATGACGGAGAGTTTGGCATGCAACCGAAACACCTTTTTTTTCTGATCCTGTCTACGCTTTTTTTCAGTGGCTGTGAAGGAATGGCGCACTGGGCCTACGACAAAGGCCTGAATATTGAAAAAAATCGAGCGGGGCTTAATGACCAGACACTGACCACAGCAGACGATATCGAGTGGCACCTGCTTGCCAGCGAGCAAAACGGCGAAAACCACACCGACAAAGAAGCCGTCTTACTGATCCACGGCTTCAGTGCCGACTCCAGTAACTGGGTTCGTTTCGCCAATGAACTTGAAGGTGATTTCTTCTTTATCGTCCCTGATTTGCCTGGCCATGGAGACACCACCCGAAATCTCGACCTTGATTACACCATGGATGCTCAAGCTGCCCGCCTATTGGTCTTGATGGACGCGCTGGAAATCAAAAATTTTCATGTAGCGGGTAACTCTATGGGGGGAGCCATTTCCTTGGCTATTGCACAACAGGCACCCGATCGGGTTCTCTCATTGGGGCTGGTCAATTCAGCTGGGCTCACCCGCCAAACCGAAGAGTTCAAAAATATTCTCGCCAACAGTGACAGCAATCCACTTATTCCACACAAACCGGAACAATTTCAGACCACCTTAAAATGGGCAATGGAAGAACCGCCCTATATCCCCGGATTCTTCATTGACATTATGGGACAGAAAAAAGCGGAAAATGCAGAGGTGGCAGAGAAAGTATGGGGCGACCTGCAACGTGACCCAGGAATGGCTCTGGAGGGCAAAAATCTGTTGCCCAAAATTCAGACACCGACGTTAGTGCTATGGGGACGAGAAGACCGCTTGCTAGGACTAGATAACGTGGACGCCTTCCTTGCGGAATTGCCACAGTCCCGCGCTGTCATTCTCGACGGTATTGGTCATGCCCCCATGGTTGAAGCTCCGGGTAAAAGCGCCGACGCTTTCCGTGCCTTCTGGCGCGAGGTACGGCCCTGATCGAGGCTAACTTCCGCCGGTGCGCTGCTCCGGCGGAGTCCAATCGAACGGCACCTGGTAACTCATCAAAAAACCGCCCAGCGTAATCAGCACCCGGGAAATGCCGATATAGGAATCGGGAATACTAATGCGCTCTTCCCGAAACCGGCTCATCAATTCGCCCATGGCACCAATAGGGCCTTGTTCATTGAGGCGATCGGTCAGCACATACAGCGCCAATTGTTTCAGGGTTTCCGGGCTGCCGCCCTTGAACCCGGCCTGCATGAATAATTCACCAATATCCACTGGCCCTTCAAAGCCCATCAGCCCATACAGCAGGCGGGAGTATCGCTGCACCTCGTCCGCCGTGAGCACTCCGATGGCACCGTAATCAAGAATCACCACCTGCTCAGCATCATTAACCAGAAAGTTGCCCGGATGCGGATCTGCCTGGTAGACGCCAAACCGAGTCACCTGCTGAAGATAGCTGGTCAGCAACACACCCAGCAGGTCTTGAGCTTTTTCAGGGTTGTCGTCCAGATAATTGCGTAATCGCTTCCCACCTTCCCAGCTCGTGACCAGCACCGATTCACCGCATAAGCCCTCAATGATATCCGGAATACGAATACGCTCGTGATGGCGCTGACGGGAAAAGCGCATCGT
>UEXL01000140.1_pt1 | contig 38302 bp, 55 predicted proteins | sample 1796671 | NCBI WGS metagenome assembly UEXL01 (sample SAMEA4772471, study PRJEB27181) | metagenome | reverse complement strand
AAAGAGGCCAGCATCTTGAGTACGGGCACATTGAGCACCCTGCGACCCCATACTGGCCGTTTAACGGTCGGAACTCGTCATGCCCACGGTAACGGTTTGGGAAACGCCCAAGGCAGGCAGCTTGGCCAGTCTGGTTCAAAAACAGCGGCCATTGCCTCCTCTGTCTGCCGGGCACCTCCGGGTGCAGGTTCATGCCGTGGGGCTGAATTTTGCAGATATTTTCGCCCTTACCGGTCTTTACTCCGCAACCCCGGAAGGGGCCTTCATTCCCGGGCTGGAATTTGCCGGCACGGTCATCGGCACAGGCTCTGACACCGACAATACCGACAGCGCCTTCCAGATTGGCGACCGGGTGATGGGCGTCACCCGCTTCGGCGGTTATTGCTCCATTATTGATAGCGAACCGGATTACCTGATCCCCCTGCCCGACGACTGGAGCTTCGCTCAGGGCGCCGCCTTCCCGGCCCAGACCCTCACCGCCTGGTATGCCCTGACCACCCTCGGCGCCATCCAGCCGGAGCAGCGTGTGCTGATTCACAGCGCCGCCGGCGGAGTCGGCCTGCAGGCCATGAAACTGGCGACACTGCTGGGCGCCAACCCTGTTGGAACGGTAGGCAGCCCCGACAAAGCCGCGATGCTGCAGGAAATGGGTTTTGAGAATGTGCTGGTACGCCAACCGGATTTTGCCCGACAACTCACCGAAACCGGCCACCGTTTCGATCTGGTGCTCGACGCCATCGGCGGCACCGTCCAACAAGCCAGCTTTGCCGCACTCAAGCCCATGGGCCGCTTGGTGGTTTTCGGCGCTGCGGAATTCACCCCCACCGGCAACCGCCCAACTACCTCAAAGCCGCCTGGCGCTACCTGCGCCGCCCCCGCTATGACGTTATGGATATGATCAGCAGCAACCGGTCGGTGATGGCCTTCAATCTGATCTGGCTATGGGAACAGAAAGCCAGCATGAAGGCCTTGCTCAGCGAACTACAGACCATTGCCCTGCCCCCACCCCATGTGGGCCATCGCTTTGCCTTCGACGATGCCCAGACGGCATTGGCGCTACTGCAATCGGGGAGATCGGTGGGCAAGGTGGTGCTCGAACGTTTGTGACACCAACAGCTCTGAATTTCTGCCCTCTTTAAACTGCCACAACGATCACACCCTCTGACATTAACGTGATGGCCTACAGCATTGTCCGATATATCGCACATTCCCGGCCCTGGCGATTCCTATACTCCTTGTGACACCGGTATCAAACCAGACCAAGACCACACAAGGGGGAACGATGAAACTGACGTTAATGAGCCTTTTGCCTTGCATTCTGGCGCCCGCAGTTGCCACAGCAGGAAGTGCAATTCACCTCAACAGCGAACCAGGGGATTATATTGGAGGCGGGATTACGCAAACTCTCTCTGACAGTACCGGAACCATCAGCCTGGATTACACACAATCCCAGCTGACCCTGGGATACGAAGATACGAACACCGACCTGGACATGGTTTTTTCTTCACCGGACAACCAGGTACTGGAAGAAGAGCACTATTTGAATGCACAACGAAATGCCTTTAAAGGTGCCTTGCGAGCAGGCCTTTCCGTCTCCATGGATCACCGCGGTTGCAACACCATTGACGGTGACTTCTTCATTCATGAACTGGATCTCGCAGCAGCGAATCCGGTCATAGCACTGGACTTCGTACAGTACTGCGGCAATAACGATGCCCCACTGAACGGTAGCATCCGCATCAACTCCACCCTGCCAGAAAATTTACCGCATCCCGTTGCGGTTATTGAGCGCCCCATGCGCCAGCTCACTGACGACATCCATGTAACCCTGTCTGCAGAAAGATCGTATTCCGATAGCGGTGCTATTGCCGGCTACCAGTGGGAGCAATTGAATGGCCCCGCAATTACGTTGATGAACACGAACAGCGCAACACCATCTTTTACCGTTCCTTCCCTGCCCCTGGATGGCGAAGAGCTCACACTAAAACTCACCGTCACTGACAGCCTTGGGCAAAACAATTCCCAAACACTAACGCTTCCACTGGTGAGTAAAAGTGCGCCATTAACCTATATGCAGATTAACAGCCCTGAAGGTGACTATATCGGGCAAGGCGAACAGCTGTACTTCGATGATGCTTTCAGCACCTTCAACTCCAGCATTAACTACGACAATGGAGTGTCCGTACACATTGATGATGGCGATAACTGGCGGGCCGATTTTGCCGCGCCCTACAACGCGGCGTTACAACCTGGCAACTATCAGGCCGAGCGCTTCCCCTTCCAGAGCGATGGCCTTGGTGGACTCAGCATTTCCGGCGACGGCCGAGGGTGCAACACGATTTCCGGTGGCTTTACCGTTCATTCCATTGAACAACAGGAAGACCAGGTCGACAGCTTCATGGCCAGTTTTTCCCAGCACTGTGGAGGCACTCAGAACCCTGCCCTCCTGGGAACCATTGCGCTTAATGCTCGCCACCCCAGCGTCCCGACAGCCAATGCTGGCCCTGGATTCTCAACAGGCCAGAACCAGACGTTCACCCTGCACGGACAATTTTCCTCCGACGACAGCAACATCGCAGAATATCAATGGACACTGGATCAACCTGATATTGATATTACCGGCGCAGACCAGGCCGTGGCACAGTTCGAAACGCCCAACCTTGGTGCCAATGACGATGACATCATCATAACGGCGACGCTGACCGTGACAGATGACGAAGGGTTCAAAGACCAGGACTCCACCACAATCACCGTCTCCTACCAAAACAGTGCCCCCCAGGCCAATAACGACAATCTCTCTATCGGCTATTGGGGCTGGCAGTACCTGAGCCCACTGGAAAACGATACCGATGCGGAAAACAACATCGATCCAGCGTCTCTTGAGATTACACAAGGCCCGAGTCGGGGCTACGTAGAGAATCTTGGAGATGGCCAGCTACGGTATTTTCCCTTCTTCTTTGGCAATAAAACTGACTCGATTATATATCGGGTGAAGGATCAGGCGGGCGCCTGGTCCAACACGGCCATCATCACGCTTAGCCACTAAGTCACACGGCGGGGCCCTGCCCCGCCATCTTGCTCGCGTTCAACAGCTGCGAAGAAACTCCTTCAGATCTTTCTCACTCTCCGGCCGGACAATACGCCCGGTTTCTTCACCGTCCCTGATCAGAATCAACGTCGGCCAGAGCTTAACCCGGAAACTACGCCCCAAGGGCCTTCCCGGCCCATCCGCTATTTTTATATGCGGAAACTCGCGGTGCTCCGCAAGCGCCGCTTCGATATCCGGCTGGGCCGCAATGCAGTAACCACACCAGTTGGCGCCGAATTCAAGCAGTCTCAACCCGTCACTCTGATCCAGCTGCTCGCGGGTAATGCTCTCATCTTCGTACTCACGCACATACGCCATCACCGTCTCCAACAAACTCGCCCGCTACCGGCAGACATACCGGCAAGTCTTATGCTTAGATGTTCCCACCTGTAGAGAACCCCACTGTAATGATTCCCCTGTGGCAGACAACCAAGGTGACCTTGTGAGCGACCCGGTTTTAACAGAACAACGCGACGGCCTTTATATCATCACCCTGAATCGCCCGGAAAAAACGCAACGCCGTCGACCGGCCCACCGCCGATGCGCTGCGTGCGGCCTTCGACCACTTCGAGCAGGACCCGACTCTGCATGTGGCCATTCTCCATGGCGCTGGCGGTAATTTCTGTGCCGGGGCCGACCTGTCGGCCATGGGCGACCCGGCACTGCGAAATGAGGTGGAAGCCACAGGAACAGGCCCCGGCCCCATGGGGCCGTCGCGCATGCTGTTAAGCAAACCGGTAATCGCCGCCGTATCCGGCTACGCGGTAGCAGGAGGACTTGAACTGGCCCTGTTCTGCGATCTGCGCGTGATGGAGGACACCGCCACCTTCGGCGTATTCTGCCGGCGCTGGGGAGTGCCTCTGATTGATGGCGGCACCGTCCGCCTGCCCCGCCTGATCGGGCATAGCCGCGCCATGGACATGATTCTCACCGGCCGTCCGGTTAACGCGGAAGAAGCTCTGCAGATTGGCCTCGCCAATCGGGTAGCCCCGGAAGGCAAAGCCCTGGACGAAGCCATCACCCTGGCCCGCCAGATCGCCGCCTTTCCACAACGCTGTCTGCGTGCAGACCGGCTATCCGCCTACCAGCAATGGGATAAGGACCAGGAAACCGCCCTACGTGACGAAGGTGCCGGAGGGTTCCCGGTAGTGTTTGAAGAAGCCCTGGCCGGCGCAGAACGCTTCGCAAAAGGCGCAGGCCGCCATGGAAGCTTTGAAAAAGATGACACGTAAAGCGTCTTAAAGTAGGTCGGATTAGGCGTAGCCGTAATCCGACAATCGGCTTTATTTCGGGCTACGCAACAACCCTGTCGGCTTACGGCTACGCTTAAGTCGACCTTGTGTCTCTCCGGCGGAAGGATTTGCTACCCTTTCGCCACTGCTGGCGGGCAACCCGTAGTCGACCTGAGGCCCTGAGCCTGTGATGTAGATAGGTCCCGCCAGCATTTCTCTCAAAACTTGAACGGTATCCGAGCCCGCCGTTGACCGGATGAGGCTGCACGAACAAGGAGAAGTGGAGAGATGGCTACCATCGGTATTGATGTCAGTAAGAAAAAGCTCGATCTATGCTGGTTGCGTGATGCACAGGCCGGCAAGGTAAAAAACCCGGGTATTTCCCAATGCCCACGATCACTATCCCGCGCTGCTGGCTTGGTTGCTCAAACAAACCAACGAGGAGGCAGGCGACCTCCAAGTGTATCTGGAAGCGACGGGCATCTATCACGAACCCCTGGCGTACTGGCTGCACCAATCTGGCGTGACGGTCTACGTGCTGAACCCTGCGCGCGTGCGTTATTACGCCCGCTCCTTGGGCGATCAAGGCAAGAGTGACAAGAAAGACAGCAAACGGATCGCTTATTTTGCGCAGGCCAACCCTGAGCTGACACCTTGGCAGCCTGAGCCAGAGGAAGTGCGAACTCAGGCAGCTGGCCAAACGCCTGGAGACGGTGCAGAAGGACATTCAGCGCGAACAGAACCGGTTAGAAAAGGCGCAGTTCAACCGTGACACGCAAGCGGAGCACTCGATTACGCATGTGCTGGCGTTGCTGCGACGGGAGGCCAAAAGGCTGATCAAGGAAGTGGATGATCATATTGATCGCCATGACGGCCTTAAGCGCGACAGGCGCTTGCTGGAAAGCATTCCGGGTATCGGCGAGGTGCTGTCGGTGCATTTACTGGTGACGCTGCGATCAAGGCGCTTCAAAAGCGGCCGACAAGTGGCAGCCTTCATGGGTCTAGTGCCGGTGGAGTGGACCTCGGGCAGTTCGGTCAGGCACGCACCGCGACTCTCGAAAAATGGAGGTCCAGCCTTGCGGCAGAAATTGTATATGGGTGCCGTTGTGGCGATGCAGCATAACCCCAGCATCCGGCGGCAATATCAACGGCTGTGTGCTGCAGGCAAACGAAAGATGTCAGCATTGGGCGCGGCGATGAGAAAACTGGTGCACATTGCTTATGGCGTGCTGGCACCCCAGAAAGAATATGAACCACAACCCACTTGAGAGGGGTTGTGGCTCATTGGGAGAGACGGTATCTACGAAAACTGGAACGCCCACAAAAAAGCCGGCAATTAATGCCGGCTTTTTGATACAGCTTATATGGTTAGTCGATCAACGCACCACCACAAAGAACACACCGCCGTTGCGGTTAACCCGCAGCAACAGAGCCGCTTCTTTATCGTTCACGGCCTTGCGTAACTTTCGTCCATGGTGTCCACGTCCTGGCGGTTCACGTTGATGATCACGTCACCATGACGCAGCCCGGCGCGCCAGGCCGGGGAGCCTCGCTCTACTTCATCCACCAGCACGCCGGCGTCGGCATGTTGCAGCTCGCCCTTGCGCAGGTCGCGCAGGTTGGCGCCTTCCAGGAATTTGGAGACAGCCTCACCGCCAGCGGTTTCCCGTGATGACTCACTGATCACGGCGGTGACGTCTTTTTTCTTGCCATCACGCAGGATGCTCAGCTCGACCTTCTCACCGACCGGCGCCATGCCCACCTTGTTACGCAGGTCGGCTGCGCGATTTACCGGACGACCGTCCACGGCGGTGACCACATCACCGCTCTTCAGGCCGGCTTTCTCAGCCGCACTGTCTTCCACCACCTGGGTGATCACCACGCCGCGCTGGCGCTCAACACCAAAGGCTTCCGCCAACTCCGCCGTCAGGTCCTGAATGGTGACACCGAGCATGCCACGGCGCACTTCACCGTGTTCGATAAGCTGCTGCATCACGTTCTCGGCCATCTCGGTGGGATGGCAAAGCCGATGCCCACATTGCCACCGGCAGGCGCCAGAATCGCCGTATTGATACCGACCAGCTCACCACGCAGGTTGACCAGTGCACCACCGGAGTTGCCCGGATTAATGGACGCATCGGTCTGGATAAAGCTTTCATACCCTTCAATGCCTAGGCCGGTGCGCCCCAACGCGGAGACGATGCCGCTGGTAACGGTCTGGCCAAGCCCGAAGGGGTTACCGATGGCGACCACAAAATCGCCGACCCGCAGGCCAGTGGAATCGGCAATGGCGATTTGGGTGAGGCGCTCCGCGTTCTTCCAGCTTCAGCACCGCCAGATCCACTTCCTCATCCACACCCACCAGTTCCGCCGACAATTCGCGGCCATCGGTAAGGGTGACTTCGATATTGTCGGCGTTCTTGACCACGTGGGCGTTGGTCAGCACATAGCCTTCAGCAGCATCCACAATCACCCCGGAACCGGCACTGGCCGCACGGCGCTCAGAGGGCCGCTGGCGTTCCGGCATGTCGAAAAGCGACGAAAGAAAGGATCATTCATCAACGGATTGCGCGCCGCCCGCACCCGGGTTTCGATGGCAATATTCACCACCGCCGGCGAGGTTTTTTCCAGCATGGGCGCCAATGAGGGAAGCGCATCGCCTTCTGCCGTGACAGCAGGCAAGGCCGCCTGAACCGGGAAAAGGCGACGCATAACAGCGCCAGCACCCAGACAGACGGAAGGATCGGTTTTTGCGTAGACAACGTTTTTTCAAACAACGGTTGTTCCTCCTGTTTCAAGGAAAACATCATCGATAAAAGGGATGATGGGCTAAGAGTCCAGTACCGGGTTGGCGCCCAGAAATGCCCGGCCGATCAGGGCTGGTACCGGGAATTGAGCGTCACCCACTTTTTTCTGACCAGCACAAGCGCCTACGGTTCCGAAGCAAACAGGCGAACATGGTTATACTCCCGCGATTCCCCCAGATCCGGCCAGGTACAGGACTCCCACTCCCCTAGCAGACGGTAGCCCGGCGGGTTCAGGTCCGGCACCCGGGAATCTGCCAGCAGCACCGCACCCGCGGCCTGGAAGCGGGCCAGTAACGGCAGGTTTTCGCGGTCATAGAGAATATCCGCCGCGGTCACCAGGTCCGCCTCTGCCAGGGCGGAGTCCAGATCATTACTCAGGACCACATCGACGCCGTTTTCCCGGGCGTTCATGGCCGTGGCGGTGAGCGCATCCTCGTCCAGATCACAGGCGATGACCTTGCGTGCCCCAGCCAGGGCCGCAGCAATGGCAACCACTCCGGAACCCGGTCCCACATCCACCACACAGCGCCCGGCTACCTGCTCGGGATTGTCCAGCAGATACTGCGCCAGCACCTGCCCGGACGCCCAGCAGAACGACCAGTACGGCGGCTCTTCCATGATCGCATTGACAATTTCCGGGTCCAACGCCTGCTCCGGAAACAACTCATCCAGCAGCCACAGGCGCAGGCCGGGGGTTTGCGGCAAAGCCTGGCAAGACAGGGACACCGCCGGCAATACGCGATGGAGCCGCTCGTGCAAGGCGTTGAGGCCTACTTTTTCCTGTTCTGTTGTCATACTCTAGAGCCTTGATTGCCTATCCGAAATCGTCGAAGAGAATAACAAAATGACCGGCAGACAGGGATGGATTGGCGTTATCGCGCTACTGCTCAGTGTGACCAGCCCCCTCAAGGCACGGGAAATCTGGACAGACGGCGTACCCGACGCCTATTTCAAACATTTCGTGGAGTTCTACAAGGCCGATCCCAGTGCCATGGGCCGCTGGGCCACCGGGTTGACTCGCATCTCCACCGAACAGCTGGATTACACCCTTAAAGCGCTGGATACCACCCAGTTCACCTACCTGTACCCCATGGAAATCAAGGGTACGACCTGCCCCGCCACAACGGCATTGCCACTGACGAGCTCTCGCTGATGGCCGTGCGGGCCGGCAAGCTGATCCGGTGCCCTTCCAGATTGACGAATTCGACAAGACCGGGCTGATCTGGATCGATGGTGAAACGACAGCAAGGCAGAAGGCGAGCCCGGCATTTTTGACGATTTCGATGAACTGGTTTTCATGTTCCGCGATGGCGGCTGGGACCGCTTCGATCCGGCAAAGCACAGCCCTGACTGAAGGGCAGATGCTGGAAGAAATCCGTCTCGACTCGCCGCGTAACAAACCCCGCTATCTGTATCTGGTGCGCAATAACAGCGAACGTTCACGGGCGGATTATGTGGAGGTGAATCTGGACGAAGGCTGGATTCAGACCACCCTGATGCGCATGGAGTATGAGCCCAAGGATTTCACCCAAATACAGTCCATGGCACCGCGCCTGGGGCCCCACAAGGACGAAAATGTCTTTGATAATGTGTATGTGAATATCAGCACCGGCATCCTGAACCAGAACCTGCGCGTGGATCTGGATACCCGCAAGAACATCAAGGCGACTCCTCTGGCTGTGCGTGACGGCGCCGTGCGCGCCTCCATGCTGGTCAAGGCGCGGGTCTGGTATGCTTTCCTGCCCACCTTTTTCAGCCAGAAATTCCAGGTGGATTTCTACGAACAGTCGGTGACCATTCCTTCCCGGTTCGCCATTGGCAGCATGAAAGTACTGAAGTTTTTCCTGATGTTCCTGCGCGAGCCGCGCATTCACTTTGCTATTGATTTCCAGAACCTGGATGGCGCCCGGCTGACCTTTGATTCGGTCTATGGTGACAAGCAATACGGCATCGTAGACGGCACCATGAGCGATTTCGAAACCCGCATGAATGCCACCCGCCTGCCCGGAGACTGGCTACACCTGGATTCCAATCAGGGCTGGGAAATGTTCTTCAGCAATCACATGCCGGTAGTGCCCAACGGACTGTTCGATGCCTTCCTGGATGGCGTGACCATGAACATGTTCTACGAGGATGATGCCAACAGCACCACCAAGTACGAACACGATCCAGGCGCGGCCCCACGGCTGGGTTTCCAGAGCGAAGGCATTCCCGATACGGTGATTGACCTGATGGGAGCGATTCCCAAACTGGATTTCCAGAACATGGACAGTCTGGGCGAAGCCATCGTGGCGTTGGCGGCAGCCGAACAGGACGGCGCGTTCGAGAAATACGATGAAGTGGTCAACAAGAAGCTGGCTGAGTTGAAAGCCGACGGCCGCATCGGCACGGTGGATGAGCTGGCCGATGCCTTTATTGCTGATCTGGACCGCATGAATTTCTCCGGCATTCCCCGCGACACCTTCAACCAGATTGTCCATCAGGCCATTGTCGACACCACCCCAGCGGTGGATCAGATTCACCACGGCAAGGTATTAGCCCGAATGATCACCCTGGCCAGCGATCAGGGCATCGATATTCGCCGCCTGCGCTACGCCACCATGGACAACACCCTGTGGTTCCCGGCCTGGGTAGGCGAAGGCGGGGCCAGCGATTTTCAGTGGCAGGTCAGCCACGCCCCCACAGCGACACCGCTGGGGCCGGTTGCTGCGCCAACCGCCAAGTCGGCAAGCAACCCCGCCGCTACTACTCCGTCTGAGTCTTCTGCAACAGCGCCGTAAGCGCGGCGCTGTCTTTCACCTGCCCGTCTTCATCCAGCTCCGGATACGGCACGCCGTGGGCATCGCACAAACGGGCAATGCGGGCATAACCCCAACGGAACAACAACTCGTGATAGCGTCTGCCGCCACCCGTGGCTGGTCATAAAAACCTTTCGCCCGGCGCTGTTCGCAGGCTTCGACAGAATAATGGCCGCCGCCACACTCACATTGAATGACTCCACCATACCCATCATGGGAATCGTCACATTCTGGTCCACCACGCTGGCGACCTCGTCGCTAACGCCGAATTTTTCGGTCCCCAACAACAGTGCGGTGGGTCGGGTGTAATCCACCTCCCGGTAGGGGATCGCATCATCGGACAAGTGCGCCGCCAGCACCTGCCCTGCCCCTGCAATTCGCGAATCACGTCGGTGCTTTCATCACGTTTGTGCACCTTCACCCAACGTTGCGATCCCATGGCCGTACCTGCCGCCATACGCGCCCTGTTTTTGGGTAGCACGGCATGCACATCGAGAATCCCCACTGCGTCGCAGGTGCGCACAATGGCGGCAATATTATGGGGCTTGTGCACGCCATCCATGATCACTGTCAGGTCAGGCTGGCGGCGGTCCAGGGTGTCGCAAATACGACGGTAACGTTCCGGGGTCATGGCTTTTCCTCGTAGCAAGCCGCGGATTGTATAGGCTGCGGGCAGGCAGGCAAAATTTACAGCCGGAAACCCATGGGCGCGATAATCCGACCACGAACATCCCATTACGAGAAGCGAGGCACGAGTTGCCGAAAGACCACTGGGTTTTGCATTTCGAAACTCGTCCCTCGTTACGGGCTCTGATCTTTCACTCCCCCGGACAGACTGCCCCCAAGCGACATGTTTCAGTCATTTTGGACACTGCCACTCCCCTGCCCAATCCGCTAGGCTTGTGGGCTTGAGAAAACCCACTCCCTGGAGGCTCCATGACTCAACCCTCATCCCGCCGCTTGCCCCTGGACGGGGTGCGCGTTATCGAACTGGGACAGCTACTCGCCGGGCCTTTTACCGGTACCCTGCTGGCCTACTTCGGCGCCGATGTGGTGAAAGTGGAGCCCCCCGGTGGTGACCCGATTCGCGGCTGGCGCAAACTGGATGAGGATGGCACCTCGTTCTGGTGGCGCAGCCTGGGGCGCAACAAGAAATCGGTCACCCTGGACCTAAAACCGATCAGGGCAAAGCGCTGGCCCGCAAGTTGATGGTGGGGGCCGATGTGGTGATCGAAAACTTCCGCCCCGGCACCATGGAAAACTGGGGCCTGGGCCCGGACAGCTTTGCCTCCGACAACCCCGGTCTGATCTATACCCGCATTTCCGGCTACGGCCAGACCGGCCCCTATGCCAGCAAACCCGGCTACGCCTCGGTCTGTGAAGGCATTGGCGGGCTGCGCTATGTAAACGGCTTTCCCGGAGAACGCCCGGTGCGCCCCAACCTGTCGCTGGGCGACACCATTGCCGGGCTGCACGCAGCGTTGGGTATTTTGCTCGCGCTGTTCGAGCGACAAAACAGCCAGCAAGGACAGGTTGTCGATGTGGCCTTGTACGAATCCGTGTTCAACCTACTGGAAGGGGTGATTCCGGAGTTTGATGGCGCCGGGGTGATTCGTGAACCTGCCGGCTCCACCGTCACCGGCATTGTCCCCACCAACACCTACCGCTGCGCCGACCGCAAATTTGTAGTGATCGGCGGCAACGGCGATTCCATTTTCAAACGCTTGATGACCGCCGCCGGCCGGCCGGACATGGCCGAAGACCCGGCCATGGCCAATAACGCCGGGCGCGTGGAGCACGAAGACGCCATCGACGCCGCGCTGGATAGCTGGTGCCGCAGCCTGCCCAGCGATCAGGTTCTCGCTACGCTGGAGGAAGCGCGTGTACCGTCCGGCCCCATCTATTCCGTGGCCGACATGATGCAGGACCCGCACTTCCAGGCCCGCGGCCTGTTCCAGCAGGTAGAGATCAACGGCAAACCACTCAAGGTCCCTGCCATTACGCCACGGCTGGCAGATACCCCCGGCGAAACCCGCTGGCCCGGCGGCGAGGTGGGAAGCCATAACCACGCCGTGCTCCGTGATGAGCTGGGCTTGAGCGAAGCGGAATTTGCGGACTTGCAGGCACAGGGCATTATTGGCTAACAAAGGAGCCCGCCCACGGTGTCATTGACGGCAACATAGAGACAGCGTTAAAAATAAAAAACGTCATCAAAAGCAGGACATCACCATGACCCAGATTCTCTGGATTGGCGTGTGCGTTGTTGCGGTGGGCTTACTGGCCACGGGCCTGTATTTTCATCTCCGGCGCCAGACTCTCGGCTCCGATCCGATCCTGATCGGCAGTTGCTACCTCAGCGGCGGCGGCCTGTTGGCCGGCAACATCTTGCTGCCGTTGTTCTAATCGGTCAACGGCAGGTCATGCCTGCTCAGTGCTACGGCGAGCGCTCAACTGCATATACAGATTGTGCATGACTCGCTGTGCGATCAGACGGGCGCGATCTGTCATCGGCCCGGCAAAACGCCCTTCCAGATTGGCCATAAAATGGCCCAGCCACCGTTCGTGATGCTCCCCGTTAATGGCTCCCGATCATCCAGCGCCCGATGCTTGGCCATCATGTGCCGCTGATACTCCTTTCCCCGAGCAGCATCTTGTACCAGTACTGGCAGATGGTCGGCAGGTGCTGTTGCAGGTCGATACCCGCTACCTCCAGAAACACCGGCGCCATCACCGGATCATTCAGCAGGCGCTGGTAAAACCCGTGCACCATGGCATCAATATTCTCCCGGCAATCCAGATCTGGCAGTTCGCTCTCCCTGGTGGGAGATTCTCCCGGCCGAAAAACCCCAACTGCGGTCATTATCCCCTCCGCATGCCAGCGAGCAGCATGTTGCGCGGTGCGTCACCTGCTACCACTCAATACGCCCGATGAGGATGTCCTTGAACATGACAAAGTCGCCGGCAAGGCTGTACCAGGGATGCTTGAAGGTGGCCGGGCGGTTTTTTTCAAACACATAGTGTCCCACCCAGGCAAAGCCATAGCCCACCACCGGTAACAGTAAGCCCCACAGGTTGCCGGTCATGAACACACCGGCCAAAACGCCAAACAAACCCAAGGTGCCGAAAAAGTGCAGCCGGCGACAGGTGGGGTTGCCATGCTCCTGGAGGTAATAGGGATAAAACTCCGCGAAGCTCTGGAAATCAGATTGCTTGATGGTCTCCATGGGACCTCCTTTTAGATGCTCTTGTTCTCAGTATCCAGCTTGGCACAGTCCTTGGATTCATTCTTGTAACCAGAGGCTGTCAGGTAAACATTCCGTTCCATTGTAACGCAGCGCCAGGGTTTCAACGGGTCAATTTATTGTGATTTGGCGCCAATCGGATGGCACAGGCAGCCATTGCAGTCCCCTTGCCATCATGGACAATGGCGTACTTTCACAATAAATAGCGTCGAACTCTATATCGGCGCCCTGCATACCCCCTCATTGCGACCCTTTTTGCGAGACTTTTATGGCCTTTCGCCCGCGTGTACGCCGCCTGATCAGCAAGCATGGCAACCCCATTCCCCGCAGCCTCGACGGACTGATCCAGCACGGTGATGAAGCGCCACTGGACAAGACCGGCATGGGCTCCGAACAGGTTGAGTCTATCTGGCGCGCCACACGCAAACTCTATCGCAGCGGCATGAGCCCGGCGATCAGCCTCTGCCTGCGCCGTCACGGCGAAATCATGCTGAACCGCAGCATCGGCTATGCGGACCCGACAACACAGCGCATCATGACACCGGACACTCCCGTATGCCTGTTCTCTGCCTCCAAGGTGGTTAGCGCCATGCTGGTACACCATCTGGTAGAACAGGGCCAAGTCGACCTGGACGACCCGGTCACCCGCTACCTGCCCGCCTACGGGCAGAACGGCAAGGGCCGCACCACCCTGCGCCACCTGCTTACCCATCAGGCCGGCATTCCTCGCCCCCAGGAACCAGTGGAAGCCGACATTCTCTATCGGCCCCAGGAAATCATCGACATCCTCTGCGCCGCCAAGCCCAGCGGCTTCAATACCCAGGCCTACCACGCAATAACCGCAGGCTTCATTCTTGGCGCCGTGGTGGAAGCGGTAACCGGGGAATCCCTGAATGCCACCCTCGACCGGGTAATTCGCCAACCCATGGGAATGAAGTACTTCACCTTCGGACAAACCGGCGCAGAACGCGTGGATGTATCCACCGGGCTGCCCTGAAACTGGTAGATCTGTTTCTCAGTTATGCCGTGGGCGGCAGTATCGATGAAGTTGTGGAGGTCACCAACGATGATCGCTTCCAGGAAGCCATCGTGCCAGCAGGCAACCTCTACGCCACCGCCGAAGAAGCCAGCCGCTTTTTCCAGATGCTGCTCAATGGCGGCCGCTATGGTGACCAGCAGATTTTCCAGCCGGACACCGTGGCCCGGGCACTGGAGCCGGCCTACCACCGGCCCCGCTTCGACCGCACACTGATGCTGCCGCTGAATTTCTCCAGTGGCTTTATGCTCGGCAACCGGGGCATGGGCATGTTCGGCCCCGGGGCACCAAAAGCTTTTGGCCATCTGGGCTTTATCAGCATCTATTGTTGGGCGGATCCTGAACGAGACTTGAGCGGCGCCCTGTTAACCACCGGCAAAGGCGTAGTCGGCCCGCACTTGCCTGCCCTGTTCGGCTTACAGCACACCATCAACCGGCATACACGGCTGCGCAGCGCCTGATGCCTGATGCCTGATGCCTGATGCCTGATGCCTGATGCCAATAAATAATAGCCGCGGGGATAACAGGCGTTGAGCCCATCTCCCTTTTTTTGGTTTTCTTTTAGCGTCGGGCACCTGGCATCAAGCGTCTGGCGTGTTTTCCGGAAACTTCATGCCCCGCTGACACTGCGTGCACGTCACCACCATACCCAGATGCTGTTGCCGGCCCTCCTCGCTCACCGCCCAGGGACGATTAATGAAAGGCGGCTGGTGGCGAACGTGCTGGCGATGGCCGCAGGACAACAGCATGACCCAGTCTCCCACCTCATCTTGTTCAAACCCGTTGACCGTTACCTGAAAAGACATGATTCTCTCCTCCGTCAGTCTTTGCCGTCATACGGCCGGCATGACGCAAAAAAAATGCCCGCATCAGCGGGCATTTTAAGGGTCACCAACATTGTGATCAAGCCAGTTTAAGGCGCTTGCGTTCCGCCGACAGGGCAATAAACAGGCTCACGCACATCAACAACAGCACGATGGTGAACGGCAGCCCTGTTGTTACTGCCCCTGATTGCAGGGCCTTCAGAGCTTCCTTACCGCCGCCGTACAACAGAACACCAGCAATCAAACCTTCCATAACCGCCCAGAAAATACGCTGGGGCACCGGTGCATCCACCTTGCCACCGGCCGTGATGGAATCAATCACCAGAGAACCAGAGTCCGAGGAGGTCACGAAAAAATCAGCACCAGGCAATTGCCATGAACGAAATAATCCCGGTCCACGGCAAGTGCGCCAGCATCTGGAACATGGCCAGCGATGCATCACTCACGCCATTGGCCAGCTCACCTACTCCATTGATGGATTGCTCAAGCCCGGTGCCACCAAAAGTGCTCATCCAGATAATGGTAATTACCGTGGGCACCAACAGCACCGCCACAATGAACTCACGCACGGTGCGTCCCTTGGAAATGCGGGCAATGAACATCCCCACAAACGGCGACCAGGAAATCCACCAGGCCCAATAGAACACGGTCCAGCCATGCATCCACTCACTGTCTTCACGGCCAAACCAGGTACTCAGCGGAATGATATTACTGATGTAATCCACCGCCGTGGTGCCAAAGCCGGTGATGATCAACATGGTGGGCCCGGCGATAATCACGAAAAGCAGCAAAAAAACGGCCAAACTCATGTTGATGTTACTGAGCAGTTTTACGCCACCATCTAGGCCACGCACCACCGACAGCACTGCCACCGCGGTAACGCCGACAATAATCCCAACCTGAACATTGATCGCATTGTCCGTACCAAATAGGAAATGTAACCCGCCGGCCGCTTGTTGAGCCCCAGCCCAGCGACGTGGCCAGACCAAAATCGTGGCCAGCACCGCCAGATATCGATGATATGGCCCGGCCAGCCCCAACAACGCTCACCCAGCAGCGGGTAGAACGCAGAGCGGATCGTCAGGGGCAACCCTTGTTGTAAGTGAAGAAGGCCAACGATAGGGCAACTACCGCATAAATGGCCCAAGGGTGCAGCCCCCAGTGATACATAGTCGCCCCCATGGCCGTGTGTCGCGCCGCTTCCGACCCGGCCTCCACCGCCAACGGAGTGCCGTACCACTGGCCATTCAGGTAGGCCACCGGCTCCGCCACACTCCAGAACATCAAGCCAATCCCCATGCCCGCCGCAAACAGCATGGCAAACCAGGACATGGTGGAAAATTCCGGTTTGGCACTCTGTCCACCCAGGCGAATTTTACCCAGCGGTAGCACCGCCAGTAGCAGGCAGAACAATACAAAGAAATTGCCACTGACCATAAACAGCCAGTCGAAATGCTCAATCGCCCAGGCCTTGGAGCCATTCAACAAGGTGTTGGCCTGCTCGGGCAAAATCAGCGTCCCGATAACAAACGTGAGGATCAGTACCGCACTGATAAAAAGACAGGGTTGTGCATGTCCATACCCATGACCTGCACATTGTCCTGGCCGACGTCATAGTCGGTCTCGTAATTAATTTTCATCTAAGCTCCGTATTCCGTCTTGCTTCGAGGGGCAGAATGACTGCCTTCCAGCTAGTCGGTCCGGACGATGCGAGGAAACGGGATTGCTTTCCTCTACAGCCAAACAGCCAGACATCACCTGAACGCGAAACGACCCATCAGGTCGCACCTTCATCAGTTCGTCAGAAATAAGCATCCGCAGAAAATCTTGGAACATGGGCGTTATCGATACAGCCGCAGAGGAACACAACGGCGTCTTGCACGGCCAATAAACGTGTCGTCATCAGTCTCTCCCTTCCTTATTGTCTTTAAACAGACTAAATAGTGGTCAACCAATGTCAAATACCTTACTACCGCTATGCACTAGCGCGCGCATAAACACGGGCAGTTAGAAGCGAAAAGACATTGGTCAGAGCGTGGCTGGAAAGCAATCCAGCCAGGATATGGGCGCAGTTAGTCAGCCCAAAGAGGGGGTGTTACAGGTAGGTGGTTTCAGTACTCTCGACACCGGGTCGTCGTTCCTTTCGCCACAAAAGAGTGCGCATCGTATCACACCGCGAGCCTTCTTGCTTTTATCGCCAGTACAAGCATCGAGTAATGAGTGCCCCCACAAAACGCCGCCCATAAAAAAACGGAGCCGAGGGCTCCGTTTTTTATTACGCCTGACGCAATCAGGACATGTTGGACAGGATCGCGCCTTTCACCGCATCCAGATCCGCATCGATGGTGACCATGCGGCTGTCCTGGCACTGGGCAATGGCGGTATCCGGGTCTTTCAGGCCGTTACCCGTCAGCGTGCAGACAATGGTAGAGCCTTCTGGAATTTTACCCGACTTGATGTCACGCATGGCGCCACCGATAGAGGCCGCAGACGCAGGCTCACAGAAGATGCCCTCTTTCTCGGCCAGCAACTTCTGTGCAGTCAGGATTTCATGGTCGCTCAGCTCATCGAACCAGCCTTTGGAGTCTTCCTGCAGCTTCCAAGCCTTATCCCAAGACTGCGGGTTACCGATACGAATGGCCGTTGCCACGGTTTCCGGATCCATCACCCGCTCACCACGCATGAATGGCGCGGCGCCTTCTGCCTGGTAGCCCACCATTTTCGGCGCGGCATTAACGATGCCAGACTTGTGGTATTCGCTGTAACCCATCCAGTGCGCGGTGATATTGCCCGCATTGCCCACGGGCAGACAGTGATAATCCGGGGCGCGGCCCAGCTCTTCAACAATTTCGAAGGCCGCTGACTTCTGGCCTTGCAGGCGGTAAGGGTTCACCGAGTTAACGATGGTCACCGGCGCCTTCTCCGCCACCTGCTTCACCAGCTCCATGCCCTGATCAAAGTTGCCCCGGATCTGCATAATAACGGCGCCGTACATCATTGCCTGGGCCAGCTTGCCCATGGCGATCTTGCCTTCCGGAATCAGTACAAACGCGGTAATCCCGGCACGGGCGGCATAGGCTGCTGCGGCCGCAGACGTGTTACCGGTGGAGGCACAGATGATGGCATTGCTGCCCTCTTCCACGGCCTTGGTCACCGCCATGGTCATACCCCGGTCCTTAAAGGATCCAGTAGGGTTAAGGCCTTCGTATTTGACGTAGATATCCACGTCCTTGCCCAACAGCTTGGGAATATTCTTAAGGCGAATCAGCGGGGTATTCCCCTCGCCCAGGCTGATGATCGGCGTGTCATCATTCACCGGCAGGTGGTCACGGTAACGGTTGATCAGGCCGGTGTAACGGTCACGAAAAGGCATGGTTTTGGTCTCTGCTGCTAGTGTAAAGCCTCTAAGCTAGGCTCTGCGGTTCTCAAAAGTCAGGGGTTCTTGCCAGACTGCCCGACGCCGGAAGCCAAACGCCTGACGGTGAATCTTGGGTGGATTCTAACGCGTCTGGCCTCCAGCGTCTGGCTTCGGGCGTTTAATCAAGCATCGAGCGTTTCCACCCGAATACGCATTATATCGCTATTCACAGCTTCAAGGGCACCGATCTTGGCCAAGGCCGCGCTCATGTCGCCTTCGCGTACCTTGTGGGTCATCATCACGATAGGCACCAGGCCCTGGTCCACTTCGCGCTGCACCAGTGCATCAATGCTGACATTATTATCACTGAGAATGCGTGTCACATCGGCCAATACGCCGGTCTTGTCCTGCACGTGCAGGCGCAGGTAGAAGCTGCAGGACACGTCATCGATGGTCAGAATCGGCTCATCGGACATCTGGTCGGTGTGGAAGCCCAGATACGGTACACGCTCGTCATGGTCCACGGTCAGTGCGCGACCCAGCTCGATGATGTCAGCCACTACCGCGGAAGCGGTCGGCTCGGCACCGGCACCGGCGCCGTAGAACAGCGTCGGACCGACAGCGTCGCCATCGATCATGATGGCGTTCATCACACCATTCACGGCGGACAGCATGGTTTCCTTGGGGATCAGGGTCGGGTGCACCCGCAGCTCAATACCGTTGCCGGTGTCCTTGGCGATACCCAGATGCTTAATGCGGTAGCCAAAGTGCTTCGCGCTGGCCACGTCTTCAGTGGTAATCCGGCTGATCCCCTCGGTGTAAACCTTGGAAAACTGCAGCGGGATACCGAACGCAATGGACGCCAAAATAGTCAGCTTGTGGGCCGCATCAATGCCTTCCACGTCGAAGGTGGGGTCTGCTTCCGCATAACCCAGCGCCTGCGCTTCTGCCAACACGTCATCAAAAGCCCGACCACCCTCTTCCATTTCGGTGAGGATGAAGTTGCCGGTGCCATTGATAATGCCCGCCAGCCAGTTCACGTGGTTCGCGGCCAGGCCTTCACCCAGGGACTTGAGGATCGGAATCCCGCCGGCCACAGAGGCTTCGAACGCCACATCGACACCATTGTCCTGGGCGGCCTGGAAAATTTCGTTACCGTGCTCGGCGATCAACGCCTTGTTGGCGGTGACCACATGCTTGCCGTTCTTGATGGCGGTAAGTACCAACTCACGGGCAGTATCAATGCCGCCAATCAGCTCTACCAGGATGTCGATATCCGGGTCTGTCGCCACCGCAAAAATATCGCGGGAAAGACGAATGTCACTGGTGTCACAGGCCGCATTGTCACGGCGGGCACCGATATGGGTAATTTCAATCGGACAGCCCACGCGGCGGGCAATATCCCGCGCGTTACGCTTCAGTACATTCACGGTGCCAGAACCCACCGTGCCCAGACCAGCAATACCCACCTTCACCGACTTCACGTGATTTCCTCTCTTTATGCAGGGCGCACAAGGCGCAGCCTGTTAGCCCAACAGCCCATCCTGACGGAACATCTTCTTGATGCCGCGCATGGCCTGCCGGGTACGTTGTTCGTTCTCGATCAGCGCAAAACGCACATGATCGTCACCATAGTCGCCAAAACCAATGCCTGGCGACACTGCTACACCCGCATCGGTGAGCAGCTTCTTGGAAAACTCCAGCGAGCCCATGGCCTTGTAGGGTTCGGGAATCTCTGCCCAAACAAACATGGTGGCACGGGGTTTTTCCACCGGCCAGCCAATGTCACACAGCCCTCCACCAGGACATCGCGGCGTTCGCGATACATCTCGCATATTTCGGCAACACAACTCTGATCCCCTTCCAGTGCAGCAATCGCCGCCACCTGAATCGGGGTAAAGGTGCCGTAATCCATGTACGACTTGATACGTGCCAAGGCGTGAATCAGCTCTTTATTGCCGCAACAGAACCCCACCCGCCAACCGGGCATGTTGTAGCTCTTGGACAGGGAAAAGAACTCCACCGCCACATCCTTCGCACCTTCCACCTGAAGGATCGAGGGGGCCTTGTAACCGTCGAACACGATATCCGCGTAGGCGATATCGTGCACCACCCAGATCTGGTGCTCACGGGCAATGGCCACCACTTTCTCGAAGAAATCCAGCTCCACACACTGGGCCGTCGGGTTACCGGGAAAATTGAGCACCAGCATTTTCGGCTTGGGCCAGGATTCCTTGATCGCCCGCTCCAGCTCCACAAAGAAATCCACCCCTTCACCATGGGCACATGGCGGATATCCGCATTGGAAATCACGAACCCATAGGGATGGATCGGATAACTGGGGTTGGGCACTAGCACGGTGTCCCCGGGCCCATGGTCGCCAACGCCAGATGCGCCAGACCTTCCTTGGAACCGATGGTGACAATGGCCTCGGACTCCGGGTCCAGCTCCACGTCATAACGGCGTTGATACCAATCAGTCATGGCCTTGCGCAAGCGTGGAATACCCCGCGACTGCGAATAGCGATGGGTATCGCCACGCTGGGCCGTCTCTGTCAGCTTGTCGACAATATGCTTGGGCGTGGGCTGATCCGGATTGCCCATGCTGAAATCGATAATGTCCTCACCCCGCGCTCGCGCTGCGGCCTTCATCTCTCCAACAATATTGAAGACATAGGGCGGCAAACGACGGATTCGCTGGAAATCGGTTTCCACGACAGCACCTTGGGTGGGAGTAAAAGAAGGCCGACACATTAACGGCGCAACCCTGCGTCGTCAATGTGTCGGCACCGTGTTTACGACAGCAAAGCGCCGTAATACGGGGGGTACAGGCCGATCAGTCCAGCCGCTTGAGCATATCTTCCGGGGTTAGATAGCCACCCAGCTGCTTGCCTTCGGTGGTGTAGATCGCCGGCGTACCGCGAACCCCAAACGTCAGGCCCAGTTCGTACTGCTCATCGACCGGCTTGGCACACTCGCCCAGCTCCGCATCGCTGATCTGGTCATTGAGTTTGGCATCCGACAGCGCCTGGGCGGGATCGTCGGCACACCAGATATGGCGCATGGCGGCAGCGGCCTTTGAGGTAGCACCGCCACGAGGAAACGCCAGGTAATGCACGGTCACACCCGAAGCCATGTATTCGTCGATATGGCGATGCAGCTTGCGGCAATACCCACAGGTGATATCGGTAAACACGTACACTTCCACTTTCTCGTCTTCAGCGGCGTAGGTGATCATGTCGTCCTTGCTCAGCGTTTTGATACCTTCAGCACGAACCTTTTCCAAGCGCTGTTCCGCCGGGTTAACCACCTCACCGTCTTTGAGCTCAAGCAGTTTGCCGATCATGATAAAACGGCCATCTTCGCTCATGTAAATGGTCTCTCCGCCGTTCACGTCCAACTCCAGCATCCCTTCCATGGGGGCAGCACGTACATCGCTGACCTCAACAGCAGGAAAGGCTTTTTCAAAAGCCGCTTTCGCCTGCTCACCGTCGACCTTGGCGTTACCCTTGGCGGTTTCAGAACTGGCACCACAAGCGGTCATCAGCCCCAACAATACAAACAGCAAAACCTTTTTCATTGTGTCGTTACTCCTTCTCTTACCTGTGAGAACCCGTCACCAGGCTCAGGTTCCCGATCGGGGGTGATGTTTCTGGTACACGTCTTGTAACCGCTGCTGTGCCACATGGGTGTAAATCTGGGTGGTGGACAAATCCGAGTGCCCCAAAGCAGCTGTACCACCCGCAAATCCGCGCCGTGATTCAGCAGGTGCGTGGCAAAGGCATGCCGCAGTGTATGGGGAGAGAGCTTTTTTTGCACCCCCGCGATCACGGCCAACTGCTTGATTCGATGCCAGAATGTCTGCCGCGTCATACAGGTGCCACGGCGACTGGGAAAGAGCAGCTCCTGGTTGCCATCCGCCGCCAGCAACAGGGGACGCCCCTCCTGCGCATAACGGCCCAGCCAGTGCAGCGCCTCTTCACCCAACGGCACCAACCGCTCCTTGTCGCCCTTACCAATCACCCGAATCAGTCCCTGACGCGGGTTAATCTGGCTCTGGGTCAACGTCACCAGCTCTGTCACCCGCAACCCGGTGGCATAGAGTACCTCCAGCATGGCCCGGTCGCGCAGCCCCAGCGGTGTAGACAGATCCGGAGCCGCCAGCAACGCTTCCACATCCGCTTCGCTGAGTGTTTTCGGTAACGGCCTGCCCAGTTTCGGTCGTTCGATCAGCAGCGCGGGATCGTCCGCAATGCGCCCTTCCCGCTTGAGCCAACGATAGAAGCTTTTTACCGCCGACAGCTGCCGGGCGACAGAGCGCGCACTGAGGCCTTGCTGGTGCCGGGCGGCCAAGAATTCCAACAGTTGATAGCGTTCGCAGGCCAGCAACGTCGCTCGTTCGCTCTGCAACCAAACGGCAAGCTGACTAAGGTCACGGCGATAATTTGACAGACTGTGCTCACTGAGGCCTTTTTCCAGCCACTGCTGGTCCAGCCAGCTATCAATCAGCCTGCCATGCTCATCCGTTAATTGCTCATCGGTCACCGTTCCCATTACCCCATCAAGCCTTATTCAAAGAGAAAAAACAATGAGTTACGGCAGCGCTATCATGAACAGCCAGCACCTCTTTTACCAAATATTACGCATAATCCTGACACCATTAACGACAAGCACCGCGATTTAGGGCAACAATGGAGGTCAGCAAAATTTCAAGAAATCGTCACCAAGGAGAGGAATCGTGGGAATTTTATCCTGGATCGTATTCGGCCTGATCGCCGGCATCATCGCTAAATGGATTATGCCAGGGAAGGACCCAGGCGGCTTTATTGTCACCACACTGATCGGTATCGCCGGCGCCGTGGTCGGCGGCTGGCTCGGTTCCATTACCGGCCTGGGCGGTTCTGTCAGCGGATTCAGCTTGGGCAGCTTCATTACCGCTATCGTCGGTGCGCTGGTGCTGCTGGCCTTGTACCGGGATGAAGAAGAGCAAAACTCAAGCCGCACGAGATCCGCGCTAGCACAAAAGCCGCTTGTCAATATTTTGTTGAGCGCTACGCTGCCATACGCAGGCACCGCATGCAACTAGCGCTGGCGCGCTCGCTGCCGCAACCAAAAAGCCGCTTCCCCAAAAGGAAGCGGCTTTTTTGTTGGAGCAATCTACCGGGCCAGAGGTTGATTTCGCATGCCCTACAGCAAAGGCTAAACCAACATTCGCTCGCGGTAGACGGAATCCGCAATCTACCGGATTTTTTCTTTAATCCGTGCGGACTTACCAGAGCGATCACGCAGGTAGTAGAGCTTGGCGCGGCTCACATCACCACGACGATTCACCTCGATGGAATCGATCAGCGGGCTATGCAGCTGGAATACACGCTCAACACCCACACCGTGGGAGATTTTACGAACGGTGAAGGCAGAGTTCAGGCCACGGTTACGACGAGCGATAACCACACCTTGGAACGCCTGCAGACGCTCACGGGTACCTTCCTTTACTTTCACTTGCACGGTGACGGTGTCACCAGCGCTGAATTCCGGCAGTTCGGTCTTCAGCTGGGCGTTTTCGATGCCCTGGATAATAAGGTTCTTGCCACTCATGGCAGTGCTCCTAATCAGAGTTTTTGCTGTATGCGACGGCTGTTCGGCGATGTATTCGTCCAGCAGCTGTTGCTCTTCTTGCTCAAGCCCCGCGCCCGGCGGGCCTCCAGCAGGTCAGGACGCTGTTTCCAGGTCCGTCCCAGCGCCTGTTTAAGGCGCCAGCGGCGAATCAGTTCATGATTGCCGCTGAGCAGTACCGGTGGCACTGCCTGCTCGCCATACACCTCCGGGCGGGTGTAATGCGGGCAATCGAGCAGGTTTTCGAAGTCACCCGAAAAAGAGTCCTGCTCGGCGGAATCCTGGTGACCCAGCACTCCGGGAATCAATCGGCTGACCGCATCGATCAGCACCAGCGCCGGCAGTTCGCCGCCACTTAGCACGTAGTCGCCGATGGATATCTGCTCATCCACCTCGGCATCGAGCAACCGCTCGTCTACGCCCTCATAGCGCCCCGCCAACAAGATCAGGCCGGGCTGCTCCGCCAACGCCGCGGCCTTGGCCTGGGTCAGCGGCTGTCCCTGCGGGGACAGATAAACTACTTTCGCTGCCGGGTTGGCAGTGCGTGCAGCCTGCAGGGCTTTCGCCAACGGCTCCACTTTCATCACCATGCCGGGGCCGCCACCAAAAGGGCGATCGTCCACGGTGCGATGGCGGTCTTCGGTGAAATCCCGAGGGTTCACCGTTTCCACCTGCAGCTGACCATTATCTACGGCCCGCCGAGTAACGCCGAAGTCCGTAATCGCTTGCGCCATCTCCGGAAACAATGTTACCAGAGTGACGGCAAACGGAGGCTTCGTCGCCATCATTTAAAAGTCCGGATCCCAATCCACTGTCATCTCGCCTTCTGCAAGGCTGATGGCAGTAATCACGTCATCCGGAAGCCAAGGAATCAGCCGCTCACGCCGATCCAGGCTATTGCTGTCGCCGCGTACCACGACCACATCGTTGGCACCGGTTTCCAGCATGCGCGTCACCTTGCCCAGGTCCATGCCATCCACATGTTTTACCCGCAGGCCAATCAGGTCACGCCAGTAGTACTCGCCCTGCCCGGATTGTGGCAGCAAATCAGCGGGTACGCCGATTTCCTGCCCTACCAAGGCCGCTGCCGCTTCCCGGTCGGTAACCCCTTCCAGTTGCGCAATCAGGCCTTTGCCCTGAGGGCGAAATCCGGTCACTTTCACCGGTTTCCATTTTCCCTGCGGGCCAGCCTGTTTCAGGTGCCAAGGTTGAGGTACTGCTGGAGGTTGTCCATCGGATCGGTATTGGAATACACCTTTACCCACCCTTTGACGCCGTGCACCCCGAGGATGCGGCCGACGACCTCCAGCTGGAGGACGCGCCCTCTTCAGAAGAGGATTGTCCTCGCTCTGCCATCAGGCTGCCTTACGGGCCTGCTTGGCGAGGGTCTTAACACGGTCAGACAGCTGTGCACCCTTGGCAACCCAGGCATCCAGGCTTTCCAGGTTCAGCTTGAGAGGGATTTCACCGCCACGGGCGATGGGGTTGTAGAAACCCAGTTGCTCGATGAAACGACCATCACGTGAGTAACGGCTATCAGCAACAACGATGCTATAGAACGGACGCTTCTTGGAACCGCCGCGAGCGAGACGAATAACTACCATGGTTTACGTACCTTTTATCAATCCGGTTTCCCGGCCGGACTATCAAGAAAGACAGCCAGACCATCGTATCCGCTTGAAAGCCACCCGTGAAAAGCACGGAGAGGCCGCGAAGGGCGCGAATTATACAGGGAGATGGGCCACGCAACAAGCTCCACGCAACACGCTTTCACAGCAGCCCCCAAACGCAACGCGGGCAGAGAGGCGGAATCCCCACCCACTCTGCCCGCGTTGTTGCGAGAAGCATGCTGCGTGATGCGTGCGCAGCCTCACATCGGCGGCATGCCGCCCGGGCCGCCCATGCCGCCCGGGGCATTCCGCCACCCGGGCCACCTTGGCCGCCCCCCCATCATGCCTTCCATGCCTCGCATCATGTTCTTCATGCCACCCTTGGTGCGCATCTTCTTCATCATCTTGGCCATCATCTTCTGCTGCTTGATGAGGCGATTCAGGTCCTGAATCTCCAGGCCGGCACCGGCGACAATGCGTTTCTTGCGCGAGCCCTTGAGCAGGTCCGGGTTACGGCGCTCTTTCGGGGTCATGGAATCAATCAGGGCTTCCATGTGCTTCATCTGCTTCATGGAAGCCGGATCCTGGGCCGCCTCCATCATCCCGCCCATGCCCGGCAGCTTGTCGAGCAGGCCGGCCATGCCGCCCATATTACGCATCTGCTGGAACTGGTCCTTGAGATCCTCGAAGTCCATCGCCTTGCCTTTCTTGAACTTCTTGGCGATTTTTTCGGCTTTCTTCTTGTCCAGCTTGCGCTCGGCTTCTTCCACCAGGGAGAGCACGTCGCCCATGCCGAGAATCCGGCTGGCGATACGATCCGGGTGGAACGGCTCCAGGGCATCGGTCTTCTCGCCCATACCGATGAACTTGATCGGCTTGCCGGTGAGCTGACGCACAGACAGCGCCGCACCACCGCGGGAATCACCGTCGGCCTTGGTGAGGATCACACCGGTGAGCGGCAGCGCTTCATTAAAGGCCTGGGCGGTGTTGGCCGCATCCTGACCGGTCATGGCATCCACCACGAACAGGGTTTCCACCGGGCTGATGGCCCCGTGCAGGCGCTTGATCTCGCCCATCATGTCTTCGTCGACATGCAGACGACCGGCGGTATCGACGATCAGCACGTCCATATAACGACGGCGGGCTTCTTCCAGCGCCGCGTTGGCAATATCCACCGGGTCCTGGTCGCCGGTGGACGGGAAGAAGTTGGTCTCCACTTCCCCGGCCAGGGTTTTCAGCTGCTCAATGGCCGCCGGGCGGTAGACGTCCGCGGACACCACCATGACCTTCTTCTTCTCGCGCTCCTGCAGGAAACGCGCAAGCTTGGCCACAGAGGTGGTTTTACCGGCACCCTGCAGGCCCGCCATCAGAATAATGGCCGGCGGCTTGGTGGCCAGATCCAGGGCGTCGTTGGCGTCGCCCATGGTGTGAACCAGCTCGTCGTTGACGATCTTCACGAACGCCTGGCCCGGGTTCAGGCTCTGCAGCACTTCCTGCCCCAGGGCCTTTTCCTTTACCTGCTCGACAAACTCTTTCACCACCGGCAAGGCCACATCGGCCTCCAGCAGTGCCTTGCGCACTTCGCGCAGGGTGTCGCGGATATTGTCTTCGGTCAGGGAACCCTGACCTGCCAGGCTTTTAAGCGACGATCCCAACCGATCGGTGAGATTCTCGAACATGGGTCTACCTCCAAATGCACCATGTCTGCGGTCAGGCGTGCCTGCCGCAGTGACAGGGGCGCGATTATAGCCCTCCTTGGGCACCAACGTCATGGGCCCCGGCCGCAGTCTTCCCATTCACGACACAAAATGAGAATGATTGTTGATAGATAACTGGCGGCTATGCCAGACTTCAGCGGGCTTGGCCCGCCATTTTATGCTGGGCGCCTACTTCGGATAACAACGACTTATGAACTTTTCCGTGATCAACGGCTTCGCGGCGTTTGTTTTGTATCTCGCCGCCTGCCTGATCCTCTATCGGCAATTTCGCGGCCAGACAGTCCCGTCCCGGGCCAGCATTCTGATCCCCGGCACCCTGGCCGTTATCGCCCATGCCGCCAGCCTGTGGCAGGTGATGATCACCACCAGCGGACTGCAACTGGGGCTGTTCCCCGTCGCCTCCGCCGTGGCCATGACCGGGGCCGCCGTGGTCGTCGTGTCCAGCCTGTATCGCCCGTTCGAGTGGATTTCAGCGCTCGTCTATCCCTTTGCCGCGTGCACCATTCCCGCCATGCTGTGGGTCAGCACCGGCTACACCGCCCACCCGCTGGCCCACGGCCTGGGCGTACATGTCCTGTTTTCCATCGTTGCCTACGCCGTGCTGGCCCTGGCCGCCTGTCAGGCGATTCTGCTCTGGATTCAGGACCGTCAACTCAAGAGCGGCCATATCCGTGGCGTCATGCGGCTTTTCCCGCCGATTCAGGTGATGGAATCCATGCTGTTCGAGGCGATCTGGCTGGGCGAAATCCTGCTCACCGTTGCCATCTTCAGCGGCTTCCTCTACGTGGACAATCTGTTTGCCCAACACCTGATGCACAAAACCGTGCTGACCCTGGTGTCCTGGGTGGTGTTCGCCATCCTGCTGGCGGGCCGCTATGTGCGTGGCTGGCGAGGGCGCACCGCCATTCGCTTTACGCTCAGCGGTTTTGCAGTCTTGCTGGTGGCCTTCTTCGGCAGCCAACTGGTTCTGGAATTCATCTTGAAACGCTAACGCGCTTAACGTTAAAAGAGCCCAAACGCGGCCTCCAGCCTTTGAGTGCCCAACCCTGGGCCCGCGTTTCAACTTTTAACTTTCAACTCGCTCCTGCTCTCCTTGACACCCTAACCCCCCGGCCCGAACAATAGCGGGCCGACTGGCGGATAAACGATATTTCCTTTGGATACCTACTCTGACGGGTGGCTGATTGGCGCCCTGATTATTCTGATTCTGGCCTCTGCCTTCTTCTCCAGCAGTGAAACCGGCATGGTGGCTATTAACCGCTACCGCCTTCGACATCTTGCCCGTCAGGGACAAAAAGCGGCCAGCCGGGTTGAAGCCCTGCTCAAACGCACGGACCGGCTGCTCTCCGTGATCCTCATCGGCAACAACTTCGTCAATAATTTTGCTGCCACCGTGGCTGCGATTCTGGCGATTCGCTGGCTGGGCGACAGCGGTGCCGCCGTGGCCCCGGTGGTCATCACCATCATCATGCTGGTCTTCGCGGAAATCACGCCAAAGACATACGCCGCCATGCGCCCGGAGCGAGTCGCGTTTCCCGCCAGCCTGGTGCTCAAGCCGTTGCAGGTATTGTTGGCGCCACTGGTGTGGATGGTTAACGGCGTCAGCAGCATGCTGCTGCGTCTGGGTGGCATTCGCCCCAATGAACAGGACGACGATCACCTGAGCCCGGAAGAGCTTCGCACTGTGGTGAATGAAGCCGGCGGACTGATTCCCGAAAATCACCAGAAAATGCTGCTTAACATCCTCGATCTGGAAACCGTGACCGTGGAGGACATCATGGTCCCGCGTAACGAGATGGTCGGCATTGATCTGGATGACGACATGCACGAAATCCTTACCACCTTGCGCGCCAGCCAACATACCCGGCTGCCGGTCTTCAATGGCGATCCCAACAACATGATCGGCCTGCTGCACCTGCGCAAACTCAGCCGCTTGCTGCTCAAGGAAGACATCAACAAGGCTGAGCTGATGCAGTACACGGTGGAGCCCTACTTCGTACCGGAAGCCACCTCCCTGCACCAGCAGCTGATCAACTTCCAGAATGCCAAACGCCGCATCGGCATTGTCGTGGATGAGTATGGCGACGTGCAGGGCCTTGTCACCCTGGAGGATATTCTCGAAGAGATTGTCGGCGAGTTCACCACCGATCTGGCCGCCACCAGCCAGGACATCCACCCCCAGGACGATGGCAGCTTCGTGATCGACGGCTCCTCCACCTTGCGCGACATCAACCGCGCGCTGCACTGGGAGCTGCCCACCGATGGCCCGAAAACCCTGAACGGCCTAATTCTGGAATACCTTCAGGATATCCCCGACGCCAACATTTCGGTGAAAATCGACCAATACCTGATCGAAATTCTGCAGGTGAAAGACAATATGGTGAAGGCGGTGAGAGCCAGGAAAGCAGAGCAAGTTGATAGTTGATAGTGGACAGCTGACAGCGACGCATCCCAGGTTATCTTAAATTCCAAACGAAAGAGGCCGCTTCCAAAGCATGGAGGCGGCCTCTTTCCTTTCAATCCAAACCACAGCTTATCGAGACGCTGTCAGCTGCCCACTATCAGCTGTTTTCAAACCCGATCCGCGATCGGCGACCCAACCCAGGCGAGAATATCGGCCTCGTAGCGTTTCACCAACGCACGCCCTTCGGCGATGGCTTCCTTGGCACGGTGAAAATCCATCAGCGCGAAGTCTTCCAGCATTGGCACCAGCGTCACTTCAGGCGGATCGCCAGCCATACGCGAGCGGGTAATGCGGTCCTGCATGATATTGATGCTGGACGCCACCACATCGAAAAAGCCCGGATCCTGACCGTCTCCTGAAGCGAAGTAATCCATCATCTTCTGCCAGATGCTGCGCTCTTCAGCGGTGCCTCTTCTCCTTCTGCCTGGCTGCGGGTGTCCCGGGACAGGTGGGCGCCCACCAACTGGGCATTGAGATTCACCGCGATCACCACATCCGCCCCCATGGCTCGAGCCGCAGAAACCGGCACCGGATTGACCAGGCCACCATCGAGCATCCAGCGTCCCTGCATCTTCACCGGCGAAAACAGCCCGGCAATGCACAGGAAGCCCGGGCGGCATCCAGCATCCGCCCTTTGGTAATCCAGACTTCGCGGCCACTTTTCATGTCTGTGGCCACGGTGACCAGCTTCTTGTCCAGGGTTTCGATTTCCGGATTTTCATGGTGCTCCTGAAAAAAGCTGAACAGCTTTTCCCCTTTCACCATGCCTCCGGAAAAGCTGATATCCAGCAGACCAAACACATCTTTGACCGTCAGGGATTCCACCCAATCGGCAAAGGCGTTGAGCGAACCAGCCACATAGCGCCACCGACCAACGCCCCGATGGACGTGCTGCCACCACCTGTGGATGGACCCCAATCTCTTCCAGTGCCTGGATAACCCCGATATGTGCCCAGCCACGGGCCGAGCCACTGCCTAATGCCAAGCCAACAACCGGCCGGCCAGGCTCCTGATCACCAATCTGTGTTGTCATTCATTGTTCTCCTTACGCACCACACAGGGGCTGGCTCACCGTTCATGCGCTGGTCAATACGGCGAAAGACTTCTCGCTTTTCATCATCCGAGAGCAGCCCCCAGATGGAAATTTCCCCGCCGGTACGAAAACAGCCTACACAGATATCATTTTCATCCAGTGCGCAGATCGAGACACAGGGCGACACCAGTTGCCTGTCAGTCATGGAACCGTTCGTCCACCTCCAGATGCTGGTCGAATTCCTTGGCATGGGCCACGTAGTGCATGCTGCCCATGGTCAGCATGGCCTTGTGGCCCTCACCAATTTCTTTCACTACCTTGGCAGGAGATCCCATCACCAGGGAATTGTCCGGAATCTTCATTCCTTCCGGCACCAAAATTGGCTCCAATAATGCAGTTATTGCCAATCACGGCCTTGTTGAGCACCACCGCATTGATACCGATCAGGCTGTTATCGCCCACGGTGCAGCCGTGCAGCATAACCTTGTGGCCACTGTCACGTCCCGGCCCAACTTCATGGGTACGCCCGGGTCCACGTGCAACACAGCACCGTCCTGAATATTGGTATTTTCACCGATTTCAATCACATCGTTATCGGCCCGCAATACAGCGTTAAACCAAATGCTGCTGTTGGCTTCCATGATCACCGATCCAATGACGGTTGCGTTATCCGCAATCCAATGGCCACTGCCACGCTGTTCCAGCCGGCGCTCACCAATCTTGTAAATCATTCGACTCCCCTTTTTTCCTCGTGCCAGGCAGAGGGTTACCAACTAGAAAGTTACTTCACCTCGAACTCAATGCCCGCATCATAAACGTGGTTGATCAGATCCAGAATCATGAAAGCGGTCAGGCCCCAGATTCGTTTATCTTCATAGTAATAACTGGGAATCCGGAACTGGCGGCCAAACACGTCAATGGGGCTGGACAGCTCCGGGGCCTCATCCAGAAAGAACTGTAGAGGCACCTGAAAGATGGTATCGATTTCGCCAGGCTCGGCTTGCAACTCTGCCTCCGGGCTGACGATGCCCACAAAAGGCGTCACCTTCATGCCATAACGGGAGGCCAATGGAGATAACTGCCCCAGGACATCCACGTAATCCGGGGACAGCCCCACTTCTTCCTGACTTTCACGCAGGGCCGTCATCAGCAGGTTCTTGTCACCCGGATCCCGCTTTCCACCAGGGAACGCCACTTCGCCGGCATGGGTGGGCATGGAATTGGAACGAACCGTCAGGATAACCCGTGGCTCAGGCACATCCACCAACGGCATAAGAACGGCGGCCTCGGGCAAAGCCAGGGGCAATTCTGTGCGTTTGTAATCAGGCAAACGCTGCCTGAGCTGCTCAAGCACACCCTTCTCCAATTCACAAATTCAAACGGTAGTTTGAACAGCCCGGGCGCCCTGGGCAAGCCTTGTCATCACTCGCACCCTCTGGCCATTAAGGGAACGTCCGATACAGCAACGATAATGACATCTTGAAGCATCACACAAGCCTCGACACGCCCAGCCAGCCTTGAACCTCCTAGCTTCTGGCAGCCGAGATAGTTAGTCTATTGACCATTATCGACTGTGCCGGCTCTCCCAAACCGGCACCTGACGGAATGAGAGTAAGGCACACCAAATCATTTGCGGATATTTGTGGTATCCGTCGCAGCGAGTTTTCCATGAAATTCTGCAGCCATTGCGGTAATCCCAACCTGCAATTCAGTATCCGGAAGGATAACCGCCCCCGTTACTGGTGCCCGGATTGCGAGACAATCCATTACCAGAACCCCAAGATCGTGGTGGGTGCTGTGCCCATGTGGCAAGGAAAAGTGCTGCTGTGCAAACGCTCCATTGAGCCGCGCAAAGGCTATTGGACGCTACCTGCAGGCTACATGGAAAACGGTGAAACCCTGCAGGCGCCGCCCGAGAGACATGGGAAGAAGCCTGCGCCACGGTGGCCATTGGCGACTTGTATACGGTATTCAACCTGCCCCACATTAATCAGGTATATGTGTTCTTTCGGTGACGTGGAAGACGGCAAATACGGCGTCGGCGAAGAGAGCAGCGACGCCGGCCTGTTTTCTCTGGATGAAATCCCCTGGGATGAATTGGCCTTCCCCACCATCGGCCGCACCTTACGGTTTTATATTGATGACCTTGCGCGCAACGATTTTCCCGTGCGCACGCAGGATATCCAGCCGCTCAAACGTCGCCCGAAAGACGAATAACCGAAGTCCGGCAGCAACACTCAGTGCGTACCCGGCAACAGCTCTAGCTTCCACAAATCGATGGCAGGCTCTTCATAGGGGTGAGACAGGCGTAACGCACTGATGACCGCTTGCAGGCACGAGCCCAGGCAGAGCGTCTCCACCCGGTACTCTTCCACCACTTCCACCTGGCCATGCTGACCGAGAAACGGCTGGCTTCCCGACAGGGGCCGGAACTGCCCTGACCCAGCGTCTGAAAGCTGCAATGATCATAATCGCCCAGTTGCCCGGCGCCGGCCTCGAAAATAGCCGTTTTCACCTGTTCCACATGGCTCACGGGCACGTAAAGCACAGCTTGTAGTGCTGCTCATTGGCTTCAGTCATCCTCCTCCTCGACGCGCTAGAATTACGACGACACCTCGGCATCCGCGATGGCGCAGGCGAGAATTCCGGTTTCAACGCATACTCACCGTGGGCCGAAATCCAGATCCCTTCTGCCGAAACCGTTTGCTCACCATTCACCCAGACACTGCCTTCACAGCATAATTTTCGGCGCTCCAGCGAAACCAGCCGGGCTTCGAAATCCACCGGCGTATTCAACGGCGTGGCCGCCAGATAGCGGATATTCAAGGTGCCGGTCATGCCTATCTGGCGACATAATCCTGTGTCTTGGCCATCAGCATATCCAATGCCAGCGCCAGCACGCCACCGTGCACCCGACCAGGCGGCCCCTGAAACACCGAGCCAAAGGTGGCCCGACCCCGCACGCGGTCGCCATCGAGCCACAGCTCCAGCGGCGGCGATAGCGGGGAAGCCTTGCCGGACAGAATCTCGAAATCCACCAGGTCGGTTACGTCATCACCACTGCCCTGCCCAGCCAGCAAGCGCTGCAGCACCTCGCTGTAATCCCGCTGTCCTTCTTGCTGCAACGCCTGTCGCAGCTTCTGCACCTGAGCAATGTAATCCTGCAACTTATCCTGCGACGCATCCAGACGCAGCACCTGCTCATTAAGGCCCGCCAACTCCTGACCCAATTGGCGATGCAACTGCGCCCGCGCTGAAGGTTCGGGCGTTTCCGCCACACGAATATCACGAAAATGGTAGGTGGTTTCAGTCATCGATTACCCCAGACTCTTGGGCGTCAGCCAGACGCCTTCCGCGTGAACGGTCTGGATGTTTCCGTGCCAGATACCGCCTTCTACAAAAATTTTCCGCCCTTCCTGGCCGGTAATATGCGCCCGACATTCAATCGGCGTTTCGATTGGTGTCGCCGCCAGATAACGAATATTCAGCGTACCGGTGACGCCCAAACGAAACGCGGCATGCAGCGCACGGGAAAGCCCCGCATCCAGCAGCCAGGCGATCACACCGCCGTGCACCCGCCCCGGCGGCCCCTGATACTGCAGCCCCAGGCTCACCTCCCCGGATACCATCCTGATCTTCCTGCAGCCACTGCACCTGGGGCGCAATCGGGTTGGACGGCCCACCCACCGGGTCGTAATCCATCATGTGATAGATATCGTCCGCGGTGGCCTTGCCGGTAAACAGCTTGCGATTGGCGCCCGGTATCACGACGATCCGGCTCCCACCGTCTCCACCATGGCTTCCAGCTGTTCTGCCCAAGCGGCCAGGGTGGCTTCATCCGCCTCTGCACGGATCAACCGCTCCGCCAGGGTCTGCATGGCCGCACTGATACGGCGGCGCTGCACAAAATCACTGGGCACAGGCTCGGTTTTTGTAGGCCTTTTGCAGCTCAAAAGGCCCGAAGGTTTTTCAGACATGCATGTCTCCATCGACAGTTGATGGTGGACAGCAAAATGCGTTCAAACAATCGTTTGATTCTGAGGGGAGAGACCTGCTAGCTCAAGCTCATAAAAGGACATAAAAAAGGCGGAAAGGGCCAAGCCATTTCCGCCTTTCCGTTTCGATCCGCTGTTAACTGTTCACTATTAATTGCTGCTTAACCCACCCACTTCCGGCATTGGCAAACATCCGCAGCCAGGGGCCGTTTTCATGGCCACGCCAGTCGTCCGGGATCCAGCTGTTCTGCAACACCCGGAACACCCGCTCCGGGTGCGGCATCATGATGGTGACGCGCCCGTCGGTGGTGGTAAAACCGGTAACGCCCTGGGGCGAGCCGTTGGGGTTCGCCGGATACTGTTCCGCCGGATTGCCCTGACCATTTACATAGCGCAGAGCCACCAGGCGCTGCTCGATGTTGCGATTCAGGGCTTCATCCCCCAGTTCCACACGGCCTTCACCGTGGGCCACGGCAATAGGGATACGGGTACCGGCCATGTCCTTGAGCAGGATGGAGGAGAATCCTGGATTTCCACCAGGAAGTCCGCGCCTCAAACTGCTCGGACAGGTTGCGCACGAAGCGCGGCCAGTGCTCGGCACCGGGAATCAGGTCCTTCAGGTGGGACAGCATCTGACAGCCGTTACACACGCCCAGCGCAAGGTGTCTTCGCGGAAGAAGAAGCGATTGAAGGCTTCGCGCAGCTCCGGGTTATAGAGCACCGTCTTGGCCCAGCCTCCGCCAGCACCCAGCACATCCCCGTAGGAGAAACCGCCACAGGCCACCAGGCCCTTGAAGTCATCCAGTTGCACTCGCCCTGCCAACAGATCGCTCATGTGAACGTCGATGGCAGAGAAACCCACCCGGTCGAACGCCGCCGCCATTTCGGTCTGGCCGTTAACGCCCTGCTCGCGCAGGATCGCCATCTTCGGCTTGGCTCCACTATTGATAGGGCGCCGCCGGGTTCTCGGTCATGTCGAAGGTCAGGCGCACATTCAGGCCCGGATTGTTGTCCGGATGGCCTCGAATTCCTGGCGGGCACAATCCGGGTTATCGCGCAGGGACTGGATCTGGTAGCTGGTTTCCGCCCAGATACGCTGTAGTTCACGGCGCGGGGTTTCCAGCAGAATACCGCCACCCAGACGCAGGCGAATCACATCGTCACCGTCCGGCTGGCCCAGGCTGTAAACACACTGGCTGAGGCCAGCTTTAGCGTAGCGGGCCAGGATTTCCTCCTTGTGGGCTGGGCTGATCTGCAGCACCGCACCCAGTTCCTCGGCAAACAGCGCCGCCACCGCTTCCGGATTGTCACCGGCAATATGATCCAGGCTGATATCCAGGCCGGTGCGACCGGCAAAGGCCATTTCCACCAGGGTGGTAAACAGGCCACCGTCGGAGCGATCGTGGTAGGCCAGCAGCTTGCGCTCGGCCAGCTGCTGGGTCACCTCGAAAAGCGATCAGGTCCTTGGCGTCATCCAGATCCGGCGGCATCGCCGACCTTGCCGAACACCTGGGCCAGGGCGGAGCCTGCCATACGGTTCTGACCACGGCCCAGGTCCACCAGCAGCAGTTCGCTGTCCACGCCGGTTTTCAGTTCCGGGGTAACGGTCAGGTCGATATCGGTGACCGTGGAAACGCGGAGATAACCAGAGACAGGGGGCAGTGACGCTCTTGTCGATACCCTTTTCATTCCACACGGTGCGCATGGAAAGGAATCCTTGCCCACCGGGATGGCGATACCCAGTTGCGGACACAGTTCCATGCCCACGGTTTTCACGGTATCGAACAGGGCCTGATCTTCGCCCGGGTGCCCGGCGGCGGCCATCCAGTTGGCGGACAGACGAATCTGCCCCAGATCACCAATATGCGCGCTGGCAATATTGGTGATGGATTCGGCCACGGCCATGCGGCCGGATGCTGCCGCGTCCACCAGGGCCACCGGGGTACGCTCGCCCATGGCCATGGCTTCGCCGGTGTTCTGGTTAAAGCCGGTGGTCACCGCACAATCGGCCACGGGTACCTGCCAGGGACCAACCATCTGGTCACGATGAACCAGACCGGTGATGGAACGATCGCCAATGGTGATCAGGAAGCTTTTGATGCCACCGTGGGCAGACGCAGCACCCGCTCGCCGGCTTCTTTCAGATCAATGCCGTCAGTGGTGAACGTCTGCCGCTGGAAATCTTCCCGGTCGAAACTACGCTGCATTTTCGGCGGCTTGCCGAACAGCAGATCCATGGGCAGATCCACCGGCGCCTTGCCGAAGTGCTCGTCACTGACCGTCAGATGTTCTTCACTGGTGGCTTCACCCAGCACCGCATAGAGTGCGCTCGCGCTGGCAGATGGCATCGAAGCGATCCACGTCTTCCGGCATCACCGCCAGTACATAGCGCTCCTGAGCTTCGTTACACCAGATCTCCACCGGGCTCATCCCGGGTTCGGAGCTGGGAATCTCACGCAGTTCCAGCCTGGCACCCATATCGTGGTCGTGGACCAGTTCCGGCAAGGCATTGGACAAGCCACCCGCGCCCACATCGTGGATGGACACAATGGGGTTGTTATCACCCTGGGCCCAGCAGCGGTCGATGACCTCCTGCACCCGGCGTTCGATTTCCGGGTTGTCCCGTTGCACGGAGGCAAAATCCAGGGTCTCGTCGGACTCGCCGAGGCCATGGAGCTTGCCGCCCCACCGCCCAGACCAATAAGCATGGCCGGACCGCCCAGCACGATGATCTTGGCACCGGCAGGGATCGGGTTCTTTTCCACATGGCCATCACGGATGTTGCCCAGGCCACCGGCAATCATGATCGGCTTGTGATAACCACGCAGTTCATCGCCATTCACACCCGGCGCCTGGATTTCCAGGGTCCGAAATAACCACACAGGTTGGGACGACCAAATTCGTTATTGAACGCCGCCGCGCCAATGGGGCCTTCGATCATGATATCCAGTGCCGACGCACTACGACCGGGCTTGCCGCAGGGCTTTTCCCAGGGCTGTTCGAAACCGGGGATATTCAGGTTGGACACGGAGAAACCGTTCAGGCCGGCCTTGGGCTTGGAACCACGGCCGGTGGCGCCCTCATCACGGATCTCGCCGCCAGAGCCGGTGGCCGCACCCGGATGGGGAGCAATAGCGGTGGGATGGTTGTGGGTTTCCACCTTCATTAGCAGGTGCACCGGTTCGTTGACGAACTGGTACTCTTCACTACCGGCGACGGGGAAGAACCGGTCAGCCACTGGTCCGGCTACCACCGAGGAGTTGTCCTTGTAGGCACTCAGCACGCCCTCGGGGGCATTGTTGTAGGTGTTGCGGATCATGCCGAACAGGCTGAGTTCCTGATCTTCACCATCAATGGTCCAGTCCGCATTGAAAATCTTGTGGCGACAATGCTCGGAGTTCGCCTGGGCGAACATCATCAGCTCCGCATCGGATGGGTTACGACCCAGGGCGGTGAAACGCTCTACCAGATAGTCGATTTCATCA
>UEXL01000173.1_pt1 | contig 38442 bp, 56 predicted proteins | sample 1796671 | NCBI WGS metagenome assembly UEXL01 (sample SAMEA4772471, study PRJEB27181) | metagenome | reverse complement strand
GTTGTTATTTCTACTACACAGTCTGAACCATCATCTCCTGCTAGTAGAGAGGAAATAAGGATATTAGCCCCACTACTTTTGTCCTTAGAAGCATAAAAGAAGTCCGATATTGATAATTGATTAGTTGTGTCTAATAGGGCTTTATGGTTTCTAGCCTTGGTAAATGATTGAGTCTTACTAGGTTTTTCTTCATTAATCAAAGAAATTATTTCATTAACAGTAGTCTTTATCCCAAAAGCATTATTGAATTCATCATCTTCTAATCTAGGAGAACTGGTAGTAACTATTCTGTTAGAGGATTCTAAGTTAAATGCATAACTGCCATTAGGAGTTTTAAGAGTTATTATTTTAATATCCGTATGATTTTCTTGTAAGTTTATTTGGGCTTGAGCCGATGCTAGTTCTTCATACTGAGAACCTTGCCAAACTTGTAGAGATACAATCTTTCTAATCTTTAAAGTAGGTAATTGTATAAACCCTACATATCCCCCGTAGTAACTATTCATTGGTAGATTCTTAAATTGAAAATCATGAAATTCATCTCTAGTTATAATTGGTCGATAAGAACGCTTTACCGTTTCATCAACTGTTCCTTCTATTCTTTTTATTATCTTACCTACTTGCGCTCTTGAAGGGTATGAAGTATCACTGAAATGAGAGATTTGTAACATATCTGCGACAGAAGCAAAGTCTGTATAATACCCAACTCCCTTATCATATGAACCTGTGAAAAAACCTAACGCTACTGTATAAGTCGCTACCCCGTTCAATTTCTCGTCAAAAGAATAGTCACTAGGAAATCCGGTTGTACCCATCAGTATTCCTCCAAGGTTTCTCTAATATCTAGTATTCTATTACCCAAGTCATCTAAATATTTTCTCATCGCTTTATTTTGCCCTCGGTTTCTAATAGGGCTTAGGTTGTAAGTTGCATATTTTTTAAGATAGACTGTATAGGCTACTTTCATATCTAGTTCAGTATCTATTGGTTTAGGTTCTTCATCATCATCTTCCTCTTTAGCAAAGGTAAGTAAATCTTCTACCGTAAAAGCACTTGCTTGATATTTAGTTTCTCCAAATTCATCTCCCTCTATTAACCTAGAACTTTCGCTAACTGTAGAATCTACAAGTTCGGGAACTAGAACATATATTTTAGCAACATCTTTGTTGACTTTATACATTCTAAGCCATCTTTTAGTAGTCATTTTTTTCTCTGTACTAATGTCTTCTAAATCTTCTTTTCTTAGTTCAGGTTTTTTTCCGTAGATTGTATCATACTCTCCTAGTTCTCCTGCACCGCCTTCGGATATATTGGGAAATGGATTTTTCATTCCTCCACCAACAACATTATCAAAAACTCTAAACACTTGCGCCGAAGTTCGGTCATCTAAAGTCCCAGTTAGAAGTTTGTAATACAACTCTGCCCTTTGTTCTTCATCAAAGCCTAACTCATCTACATATTTTGCCCTATCTCCGGCTTTTAGTAGGTCTTTCCTAAGAAAATAATATCCCGAAGAGGTAGTTCCATATTTTTCCTCAACTACTCTAAAGTCTCCTCTCTCTATTTGATTTGCCTCTGCTTCTGTAATAGGTTCATCCTTTCTATCTATATACGCATACATCAGTCTTTCTTTTCCTTGAAAGTCCGAAGCAAATAGAGCCTTATCTTTGAATGTACGATTACCTTCTTGTTTTAACATTTCAAACTTTTCATCGAAGAAACTGTGAGGAATTGTTTTTATTTTATTATTACCGAAGCCAAATTCATTATATGCTTTTTCTGCTTTATTATATGCATCTTTATTATCAGAATAAATTAAAAAGTATTTATTTCCCTCTACTTCTATTTCAGCAGTTTGACTTCTTAATTCATTGTACTGGGCGACTATTTCTTGTCGGGCTTGTTTTAGTTTATTAGAGATTTTCTCCCTAGCCTTTCTCTTTTCCTCTGTATCTTCGCCCTCTTTAAACTCTATATCTTTCGGTATTTTATAATCTTTCATTGGTATTAAAGGGTATTCTCTTTCTTTAGTGATATTAAAATTAGGATTGATAGCAAAGGCTTTCGGGATTCTATATTTCGTAGCAGTAAACTTGTCATATTTATTTTTTATTTTATCATCATCATCCGGAAGAGTATCTTTTACTCGCTGGGATAAAGTACCTGTACTACTTTTTTTATTTACTAAAGATGCTTCAACTAGTAACTGGTATAGAACACCATCTCCCACCATAGAGTTAAAATATCCTTTGGTTCCTATATTACTAGAAAACCACTTAGTTAGTTTAGCGTTTAATTTATCTATATACTCATAATCTAACAACATGCCGTCTTTTATGGAAGAGTTATTTTTAGTATAGGCTTTACCCTCTTTCTCCATAAATTTATCTATGTCACTTACAGGAAATTCAATAGCACCTTTAATTCCTTCTGTATCTATATCGCTATCAATGATTACTTTACCTCTTTTAGAATCAATAATGTCTACTTCTGCACCTGTATAATCTATGATTATGTCTTGGGTTTTAGTCATTATTTCCGACATTTCATCGTCATCTGGAAAAGTAAAAGAAGTGTGGCAGTTTTTATTTCCTCTATTATTTCCTTTAGCAAAACTTAAAACATTTTTTCCTTGTATTGTTTTAGATGTTTTCAATCTTATTTCAGTTTGAAGTTCTAGAGTAGGTTCGGGGTGAGGTTTTTCCCCCCTCAATATTTTTAATATATCTTGTTGAATATTTTCGGTTATATTACTGATATCGCTTATCACTGTTCCGCTTAATTGAGCAATTAGTTCTTTATCATGTTCCGAGTTACCTTCTTCTATATTTTTTAGTCTAGCCTCTCCCACCATTTTATTATCCGCATCTATTCTTCTGTCCGGCCTTCTCTTTAAAAAACTACTAAGTGCTTCTCGATTAGCCTGTAAATAAGGCTGTAATGGACTATCTAATAATTCCGTTAAAATTGATTCTAATTCGTCAACTAGTTCTTTGGGATTTTCATCTTCGGCTTCTAACCTATCTATAGAATCTTCAATTGAAGAAATAAAATCAGTTTCTTTTCCTAATATGTAGTTTTCCATTTGTTCTAAAAAATAATCTTTGGCGGCTGGTAGTTTTCTAACAGCCCCACTATAAACAAAGGAAACCATTTAATCAACTCACATTAACCATTTAGCCCAAGAAGCACCCTTTTGAATTGCACTACCTAAACCTAAACCGCTAGAAGGAGGTTCATAACTCATTTGCCCTTGATGGTCTATCCAGTAAGGCCTACCATATCCATCTGTTCCTGTAGGAGGAACCGGATAACCGCTACCATTATTCATAGCACCTTGCATTTGATTATATTGTTGCATATTACCCGTTAATCCCGCTACTGCCACACCTGCTGTTGGTTGCGCCATTGATTGCATACTTCCTCCTGCATTAAATCCTTGAGATTCAAGGTATTGTTGTTTAGCCAATTTTCTTTGGTTTACAACTTCTGTATTAATAGCAGAATCAAGTAAGTTTCTAATATCTAATTCAATATTTGCTTGAGTAACTTGTTCGTATTCTCTCAAACAATCGGCATTGACAATAATATTACTACCACTGTTAGTTAGTTTTAACTTTGATAGCATTTGACTAACTACTCTTTCTACCACATCTTCCATCATTTGTTCTAGTGAAGTTAAAAACTTCTCTCCGTGATATTGAAAGAATTCTTCTACATGATTATCTTGTAGAGAAAGCAAGTTATTCATTGATTTAAAATTGTTTTGTTGTCCTTGCTGAACCGCATTCATTACTGTTCCATTACTTGTTCCTAATATACCCATACTTATTCCTCTTTAACTTCTTTTTTTGATTTTTCGCCATTAGTCTTCTTAATATCATCTACTTTAACTTCTTTATTTATCATTAAATAATTCAATCTATCAGTTAGTATATTTATTTCGCCCACAATCTCTATCGCTTCGTTAGTCGCTGACCTATTATCGCCTAAAGTTGGTGGCTTTATTAAATAACCGTTTCCCGTTAAAGAGATAATATCATCTTTTGTTAAATTATTTATCGGGCCACCTCTTAAAATTTTAGGCATTTTAGGTTTAAAAGCCTTAAAGTCTAAACCATGTTTGTCTGCTAATATCTGTTGCTGTAGCATTTCCATTTGCATATACATAGCAGCATGTTTAGGGCAGTAAGTTCCCATTAATGGCCTTCCTTTAGTTACCTTATCTAGTGGAATAGGCGGTCTAAGATAGTCTCCCTGCCTCCCATATATGATGCATTCCACAAACTACACACCTATCTTTCAGATTAAACTTTTTTCCGTATTTAATAAATAGTAATTTTTTAGGTTCTGCTTTTAAAACTAAACTTAGTTCTGCTAGTTGTTTTTTAGGTTTAATAGCCATAAAGTGATATTCGGCTACTGCCCCGCTTGCTCTAGCCTGTTTGATTGGGGATAGTCCCAGTTGCATATTATTTTGCTGTCCTATTATCTGCTGATTTTGATACATCTTTTATTCCTCAATAGTCTTTTATCATAGTAGTTATTCCTTTATACACCATTTCCGGTTCTGACTTTGCTGATACTATATATTTGTAGCACGGTATTCCTTTATCATTAAGTTGCCTCATTCCATATGAGAACGGCTCAAATATCTCATGTTTCTCTATCGGCTTATCACTTTTATATTTTTCTCCCCAAATATCGTATTTATTAGCCCAAATACCGACTGCCATAGGATAATCCGAATCTTTTTTCTTTCTTCCTGTTGGCCACCTACTATTTACAATAGTATCAACTAAAAACTTCCACGCTACTTGATGGTCTAGATTAGAACTGTTATCCAAATGTCTGTGGTCTATCATAAATATAACATATTTAACTCTTCTAGATTGCATATCCTTAACCCATTCTTTCCAATAGATTGCTTCTCCACCAATATCGGCAGTTTTGATAGTATGAGAATCCCCATCTAATTTTATTGTTTTTCTAGAAGCCCTGTGTAAGCCCACAGTTCTTTCTTGTATTGTAGGAACTTCTCCCCTAGTTCTTAATTGGTGACTTAAGGTAGTTTTTCCAACCATAGTAGCCCCATATACTCCAAAGTTAATGGCATGAACTTTTTTCCAAATTCCAATAATTGCTTCTCCGACTAGGATAGCAAACCCAGTCATTATTGACATATCAATGCCCCCAAAGGTCGCCTACAAATCCAGTAATCCAACCCATAATATTTATGTCAAATACTCCCATAATATTACCAACGAGAAACATAGAAAGAGTAGAGAATCCTCCCCAAAACCATGCTCTCATTTTCAAAAAGAAAATATCTGCTGAATGCGCTCTTGATTGGTTATATGCATAATCCGAATCAGAGAATCCCATTAAGTCTCCAAGAACCATTTAGCCACCCTCATTGAAGGACTGCTAAAAAATCGTTTGATACAGTATTGTCATCAACTTCTGTTTGGGAAGCAGCATAAGGGAAGGAAGTGTTGTACTGTTTTGCGCTTTCAGTCATCTTTCTTCTTTGTTGTTCATCTCTAGCCCTTCTTTCCCAGAAAGAATTTATCTTTCTATCCAGTAGCCAAATTTCTATCTTGTCATTAAGGGCTAAATCAAACAATGCTTTCATTACCATTATTGCCCCGACAGTTCCTAATCCGAATAAAACAGAGTGCGCCAATGCTCCATAAGGAAATGTTGTTCCGAATGTAGCATAAGCGAATACATTTGCTCCACTAACTGCACCAACAAAAAGTATAGTCATTATTAATCTAGTGTCTTGATTTAAAACTGCCATTATAACACCTCAAGAGAATTCAATTGAAACTGCTGCACCTAAGCCCGCACCAGTTGCTATATCTAAATATAGCCCAATAGTAGAGATAACCCCATGCATGTCAAATTCAATGGTATCTGTTTTGGAAGTAACTAGATTTATTCTTGCTAATTCTTTACCGCTTGCTGCTGTATTATCAAAGACTCTAACCAATGTTGGGATTAGTTCCAGTCAATTGTGCATGAATCGAAATTAACTTACTTCGTTCACCACTAACAATAGCACTCGCCGTCAAAACTCCACTACTTCTACAGCCTACCATAAGCCTTCCTCAAACATCGTTAGGTGCAATACCTATTATAACTTTCCTAAGACTATTACTCTTTTTTAGAAGTTTTAGTCTTAGTAGTTTTAGGTTTTGAAGTCTTAGGTTTTGAAGCCTTAGCCGCTTTCGGTATCAGCAAATCTACTAAATCTTGATTAGTTTTTAGATTCTTTTTTGTCTCAATAGCCGCTATTTTAATTTTGGCTTCTTCTAACTCAAGAATTCCTGTTTCATCTTCTTTAGTAAAGGTAAACATAAAGTCAGGGTGTCCTAGCATAGATATTGCAGACCGTAGAGGGGAACTCAACGGGTGTATCTTTTGTAATTAATACACCCGCTAAGTTCTTTGTCCCTAGTTCTGCCCTATCTGTTAATTTAACAGTTGGCATTTAAAGGCCTCACTTGTTACCGTAAACTCTAACTCTAACAGTTCCTTCATTACCTGTTCCCGATTGTTGACCATCGGCAACTTGCAGTAGTAGTTTAAAACTGCTAATAGATTCATATGCTCCTGTTAGCGCAGTAGCAACGGCTTGAGCAGAATGCCCTACCTCTTCTACCCCTGTCACAATCACTGTTGTAATAGTGCTTAATCCCAAGGATTCAGCAGTAACAGTTATTCCGTTTTGGACATATGCACTAATATCAATTGCTGCATCAACCAAATATTCATCACCTATTGCTTTTGGCCCTGTAAAACCTTTATGGTCTTCGATTAATATAATTGCGTGTGTCAATTAAATCACCTCAAACTAAGTTTGTAATCTTGCCTTGTCCTCTAAAGTATGAACAACCAACTTCACCGATAGTACGGTAAAGGGCTTGGTTCCCTAGAGTTCCAACACCGAATGGGTTTCCGTTACTAATACCATCTTCAAAGTATTGAGTTGGCTTCATAACTGATAGCCATAGATGGTCAGTATCTAGAATCAACATATCGGATAGTCCAGTTGTTAGAGAGTGGTGCTTTGTTGATGGCATAGCCGCAACAGGAATTAGTGGGATGTCGTAGTAAGTAGAAACTCTAAATCCAACTTCTTGACCCTTTACACCACGAACACCGTTTACGGTTGGTACAATTTCTTTACCATCCATGAATCTTTCTTGTGCTTGTAGCAAGTCACTCAATGTTTGTAGAGTATCATATCCTGTTAGTATAACCTTTGGTGAACCACCGTTTTGACGGATTTCTCTTAGAGTTTGGTTAATTGTACTTAGTGTCAATGCTCTTTGTCCAGTTGCGGAATAAGAAGATAGACCAGTACCACCTGAGTTTACAACTGCATTCATGAAAGAAGAAGTTGTAGCGGCTCTATCACTGTTACCGAATAGAGTAGAAACTTCTGCTACACCATTTGCTGTGTTTGTATCATCGTATGTTCCGTTCTTAATCAAATCGTTAGCCTTCATGTTTTGTAATTCTGTGTTGTTAGAAACAATCTTTAGCAAAGAAGTATAGTTTCTTTCGATAGTTGCGATTGTTGTTGTAACTCCACCATCAAAGTCATAAACTTCTAGCGGCATAACAAGCATTTGATTCTGTACTTCAGCATGGTGCTTACCCATATCTTCACGCATTTGCGCTCTAATATCGCCAATACCATCATCAATTTGTGCCATTTCCATAGCAAGTTCAGAGAACTCGAATTGATGTGCAATAATCTTAGGACTTGTAAATAGTGTAGAATACTTTGGTGCGATGGAGAATAGTCCATCAGCGTTAGTACCTAGTTTAGCGTTTTCCGGAACACCACCCATCAAGTCAGGTCTTAGAGAAGTTGCTCCAAGGAATGCATCAGAATTAGCACCGACTCTTGCGCTTACATCTAGTGAATTTCCACTACCGCCAGCAGGTCTTTCTACCAATACTCTCCAACCACTTGAAACATATGGTCTCTTTGAAATAACGGAAAGTGCATTACATTCTCGGTTTAACATTGACCAAACCTTTTGGCCAAATACTCTATTGTACAAAGCGGCGGTATCTCCAATAGTACCTGTTCCGCTTCCTACTCCTAGTGTGGTATCGTGGCCACTATGTAGTGCTTGAACTGCACCACTTTGTTTTAGCAATTGATTGCTAATACCCGATACTCCGTATGTCTGTCTTTCTAAATCTGCAATTGTGTTAATATATCCTGTCATCTTAATAACCTCCTACCATTTTGTGAATGTCTGACCAATCCATGTTAGCCATTTCATCCATACTTGGGAGTTCTGCTACTGCTGCTTCTTGTGCCTTTAGAATAGTTTCTTTTTCAGCAGTCAAAGACTTTCTTAGTTGAGTAAATTCATCCTTTAGTGAAGCAATTTCAGTCTGTGCATCATATTGAGCCTTTGACAAAATAGTTTCTCTTTGTGCTTTTTCAGCACCGAATCTTGCACTGAAGGTTTTCTCTAGGTTATCTAGAGCCATCTTTTCTAGTTGCTCTTGTTTGTAAGATTCATATGCCTTCTCAATGTTTAGATTAGAAAGGTTAAGAGTATCTAACTCAGTGTTGCTAAATGCTTTAACAACAGGTAGTCCACTTGCTTTAGGGTTTCCGTTATCAATAACGATTCTATCAGCAGGTTCTCCGATTTCTACACCGGCTCCATCTAGAGTAGATAATAGTGCTTTATCAGACATAACATCTTTGTATGCACCTCTTTCCATTTCCTTCATAGATTCCAGTTCTTCCATAGATTCCAGTTCTTCCATAGATTCTTTTTCACCATCTGCTCTCTCTAACATATTCTCATCTTCCATAGACTCTTTAGTAGTGTCCATCATCTCTTCTGCGTCTTCTTTTCGTAGCGTATTGACTTGCTCCATTAGAGTGTCAAGTTCCGCCAATGCTTTTTCTAGTTTAGTCATTTGTTTCACTTCCTTTGTGTTTTTGTCTTGTTTTAGAATATCAAATCGTGCTTCCGGATTAATTCCTTTTTCACAAATCGTCACTTCATGCAATTCAAGTTTGCTTATCTCATTATAGTCTCCCAACTCAGGATGGCTTTTCTTTACTTTCTGTAATGCTTGCCCTCCTATGCTAAATGACCGTAATGAACCTTTTCTAACGCCTCTGTTTATTTCTTTGGCTTTCTCTATGTCGTCTCTTAGTTTAATTACAACAAAGAATCCAACATCGTCTACTTCAGTTTTCCAAAGTTTTCCTGTCTTATCTCTATAAGACTTTACTACTTCTCCAACTTGAACATTTGAATGATTTGTCATAACATTTCTAAACTTAGGATTTTGCATATACTTAACTACTGCTTCATCTAAAGCCTTTAATGTAATTAAATCATTTTGCTTATCGACAATCTCAATACTTGCATATCCACCGATAACTAAGTCTTGACTACCCTTTAAGATACTAAAGTCATTGGCTCTATTGCTTATCACCGCAGAACTCATAACTCTCGTTTTAGTCATCTTATACTTTCACTATATAAAGAACATGGTATTTTCGGATTAGTTTGGTAATTTTAACAGAACTAAACTTATCTTCATAAATGTCCCAAATACCCTCATCTCCCGATTTATCGGCGGCTTTTTGTTCATATCCAGTCCATGCCAACCACATCTTCTTATCTTTTACCGGCAAATACCTTATGTGTAGTTTAGTTTCAAACTTATTACCTTCTAGGAAATACTCATGATAGCCATTTCTTTGAATACCTAGTTTTATTTTACCATAATCTATGGTCTTTTTAGTTTGTACATTATCTGAAACTTGTGCTGGGTATTTACCAGCAGCACCAAATAAATCAAACAGTTCCTTTTCATCATCCACTTCTATTGTCCAATGAAGATTTTTATCTTTTAAGCGAATAGAAAATTGAATATTGTCGTCTTCTCTAAGTGATATCTTAAATTCTCCTTGTCTATATTCTTTAGGAGTTTCGTATTTTTTTAATCTCATCCGAACCAAATTTAAATTCTGGGTCTGCCTTTATCTTATTACTTTGGCCTTCTAATATAGGTTCTCTTTGAACAGCCCAATCTTTTAGGTCTCTTTGTTTAGAGTCTAATATATCTTCATACAGGTCTTTATGATTAGTTATCAAAAACTCATGTAGTTGAGCAGTAGTTTGCTCTCCTTTACTAGTTAAAAATTGATGAATAGCAGCAGTAAGTTCTCCTTGTTTAGTTTTCATTATCTCCTCTGCTCTACCTTTCCACATATCTAAATCGGCTAAAGCGTTCTTAGACATTAGATTATTTTCTTCGAAACCATATAAAGTAAAGCCCTCCATATTATATTTAATTATAGCAGTAGTTTCACCATGAATGTAATCCGTTATCTTTATTCCCTTTGTGAGAGCAGACACATCGTAGTTTAGTGACTTCTTAGTATCTCTAGAAAGCATCTCTAAAGTAACTAATTTATCAGGATATTCTACTTCGGGTATCTCTATAACCTTAGCGGAATGTAAAGAATAGCCCATAGAAGTTTTCTTAACTTCATCTACTTTTACTCTAATAATGTCGCCCACATCTACTGATATTTTAGTATTCAACGCCTTTCCTACATTTAGATACTTTACTTCATCTATTTCTACAGTATTTGGTATCTCGTCTAATATTGGGCCCAACACCGATAGAATAGGAATGCAGTCCACTTTTTGTTTTTGTTTTACTAAGAACTACTACATCCAAATCTACAAACTTCTTCCACTTAATCCATTTAGGATTTTTCTTAGTCCCTAGATAATAAGTTGAAGTTATGTCTTTAATTACGACTCCTTCCGAAGTAGGCAATTCCATAATATCCTTCGAGTAGGATTCTACTTCTTTTATAGAGTCTGCAAATCTAGTGTCTTTCTTAGAAGGGAATAATAAAACTTCAGAAGAATGTTCGGAGTAGTTGTTAAACAAAGTTCTTATTCTACTATCTAGTTCTTCTTCTAGTAACATTTGAGAATCATGTCGCATAATATCGAAAACATGCGCCTTTAATGTGGCATCGGGGTATTTATCTTTGAACACATGAGAAATAGTATCAGCCCTATGTAGTGCCTCTTTTCCCTCAAACAAAATTAATTCAGCATCTAGAATACATTCCCCAAAGTGTTTTGCTTTCAACTCTTTAACTATGTCTTTGCATTTATCGGTTATATCTTTTTCATTGTAAGAATACACTTTTACATTATTATCTATTTTATGTAGTTGTATTCTCATACCATCATACTTTTCCTGTACTAAATATTCCCCGCTAAAACCTTTTAATTCGTTCATATCTTCTATTTCAAATATGCGATACATCGGTTTGTTCGGAATAATAAAATCACTTTGGGCTTTTTCTGCCTTTTTCATATCAATATCCTTAAGTTCTTTCCATTCCTCTTCACTGTGCTGAGAAAAATATAACAACTCTAACATATCCATAGCGGCCTTTACTTTTGCTTCAACCTTTTTAGAGTCCTTATCGTCGCCCATAGTTTTCTATAATGTATAGAGCAATGTCGTCTGCTTCCAAATCTAAACCTAGTAGTCCATCGGTAAGGTCGTCTTCTGTCATGTCCTTTACTGCTAAAGTTTCTTTTCCTAAAGCATGAGTATTATCTCTAATAGCATAATGAACAAACTTAACCATTGATTCAGGGTTATCTAAAAGTTCCTCTAAAACACCTTCCCCAAATCTTTTAGAGAAGGGGTCAATAACAACATCGGATTTATATCTAACTAATTTAATATCTTCGTACAATTCTCTTGCTTGAGGAGAAGTTGGGTCACTAGTATCTCTATGTTCTAAGAGTCTTCCTTCTATAAAATTTTTTAACTCTCTTCCAGCGACATCTAGTTCTTCATAAGATTCTTTTATTTGTTCTACAGCCTTTCGCCATTTGTGACCGTATTCTTTTGGGTCACTATTAGCAGATAAAAAAGCCACTCTAGATATTTCAAACAATTTTACTAATTCTATTGATGAACGCTTGTCCTTTTCAAAAGAGCCGAGTTTCAAAATAACCCCGCCCTTTAGAAATCATATGTATCTCCGGCTTGGCCGTAACCTACATTAGTTCCATCTTTTTGACTTTTAGGAACATTTTCTTCTTTAGTGTCTTTAGGTCTTTTTATTTTAACTGCTTCGCTTTCATCTTCCGAAGGGTTTCTATTGTTGTCCGTAAGAGACTGGTGGAGCATTTCCTTAACCTCTTTGGCTTTCTCTACTGTCATAGAAATAATTCGTTCTTCCTTAGTTACTCTCTCCGGCATATAATCACCCGATGTTATCCACCATTTTATGAATTTCGCTCCAATCCATAGTTGCTACTTCTTCACTACTATCAATTACTTTCATTGTAGGAGAAGGACTATTCGCTACAACAAAGCCCGATTTCATCAATAAGTTATCTTTGTTGTAAACCGCTTTTTCTAAACCTTCTATTTTAGAACTAAGGGCTTTTATAATCTCAAGTAGTTCTTCATTAATTGTACTTTCTTTACTCATCTTTCTTCACCTTTTCTTTTAGGATATACCAAATCTCGAATCTGTCGGTAAAGAAGTTCATACTCTTTACGAAGTTTCGTAGCGGTAGCGACTATATCAATATTCCTTTCATCCATTGATTTTACTTTCTTAGTTAGGGCTTTGTCAGATTTAGTAAAATCTAGCCCCTCTATCATCTCTAACAAGTCACCTAGTTTAGTAAAATCTTGACCAAAGAATTCTGTTGGTTCAGCCGCTTGTAAGGTTTTCTTAAGTCTTTTTTTCTCTTTAGAGCCTAAAGAACTCAAAACATCTTGAGATTTTTTTTCTTCTTTAGAGATGTCAAATTCGTTTCCTTCTTCATAATAGTCCCATGTCATTCTTCATCACTCTCTTTTATTTTATTATTAACTACATTTATCTGTTCTTGTAAAGAATCAAATCTAGCATTTACTCTATCTGCTAATTCTCCCACTAGTCTAACTTCTTTTAGAGTAGTGTCTCCTATACCCATTCCTATTTTGCCTTCTCTAGTCATTTCTATAATAACTGCTTCTTCTGCATTTTCTAGCCACTCTTCCATAGACTTATCGTTTTCTGCATTTAGTTGTTTAAGAATACCTTCTATTTCTTTTATTCCCATAGCAGCAAGTTTCGCCTTATTTGCCAAAGAGACCTGTTCTTCAAAAATATCTTTCTTTCCGGTATATTTTCCTACTAGGTCTTTAGATTCTAAAAGCAGGGGCTTATATTTATTAAAAATTTTAAGCCTCCCTTCTATTGTAGAAAGCCTATCCTTTTCTGTTTCTAGTTGTCCTTCTATTTCTTTTTGAATTTCTAATTTGGCTTCTTCTAATACTTCGGGTTGTGAGGATTTAAGAGCATCTAACATTTCTTTTATTTCAGTTTGAGTTAATCTTCTAGGAGTATCTCCTATTTTAACCCTAACTTTTTCTTTAGCCTCTTGAACTAATTGCCTCGGAGTCAAACTTTTTTCTCCTTTTTTGAATTGTAATTTTTTTCTTTCGGCTTCCCTCATCGCTCTAGATGCTTCTGTTAATTTGCTTCCTCCGCCTCTGTACGGTTCCCTTTCTTCTGTTTTAACATCGTCTTCTTTCTCCGGAATAGTATCGGAAAGTTTCCCAGTTACATATTCAGCGACCTTTCTTTGAACAGTAGAGTATGCTAATGTTAAAGCCTTTAATCTTCTATCAATTAGTATTTCTAAATCATCATCTACTAAAGTTTCGAGGTCGTCAATTTGTTTACTTAAAACTTCTCTAGCCTTTTCTAACTCAGTAAAAACAAATAAACTTCTATTCAAGTCTCTAGATAAATCAGTTAGTATTTCTTTTTGTTTTACTATACCACCGCTAGGGTCTCCAACTATAACAGAACTTATCAATCTGTTATATTGCTGTCTAGCAGTTGCTTTATCTATCATTGATTTTGGAACTTCTCCATTAAATCTTCTGGAATATAAACCTGATAAAAATTTCATAAACTCGGAATCCGAACCCAATTCGGAATATTCTCTTTGTAGTTTCTTAACATCTATTAATTGAGAACTATCTCCTTCTCCTAGTCTAAACTTGCCGTCCACAATAAATTCTTCATAAGGTTGCTCTGTTAAAAGATTTCTTCTAACTTGTAAAAAAACCATCTTATCAAAAATTATATTTATGTTAGCCTTACTTATTTTCTTAAATTTGGCTCTAGAGGCTCTATCATATATTCCATCCGTTTCAGTTCCGGTTTCTTTTATGCTTTTGATATCCTCAAGATATTGATTTAAGATTCTAATATCTCTAGCGGGTTTTCTTCTCCGCTTTTTAGCCATATCGGATTCTAATTGAGAAACTTTTTGTTCTGTTTCTGTTTCTTTAGATGTATCTTTTAATGGGTCAAGACCTTCACTAAAATCTTCATCTGTTTTTTTATCTTCTTCTAAATCCCTTGCTATCTCATCGGGTATAAAATCATCTTCTTCATCTTCTTCGTCTTCTTCATCTTCTTGTTTGAAAAATAAAGACATTCAATCACCTTAAAACGGAATATTTTCTTTCTTTCCTCTTTGCTTAGGAGGCAGAGTAATAACATCAGGAATATCAGAACTGCTAGGTCTAGGCTTATGAGTAGTATCTCTTGGTAGTCCCACGCTAAAATCTCTAGTCTTAGTAGTCTTTCTGCCTTCATTACTATTGGCGGCCTTTACTTGTGCTAGTTCCTTTCTTAATCTTATTTCTTTTTGCCTATTATCTTCTGTCATGGTATTCGCCTCTCGCTTCTTCTATCCACATTTTGATTTCCTGCATCTTCGGGTAATCCTGTAAGTCGCTTATCCGGCCCTACACTCATAGAAGGTTTATTTCTTGTGGTAGCGGGATTTTCCTGTTTCTTTGAACCTTGCATCATTTCTTCTTGCATTTGACCCATTTGTGAAGCATCAATATTAGTTCCCGCATAAGGGTCTAATTCTACATTATCTTGTTTGGAGCCTTCTTGTGCAGGTTGTTCCACAGGTTCAGGCTTTTTGAAAGTAAAGTTTCCATCTTCGTCCATATCAACTTCAAAGCCTAGATTCTTAGTAGAGGCCGCAATATTAACTTCAATCTCTCTCTTTCTTAATACTGCAATTTCATCTTCCTCTTCACTTGGAGGTAATTTCAAATTCCAATCAGTGATTCCGAATTGTTTTACAAGGAAAGGGAATACATAATTATTGTAGACATTTTGTGCCATTTGAACTGCTCTATTAGTTACAAGTATCTGCATACCTTCATTGTTTAATCCCCCACTAGTAGTATTATCTGCCATAAAGACCTTACTTACTCCGAAGAAAGCAGAAATTCTATCCCTTAAATCATCCTTAACAGAAACATATTCCATTTCTTTTAGGCTATCCATAAACTTAATCCACTCTACCGAACCTTTGCCTTCTGCTTCTATTCCCATAATAGGAATAAAGTGGGGTCTTGTTCCATCTTTTCTTTTACAGCCTTCCAAAAAGATTGCATTGACTCCATGTTTCTAGTTTGAACGGCTAGTAGTCCTCTAGGCATTCTGCTCTTAGTGTAGGAAGAATTGACATAATTCTCCATAGCAAGTAATGTCATAATATTATTGAATAGAGTAACTATTGGAGACTGTCCATATAATCTAGAAGGACTGTATTTACTGAAATGCAATACTTCTCCTTTCAAGAAATACTGTTCTTCCCCAGTGGCTCTATTAACATAGTGAACAGGGAAAGTTTTAGCACCGCATTCTTCGCAGGGAACATGCGGTTCAGTAGAGAAAAAGGTTCTATGATTTACACAAGTAAATGCTTTATTTCCTCTTTCCCCATATTCATCTGAATAAATGTACATTGTCGCAGGGTCTCCCCTATACAATTCTTTTATTCGATGCATTCTTATTTTACCATTACCATCTAAGAAATACTCTTTAACTAAAACAATGTAGGCATCGTCCATAACATTAAGGTCATCTTCTAATTGCTTCATCACATCAATGAATAATTGTTCAGATTTGTTTACATATCCCTCAATAAAACTTTCAGCATATTTTAGTTGGTCTACATCGGGTGTTTTTAGTTTTTCACTACCACATCTAGAACACTCGGAGACAGGCCTTTGGTGTTTTTTACCACAGTCTAAACAAAGGGCTTCGTATGCCTTTTCCCATACATATCCTCTTCTAAATATTTCTTGCTTTAGTTGGGTAATGCAAGTTCTAACTATGACCGACTGATTGACGATGCTGTAAATAAGAGGGGCTGTCATATGATAGGTGTTAGGCCTCTCTTGTATTCCTATATTGTAGATTTCTCTATCAGCCGGTTTAGGAGTAGTCCTTCTAAATAAATTACGAAGAGAAAATCTTTTTTGTTCGACCATATTACCTACCCCTGATTCTTCTCAATCTACTACCTATTATAGTATCTTTGGCTTAACTGCCCTTCCGCCACTTCTTATTTTTCTTTTCTTTGGTTTTACTTGGACTCCATTTTACCTTATCAGCCCAATATGCCGCAGACATTTTTCCACGCTTAATGTTTTCTTCATGACGAGATTTGAAGGCTTCTCTTTGTCCCTTTGTTTGATTTGTTTTGACTCCCTTCTGTCCAAAAGGAATATATTTTCCTTTTTTATTCTCCCATGCGTAAACATGATGAGATTTAGTCTTATGACTTGTTAATCGTTGAGGTTTGTTAAGCCCTTTGAGACCCTTTTTTCTTGCTCTTTCTAGTGCTTTGGTTCTAGGACTTTTAGGTTTCTTTTCCTTTTTAAGAATATCTTGCCAGTCACTCATAAGCATCACCTAACATATATCCTATTTTCTTTCCGGCTTCTATGTCGCTTGGATAATGACTACCCATTTGAATCCTAGATAGTGCTATTCTATCAGCCATTTCTTTTAACTGTTTTCTTCTTATTTGGAAATTTACTACTAAGTATTCTTTCTAATCCATAGCCTAGCATAGCATGACCACTAGGAAAAGCAGGAGTATCATCGGTGGTTGTCTTTGTTGTAGGTATTTCTTCACTTACTTGAAATGGTCTGGGTCTATTGTATTTCATTTTTTCAGTAATAGCATAATGATTTATATCTAATATAAAATCTTCATAGTCATCACCATCTTCCCCAACAATATCAAACATTTCTATATCCGGTTTTAGGTCAGCATCGTCCATTTCTTTTGGTTTAAGTTTTTTATCTTTCATAATTTTTAGAACTTTGGAAATCTCTTTTTCTTCGTCGGGATAACTCATATTAGGTATTTTTATTTTAATAGATGGAGTTCTATCTAAGGATTCCTTACGATTAGCAGACAGTTTGCCCTGCCACTTTCTTTTTAGAATATCCATCCAACTCATTTAAGTCACCTATACTCTGATATGTTCTATTACTGCTTGACGAGTATTGTTGATTCCTGCCCTTGTGTTAGAGGCTCTTTCTGCCAAAGAAGAATTAGTAACAATCCTACTTCCTACAGCCTTCATCCATCTATCTAATTTATTCTTGAGAGTACCTATTACCTTTTGCTGAACTCCATTTTTAAGCAATTGTTCTTTGAATTTATTTTTGAATTTTTCTGTTTTAATATCAAATGTTTGGCCTATTGGTATAGATTCTACTACTTCTAGTAGAGTAGATTTTGCTAAAGAATAGTTACTACTAAACCATCTTCTTCCTTTAAGAATATCCATGTGTTTTAAAATCCCCTTATCATAAGATTCTTCTAATTGTTTAGCATATCTCATTAAATCTCGACCTTCTCTAATTCTACTTCTGCTACCTACCATTAGTAGTTCAGCAGTTTTCTTCATCATCTGTATGGTATTTTCTAAGGCTTTTTCTGTGACTTCATCTAAGCCTTTAGAGTATTTTCTATCTACTTTTATATTCCCTCTTTCAAAATCTTTTAGCACTCTTTTAACAGAATCATTAGTTAGACCTTGTTGTAGGCTTCCTTGAGAATACATTTCCCAACCACCTCTAGAATAAAAAATCAGCAAAGAAACTATAATACTCTTCAAACTTTTCAGTAGGGACTTGAACAGGAATGGTTGATAGTTTAGTAGATTTAGATGTCATTGGCCTTCCTAAGTTTCTAGTGGTGGCTTTTCTATGTAGCCAAATATTAGGACTTCTAGCATCTCTACCAACCAATGCGGTTTGTTTTAGAATGCTAATCCAAGTCATGTCATCATCTCTAAAATGATTTGGGTTGTAGGCCGAACTTTCTAATTACTCTTCTCAGGGCTATTCTTTTAATTCTATCTTTATTATTTCCTTGTAAATAAGGGTCTTTCATTTCTCTTTTTAAGTTCCTGCAACTGTTCGTCCATTAATTGATAGTTTTTACCATCCACTTTGAATCTGACACCCATTTGTCTAGGTCTTTTGAGAATGCTAGTCCAAGACATTTTATTTCCCCTTTCTTCTCTTATAGGTTTTACAAGCCGCACAAGTAGGTCTACATCTTTGTTTAGTTCCTTTAGAAGCATCTTTTCTTCCACAAGGTTTTGCTCCTGCTTTATCATCTTCACATGATTGGCAAGAAACCCAACCCTTTACTTTCGGTTTTCCTTTTTCGCCTCTAGCCGATTGTTCAAACCATGTTTTCAAAGGATTAGCCTTTTTTACAGATTTACCCCAATTTTCACAACCTACTTTATCACACGCTACAAAAGCACCACTTCTGTATGCAGAATTTCCACCTTTATATCTAACACTTACCTTTCTATAACAGCAAGGACTTGTTTTACGCTTCTTTTTCTTTTTCAATATGTCCTGCCAACTCATGCTTTCATCCCCCTTGGGCTTACCGGCTTGCTCCCAACACTTTTTACAAAATCCGAATGGATGAACATCTTTAACAGTAAAGCATCTACCACAATACTTGAACTGTAGTTTCTGTTTACTAATTACCCACTCTTCTGCATTCACGCCAGTATTCCTCCGATGTTTTCTAGTTCATCCATAACAGATATTTTACAGTTGTCTTTATATTTTTGAATATCGTCAAGATATATTCCTTCTTTTAGCCAATCAAAACCAACATGGTCTCTATGGTTTTCCCATTTCATTAACTTGAAAATTTCATCGCATCTAGGTTTATACCATTCTGCTTTTTTATATGACTTCTTCATACGAATTAATTCTAACAGTAATTTAGCATTACCTTTCTTTAATCTAAAGTGTGGTAAACATTTAGTTAATAGTTCACTGACATCTGCTTGAGAATAAAAATTTAGACGGTTAATTAGCCTAGTATCTTGCGGTGATTTTTGGTCTAAGTGCATTCTTCCAAAACCAATTGACTTATGCATTTCTTTCATAAATACCTTTCCTCTTTCACCAGTAGCCACTAACCCAACTCTAGGATTCATATTTCTATCTAAAGTAATATAGCCATCCGAGTCAATAAATGCCGCAGTATAAGCCCAAATATTCTTTTTAATAAGAGAAGGAACTTTGTAATAACATCCGTCACTTGAAGCGATTTCTAACTTTTTAATAGACTTAGATATAATATTAGGATTAGTAATATGAAACATATCACTAGGCATTTTTTCATGTATTCCTTTTGCTGTTATTCCTTGATGTTTTGTTATTGTATATTCTATAAACTCTAACTGCCTTTGTTTCTTACTTTTGTTTAGAGTTTGAATAGCAACTGCCTTCAAGCATTTTCTGAACTCTTTTTTCGCAGTTGACATATTTTTAGATAAGACGCTATACTCCTTTGAGTAGGCCATGCCTTCTCTATCTAGTTCTGCTTCCCAATATTTACAGAGAGAATCTACTACATTTCTTCTAGATTCTAAATCTTTCATTTTATTTAGTTTGGCTAAATCTTTCTCGGAAAATCTCATTTTTTCTAAACACTTCTTTGTAAGGTGATAGCCAATAGATACTATCAATTGATTTTCCTATATGTTCACTATATGCATCTATAACAACATCAATCGCCTTCGTCATATTTTCTCTTAGATTACCTTTTAGTTGTCTTCTATTGTTTCTCATTTTTTTTACCAGTTCCGGTACATTTTGTTCATGAATAATATATTCATTGGGAAAAACATTCATTATTTTTTTTGCTTCACTGGCATTAATAGAATAGGTTTTTGAAATAAGAGTTAATTCTTCTACTTCGGACATGACATAATCTGTAGATAATAGTTTTGAAACCTCAATATCTTCGGGAAGGCCTTCTATTATCTCTTCTTCTTGTTGGCTTAATTCCTTCAGCCTACCAAATTGTTCTTCGGCGTCTTCTAGTTCATCTATCGTTAGATTCATCCTCTCACCTCAAAAATTTAGTCCTAATAATCCACCCGAATTACGGTTAGGTTTAGGGTCATCAAATAATCCCATATTGTCCAAGAGTATGAATTTATCTGAACTTTGGTAAGTAGCGGCGTTTGCTAATGCTAAACTCATAACCATGTCATCATGTGCGCCGACTCCTTCAAACTTACCTCTTTCAGTAATGGCAAACATAGACAACTCTTCGATTAAAGCAGAAGTAACTCTCCTACTTTCTTCATTACCATAAGGAAAGTTCATTTTTTTATTTTCTAAACTCATCTGTAAATTTAAAATTATTTCCTGTTTCTTTTTTCTAGTAGTATTAAAATCATGTAAGTTTATATCAGCCACTTGTCGTAGTTCTTGTGTAAACGATTTAGCGAAAGTATTTGTTTCAAAGAGTATTGCTTCGGGTCTAAAAACTTGATTGATTAGTTTTACTTTTTGTATATTTTCTCTAAACTCTACATTCTTTGCTCTATCTACATAAATGATTGATTTGTTTTCTTCTTCATCCATTTCAATAACTGTGATTACATTGTAGTCTCCATCAGTAGAAATGGCAGGGTCAATACCAACAAAATATTTGTAGCCTTCTCTTTTTTAGTGGCCTCAAAACAAAACTACTATTCTTGGCTGCTTCCAAATATTCAGGATTAAATAGCGAAGTACCAGTAGAAATAGGTACACACATATACTCTCTTGTAAACATTAATGTCCCTACTTCCGCCTTTCTAGCCATAAGTGAATCATAGTCCCATCTATTAGGCCATAATGGTTCATTGAGTGCATTAAGACAAGGATAGGTTCTAAGAGTATATGCTTGATTTTCTGAAAGTTGGGCGTATATATCTGTATAACTAAATGGTGTTCCTATAACTCTTAACGATGCTGAATGGTGAAGAGTAGGTATCATGTCACCATAAAACCAATCAGTTACTTTTTGAATTCCGCTTATACTAAACTCTTTCAAAGGGTCGTCAATAATAATCTCTTGAGGGTGAAGACCACGAATCTGTGAACCAACGGAACGCTCTAAAATTTGATTACCGTTTGTCAAAGTAATGTTTCCAATAGCCCAACCTCTTGCGGGTTTAAATTTTTTAAGCAAAGGATTGTTGAATAGTTTATCTATGTCTCTCATGTGAACCATAGTCTGCTTTTGGTTAGAAGAAATGTATAGCATTTGATATGGTGGTTCTTGAAATATCAAATTCCATACTACCCAAGCGTGCATAAATACTGATTTACCGTGACCTCTCGAACAAATAATAACAGTTCTTTGAGTATCTCCCATAAGTTCTAGCCACTCTTCTTGATGTTTAGCAAACTCCCAACCTAATACATTTTGAAAGAAGTATGGAAATGAGTTTTTAGATAATTCCATATCCATTTGGTGTTCAAAATTTAAAGCCTCTATATCCACACTACCATCTCTTTAAAATTGAATGCCAAGCCTTAGTAACTACATTATTATAGATTAAAACATTATCTTCACCATAAGCCTCTATTTCTTTTTGAACTATGTCTCTAGGAATAGTCTTAGGTAAATCGTTCATATCAACTACTTGCCACCCTCTTCTTAAAAAAAACCCTTTCCAATAAGGCTCTAGATTATTAATGAAAGTAATTGCAGGTTTTGAACCAAACTTTTTCATTTTTTTATTCACTAATTCTCCAGCAACCCCTTGATTTTCATATTCAGGAATAACATAACTTCCGGCACTTGCATAAAATAAACCGTTATCCTCAATACCACTATACGCAACAGGGACTTCTCCATCATAAGAAATAAAATACATTGGATTGACAGCAGACAAGGTAGTTTTAATAGTTGCCCTCTGCCTTCTAGGTAACTTTAGATACGCTTTATTATTATTAGTCCAGTAGCCATTCCAAATCCTAAGCATGTCCTCTTCGGAATATAATTGATTTGAAATAGTTACGGCCATAATTACCAAACCCTTTGTCTAAATCTAGCCTTAATTAAATATACATGGTCAGCAGTTATGCCATAGTCTCTACCTATGGAATCATGAGAATCAATTGACTTAACAATACTTTCTACTTCCATGTGACTTAAATCTAAATTTTCTTCTTTGTGCATCTTCTCTATCATTAGGTCTACACTATCAAAAAGTCAAAGGCAAGAAACCATATACAGTTTCTTTTCCTAATGCCTTTCTAATAACATCATGAGCATTAAGTAGTTTTTTATTAATCATTTTACCAATAGTAACGGGGGAGTCTTCTTTTACACTATTTCTTAGCAATTCCATTAGTTCGAAATAAGCCTCTCTTCTTTTACTTTCTTCCCTGCTTCCTCCGGCAAACAGACTTTGTTTTTCTTCTAGAGTATTTATGAAATCCAACTTAAATGAAGAAGAACCCGTTCTAGTTTCATTTGCTCTTTCTTCTATAGTCTTACCTTTTATTTTTCTATTCTTTTTACTAAAGTCTTGAGTTTCGTCCATGATATTAAATAACAATAAAGAAATAAAACCTAGAGCATCGCTTGATTCTACTCCGAACTTTTTAAGAGATTTTGCTGCTCTCTTACCTGCGGTAATTAAATCATTAGTAACATTGGTGTCAATGTCTTGATAGTCTTTTAAATAATCTATTATATTTCTAAAATCGTTAGGTGTAATTTTTTCGAATCTTCTAGTGCTTCTAAAGAATGGGCTAGTGATTCCCGTTGAATTACCTAACAGTTTATTTATTTCCTTTACTACTTTACCACCGACTGCATTATAGAAAGAAGGAACTGAAACTGGAAGCATTCCTTTATTCATTGGCTCGTAGTAGTATTCTTCTGCTGCCTTGAAGAATTTTTTAACTACTTCTTTTGCCTCTCCTTCTTTAAAAGTGCTTTCTAGTTTTGGAGGTGTTGGTTTATACGCCCGTGTCTTTAGCATAAGATTGTATCGCTGAACCTCTTTGAGTGTCCTTAAAATCAGTAATGGTCTTATCTTGTCCCCTAGTGGCTCTTACCCCTACTGCTTCTCTAGCACCTTGAGGGAATGATTTCTTATCGGAAACTAAAACTAAAGAAGCAAGGTCATTGAAAAACTCTTTAATAAAATTCATATTATCATAGTCTATTGTTTTATCATAGTCTAAATTTACCCTCTGTCCTCCATCTCGAGTAGATAACGGATAAAATCCTTTTTCCATTCTGCCATAGACAACATAAAATGATTTATCCGCTAGAACAGAAAGAGGTAAAGCAAATGGGAAAGTAGAATTCTCCCCTTCGGGGTTTTCTTCTATTCCTTCTATTGCTAGAGTATCTTCCAATTCGTCTAGTAATCTACTAACATTTCCTCTAACACTGAAAGTTAAATCATCTTGAGCCAACGCCCCTTCTAAGTATGTCTTTAGAATATCATAGTGCTTTTTTATTATCGCTACCAGTTTTACATTTCTACTGTTTTCCCATACTAACAAAGGGTCTGCTTTAGCAGGAATAGATTTTGCTTTTTCCATAAAGGCTGGCAATTCTTCAAATTCCTCCGAAGCAGAATTCAAATCATCTTCTGATATAGTAGCCCCTGTATATTGACTATCCGAACCAACGGCATTTAGAAACGCCTGTTCCATAGCCTCTTGTTTTCCTCCGGAAATATTTTCTTCTCTTTGTCTTTCTTCGGGAGTATCTTTCATTTCTGATATTTTATCATACAATCCTTGTGCTTGCATAATTCTAATCAACAGAAGAATAAACCTTGCTCCGGCATCTGCTACTAGAACATCAGCAAAGGGAAAGTCAGCAATATAAACAAACTGTGTATAATCTCCACCATCCAAATCATATCTAGAAATAAATTTATTAGCCTCTTCATTATCTAATTGTTTTAGTAGTTGAGATAAATCTTCCAAGGATTGTAAAAAAACTCCTTCCTTTTCTTTTACTACATTAGCCCAAAACTTGTAGACTTTCTTTCTAGTCTCTCCTTTAGAAACATCGACTGCTCCCATAAGTTCACCTAAAGGATATTTTAGTTCTCTCTGTTTTGGTTCGGCCTCAACTTCTTCTATTCGTTCTAAAATAAATAAAAGATTATCCTGCGCTATTTTATTAGAGCCAAAGGCACCCATGCCCAGTCTTTTTTCTATTCCTATTTTTACTCGGTCTTGAACTTCTTTACTAGCAGTAATATTGAAATCTTCGGGCAATCTCCTACTTACTATATCTCTTGCCTCAATAGGTCTGCCCCTTCTGCCTTCTAACATTAGTTGCCTTGAATAGTTATTTACTTGTTCTTCTATACTTGCGACATCAATAACTTCTTCACTTGATTCTAGGTCTTCTAAGGTGTTTCCTAGAGCCTCTTTAAACAACTTTCTATCTTTTAGATAATTTTTGTCTGTTCTATCTACCTTGTTTTGCTCAAGATACTGTTTACTCCATTGTTCTATGATTTCAGTTTCCTTTCTTCTTCTCTTTCCTTTAGCAGTAATTCCTCCTATGGTCTTCAAATCTTCTTCGCCCACTTCTACGGCTATGCCACCACTCTCAATTTTTGTCATTACATATTCCTCCGTAGTATTCCGACTCCTTCATCCGATAGAGCCTCTAAAGCCTCTTTTGCTTTAGTCGAGCCTCCCCTTCCTAATTTAAATTTTCCTCCGGTATAGTTTTTAGCAAACAACTCTACATGCTTTTGAAAATCACTAATTATTTCTGTTTTTAAATTGTTAAGTATCTGAGGTATGTCCTTTTCAATTTGCTTGGCTACCTCTATATCTCCTTTATCATCTAGTTCTTCATATGCAGATAGTAGTCCGTCTGCTCCGACTACTTCTGCGGTAAGGCCTATAAAACCTAAAAATTCATTCATGCTTAAATTAGGGATAGTTGCTTCGATATCAAAAGTCCTAACTATTTCCATAAGACCTTTTGTTTCGGATATACCAAGAAGATATTCAGCAAACATACTGTTATTTAGCCCACTTATCTCTCTTAATGTAATTAAAGACGGATTGTTGAATTTTCTACCTCCTTCCGTTCTTTGTTCTCCAATATCCGTCAATTCAACATCAATATCTTTCAGTTCTATTACTTCTGTTGGGTTGTCCTTATCATATATTTGAGCATGAGTAGCCTCATCCTCGGTATTGGCCATTATTATCTGCCCTTTACTATCCCTTTGATTAGTAGGTTTGTTGTTTTCCTCTTTACCATTAAAATATACCACATTATATAGGTCAGATAACTCATTTTCAATGATTTTTGCCTCCGAAATACTAGGATTATTCCTTAAATATACGGGTAAATTAGCCCTATTTTGCTCTTTTAGACGCTTAAAACCCATACTTAGCCTACTGGGATTCTTCCTATTTTTAACTAAATCGGTGATTTTTCGCTTCTTTCGTGTTTCACTTCCCTCAAAATCATACTCTGATAGGTCTATTCCTTGGTATTCAGTCTTTCCTTGTTGTAAAGTTTGGTATATTTCATCAATTAACTTTCTTTCTATGGCATAATCGCTAAAAAGATTCTCATTTCTAATCTTTAGGCTAAGTTCATCTACCCATTCTTTACCAAATTCGCTACTTATTATGGTTTTTGCTATAGGAGACATAAGCAAAGAATCACCCATGCCGGAAATCATAACATAATTCTTAATCAGAGGGTCATTTGGTATAAAAGCAGATTTATTACCGGAAACTGCTTCATTTATAGTCTCTATGTACTCGTCAATAGTGGCTTCAGTGAAGGTTTTTACGGTGTATTGTATTCCTGATAGTTTATCTCTTGTCATTCTTAGAGCATCTTTGTCTAATGTAGAACTAGACTCATCTTTTACTAATTTTATTGTAAGTTTTCTAATATTTTCATTGTAATACTCCAAAATAGACGGATTTGAGTTAATTAGTTTAATTAATTCATTAAATCCGGTAAATTGTCCAGTTTTCTTGTATAATTTACCATCTTTATTGTCTGAATCTATCATTTCTGCAAATTCATCGACTATATCTTCATTTCCCTTGTATGGAGTTATAGTGAAGTATGGTTTTTGCTGTCTAGTAGTAATATATTGCCACATATTCTGTGCATCGGGGTATCTATTCCACTTTCCGCCCTTTCCTGTTAGTGGAAATTGTGTAGTTTTTGTCAAAAACTCTTCAGTTTCTTTTCTTAACTGGCTTTGTTGCGCTAACAGTTCATCACTAGCCCCATCCGGTTTCCTTTTTGCTCTCTCTACCTCTTTAGTAGTGTCATGAAGCCTAGTAATTATATCCATTAAGGGGGTCTTTTGTTTTAGTTGGGCGAGATATCCTCAAAGACATTAATTTTTCAAGTCTTTTCTTGGCTTCTCTAGGGTCTTTTCCTCTTTTTTCAGAAAATTTATCTATTTCATCAAACAAAGTTTTTCTATTTGGGTTATCTCCGGAAAGATTATCTAAAAACCTAGAAAATTGTTTAGCCTCTCTACTGTCTTTGTTAGAATTTTTAAAATCTTGATAAAACTCATCAAAGATTTGTTCTCTAACCAGTGTTCTAGCCAAAACTTTTACCCTAGTAATAGGTAAAAAATCTTCTTTGAGTATTTCTAACCAGTTCAAAGTGCCACTCCCTACAAACTGAGTGCTTCTTCAACAGGTTTTAGTAGTTTTTCTAAATCGTAGTTGCCAAGTCGCTCAACTACCATATTGTTTTCTCTAATAAAAATAGTAAAGCCACCTCTTCCTTTTTGCAGTAGTTCCAATCTTTTATCTTCAAAGTCAATAAACATTTTAATTCCTGCTTTACCATGACCACCTTTAACTGCGCTAGCATCAAGACCTAATTTAAAGGCAAAATGTTCCATAAACTGTCTAGGAAGTAGCATCTTTAGTAATATATTTTTCCAATTCATTGTAACTTCTCCTGCATTTTTTCAAGTGGTATTTTACCTTCTGCCATAGCGTTGATAACATCATCAAGCCGTTCGATATCTTTTTGTAAATTTTTAATCCATCTTCTTTTGTATTGTTTCATTATTAGTCTTAAACGAACATCAGGCTCTATTTCTTCTAGTTTCATTTTTCTTGCATAGTTATCAAATAGACCATCAGCAAACTTAGTTGCTATATCTCTAGGAGTCAAACCTTCAAACTTAACAATATCTTGCCAACTCATTGTAATTTCTCCTGCATTCTTGTTTAATATCTAACCATATTTGTGGATTATTTTGGGCTAATACTTCTTGGACTATTTGCATTTGATGAACGATTACGGTATCTTGTCGCCTATGTATCAATTTACCCTTAAACTCCATCAAGTATTTTAATGATTCTCTTACTTCTCTAGCGAGTTTAGTTAGAGCATCAATCATCTTAGGGTCTAAATCATTTCCTAATTCATCAAAGACTTGTGACATTCTCACTTCTAATTTAGCGACATTGTTTGATAGTAGTTCAACTTCATTGACATCTTTCTTTGCTATCATCATAGCCGCACTCTCTTGGACAATAGGAGTTAAGTGATGTTTAAGATGTCTTTGGATTTGTTGTTGGGTAGTATCTAATTCAGCCGCTACTTCTCTAGTAGTTATATCTCCATTAGACAGAGCCATTTCAATCTGTTTTCTATTAGGCTCGACGCATAATTTACACTTAGGGTTAGAACTCATTTCAAATTCTCCCATGTGATTTCTTTGATGTTGTGCAGCAGTACCGCTTCTCCATCCATATTTTTCATCTAACTCATCACAAGTAATAGAACCACTTTCCAATAAATTTTCTAGTTCTGTTCTATCTTCATGTTGGCACATACCACAACGCTTTCTTGTTACCATATTAATACCTCAAAATATCCATCCATGATTTCAATACTATTCTCTCTTTAGTATTAGGAGCATTCATGCTTTGTAAATCTCTAGTTCGAGTAATCACTGATTGATTTAACAAAGCCTTCATAGCATTCTTAGTAAGTTTGAAATTTATTTTCCTAACATCTGATAAATTAAACATCTCCATTATTTTATTTTTAGAGGAAGGAGAAAAATTAAAATCTCGCTCTCTTAACATTCTCAGTGATTGGGAAGTTTGAAAATCATTATCATTATATAGTGAGGTATTCCTAAGCAAAGCCTGTGCATATCGCTTTATCTCCGGTATCTTTGCCAATTCAACTGCCTGTCTCTTTTGACTAACGCTTACTACTCGGTCTTGTATTCCTTCATCTCTAAAATCAAAACCGTCTTCTTTTCTTCTAATAACATTCTGCCAAGCAGGTTTACCATCCGGTGCTTTAGTAGTTCCTCTTCGAAGTAGTGCTTCTTTAACAAATCTAACAATAACTTGAGGAGTCGCCGTACAAGTAACCATTCCAATAGTTCCTGCCGGAGAATCCTTAGTGTTTAGTTTAGTTAATCTCTCAATAAGAGACTTTTCTTTGTTACCTATTTTAAATTCTGTGTTTTCAAACTCTCTTCTAAGTTTATCTACTAGTAGTCTACCATCTTTCCAAAAAGATGTATTCCTTGTTGCCTTAGTAAAAAAGGTTTCAAAGGCGTTTAATTTTTCCCACTCTTTAAAATCATCTTCCCCTATTGGTGCGCCCCCTACTTCTATAGGTTCTTTTACTGCTTGAATAGCATCTTCTAAAATATATCTAAGTCCCCTAGAACTAAACTCAGAACTATTAGATTTATTGTAAAGTGCTTGATGGGGAATATTACCTCCGTCCATTGTTCCACTAAACCAAGCATTAGGGGCTTGTGTAGTATTGTATTTTTTGGCATATTTAGCCGTAGCATAGTGACCCGTTACTGTTTTAGCCTTCATTGGTTTTCCCCTAGCATCCTTTCTATTTTCAGTAAACACAATAAAAGCAGGGTCTAAAGCAATGCCTTCTTTACCCACATCTTTTCCTGTTTCATATAATTCCTCCAATACCTTTGCTAAGTCAGTGATGTCTTCTAAATCATCATCGCTAAGATAGTTCTTTTGTAAAACTCTATCCATTGTTTTGATAGCCTCTACTGCCCCTTGTCCTATTGCACCTGCGGCTCGATTTCTACTATCGTCTCTAACATAAGTTCCCGTAAGATGATTCTTAAGAAAATCAAAAAGAGTTGGAATATTTTTTACCCGCATCTTACTACCGGAAATACCTAAACAGGCTTTCTTCCACTTAGCATACTCATTAACAAAATCATACTTATCGAGGTTTTGATTAATTTCCATACCTTTGTAATCAATCGTCTTCTTCTTTATCTTTCTTCTTTTTACCACGCTTTTTCCCCCCATAAGTTATATTGAATAGTTTTCCCGAAACTGCTGAAGGAGAAGTAGTAGTGACTGCTCCCGCTTCTTTCTCTATGCTTTCCTTATTAGTTTTTTCTTTAAGAATATTTTTCCAACTCATAATAAAATCCCCTTTGCCATTTCATTGTAAGAAAGATTTAGATAATTACACAATTCCTTCACTATCTTAATCGCTTTCTCTTTATCCTTAGTAACAAATTGAGATGCTATTCCTTGCCCTTCACCAACGGGAGAACCCCATAAACTTATACTAAATGCTTTATCGTCTCTAGTAAAGTCATAGTTTGATACTGTAAATTCGACTTCTGCTCCTTTTGAAAAATCTTGACTAGTTATTGTTGTAACAAAATATTTATTCAACAAAAGGCGGGAATACGATTGCTCACTATACTGAAGCCATGTTAAAGGGAACTGTTTTACACTATAACCCGTATTTCCTGTCTCCTTTTCAAAGGGATTTCCCCATGCTCTTTTAATTTCACAGGCTTTTTCTTCATCGGAAAGGTAGTTATACGAACCACCTACTTGACTTTCATTTGAAGGCTCTCTATCTATAATACTATGTAGTTTATTTACCCATCTTAAACAATCATCATCTTCTATATCAATATCTATATCTTCGATTTCTTTTACCCTACCTTGAGTTATAGTTTCTTTTAAGATATCTTTCCAATTCATATCAATCACTTGTGCCAATTAAATCCAGATTCTCTTGCGTCATAATATCCCGATGTTCTATATATGTTATTTGAGCCTCTAGCCAAATTTACCGTCTCTCCCCCAACACCCCGAACTAAGCCAGTATCTTCACCATTAGTCCAAGACAACATAATTTCGTTTTTTCCGCTTGGGGATGTAACCTCAAGTCTATTTACATTATATTGCCAATTAAAATTAAAATCTCTGTAAATTATATATCCTTCAAATTCGATAGTTATTGCTGAACCATACTCCTTATCTGTTTGAGGTGTTTCTTCAAGAATTTCTAATACCTTACAAGCAACATTTTCAGGTATTGGATTATATATAGAAGCAGCCGATTCAAAAATATATTGTTTAAGTGAGGTAAATTTATTTTCTTCTTTTACCTTAAGTCCAAAAAACGAAAAGTCAGCCCTTTGCTCATCCCTTTCTATTTCAAAATATTTTTGGTTCTGTGGCCAACCTGCTTTCCATCTTTGTCTTAAAAGAAGATTATAATTTTTCAATTTATTTGCCATTCGTTGTAATTTTCTGTTACAATCGTCATCTTCTATATCAATATCTATATCTTCGATTTCCTTTACCCTTCCTTGAGTTATAGTTTCCTTTAAGATATTCTGCCACTTCATATTAATCACTCCTGCCAACTAAATCCAAACTTTCTAGCATCATAATATCCTGAGTATTTATTTATTCCACTAGTATCAATTATGCCTCTGTCTTTATCATAGACACCAAAGAAAGATTCTCCGTTTTCCCACACTCTAACCATATTTGTGGATTGTTTTGGTCTTCACCTTCCTTACCAATAGCAAGACTATTGTTATTATCTTGATAGTCAAAATTAAAACTTCTTAATATTTCCCAAGTTACTCCGTCATGTTCAAAATAATATGTTTTAATATTTTGACTTCCTCCACCATCGGAGTGAGTTTTTTGATGACTTTCTAAAATTTCTAATGCTTTACAGGCTACGGGTTCGGGAACAGGGTTATAGATGAATATGGTGCTTTCGGTAAAAACTGGAAAAGAATACATATCAGACTGTTCCTCGTCTATATATATTCCAAAAGAGTTAGTTTCATTATTAGTTTTGTGCTTCACACCTGCAAAATACTCTGCATATCTCGGCCAACCTGCCTTCCACCGTTCTTCTAAAAGAAGATTATAATTTTTTAACTTGTTATACATTCGTTGTAATTTTCTATTACAGTCATCATCTTCTATATCTATATCAATATCCTCTATTTCTTTTACTCTACCTTGAGTAATGGTTTCTTTGAGAATATCTACCCACTTCATTTGAAAACCCCATAATTAGTTAGTACATCTATAGCCCAAGACTGTTCTATGTGTCGAAGTAATTCTTTAATATTGTTACTATCTCTTTTTATATCCTCTTCGTTAATAACAAGAATTAACTTAGCGTCTTTTTTATTTCCTCTCCAATCGAAATATAAATCTAATCCTGTTTCTCCATATTCACTATCTCGTTTGTCTCCTAATCTATCTACTAAATTATAAACAAAAAGATGAAATATCTGTCTTACATTTTTTTGCTCTATTAACGCTAAAGCCAGTCATAAAACCTGTTTTCTCATAAGTTTCCTTCGCTCTATTTTTCATATTAATAATTTTGGTAGACGCACTATGTGGATGAGTCATATCTTCTTTTATTAGACAAGCAGTTTGTTCATCTACTTCTAGCGGTAAATAAGAATATACTCCCCGTCCACCTAATCTAACCGTACTATCATCCGGAAGAAGGTTAATTCTATCCACGATTTTTAATAATCTGTTATACCATCTACGACAGTCATCATCTTCTATATCTATGTCAATATCTTCTATCTCTTTCACACGGCCTTGAGTAATTACATTTTTTAGAATATATTTCCAATTCATATTACTCCCACCCCTTATACCTACCATTAAATTTCTTTCTTGCTTCTTTCGATGAATCGGGTATTTCTCTAACCCTCTCCATGTAGTCCTGCATCAATCTTCTAGTGCCTGTAAAATCCCAAGAACAATGCCTATATAGCCTCTCAATAAATCTAAATAAATCTTTATCGGAATCAGCGTAATCGTCAAAGTCTACCCTTTCAATATGAATTTCAATAAACGATTCGCTTGATTCCTTAAAATTACTTCTTGGCCAAGATTCCATAAATCTAAGTCTGAGGCTAAGTTTAGGTTTTATAGTCCATTCATGCATATAAGGGTCGCCTTCCTCCTCAAGAACATATAGTTCTATTCTTACTATATCCCATCCTGTTTTATTTCTTCCCTCAATCGTAGTAGAAGAACTTATAGGAATAGGCAAGTCTCCCTTTTTATTTACTACCAAAGTTTTTTCTATCGCTTCTTTAAATTCACAGGCTTCTGCTTCTGTTATACCTTTACCAACATCATTCTGTTTTAACTTGTCCATTCCTGCGTGTTTCTTAGCAAAGTCTACAATAATATCTTGAAGTCGTTGAAGCCATCTACGACAATCATCATCGTCTATGTCAATATCTATATCCTCAATTTCCTTAACCCTATTTTGGGCTATGGTTTCTTTAAGGATATCTTGCCATGACAAGTCAATCCCTCAAAAATTTAGACCAACTTTTACCAACCCAATCATAGTCTGGGAATTTAGTAGTAAAGGCATTGAAGTGTTGAGCAAAAGCATCTGTCTCTATTGGATATAGTTCGTCATCTTTAGATGTCATTCTACTAGCGAATCGCATCCTTTCTAATACTTCCAGTTTAATCATATCTTGACTCACATTCAAGGTATAATTTATCTTATATCTTTTATCTCGTATTAGTCCTCGTATGGTTTTTATGACCTTTCTTTCATTTACGGATATTCTTTCTATTTCCTCTTCATCTTCTTCGGTTAAATCTTCTCTTCTATCCCTTATCTCCTGCTCTAGTTTACCAGTCATGGCATACAACTTATCACTAGCCATTTCTATTACTTGAGCCAAGATTTGATTTCCTATTTTTTTGACCAATTCTATTTGTTTAGGAGAAAGGTTGAATTTCTCCATATCCGGATTATCTTCCTCTTCCTTAACGGATAATTCACCGATATCTGCTATTTCTTGTATTTCCTCTCTAAAACTCTCATCTTTTAATTTTTCACCAAAGTAGTTAATTGGCGTTGTTAAAGCCTCTAACATATATTCTTCTATTTGAGGAACGGATAAAAGGTCAGTCCCTTCTAATTTCATAATATATTCACTTACTAGATTTTTAGCAGTATCTACATAAATTCCCCTGCTACCGACTGCACTAGCCAACTTCTTTAACGAATCTTCCAATCTATTCATAAACGGATTTCGTTCTTTTAATATATATTTCCAACTCATTTCTTACCACCTGTTATCTTTCTTAATTCATCTACGGATTCCATTATCTTTTCGTAGGCTTCGTCGCTTTCCTTTTCTATATCTTGTAGTAAATACGATATTAAAGATTCAACATCTCCTTCGTTAAGAACCCCGTCGCTACCTTGATGATGTTCAATAATTTCAGAATCATACACCTTATCTATACTATCATAAATAGGAAGTAAAGCATAAGCGACTTCGGTAGACAAGTCTTCTTTTAAGATATTTTTCCAACTCATTTCTTACCACCTGTCACAAAATCTTTCTTGGTTTTCTTTTCGACCTCATCAACCTTCTTTGACTGAACATCAAACCAAGCATCTAAGTTATTACACCGTGTCATCTTGTAAATCCCCTACCCTTGCTTTTTTTTGGTTTTTTCCTTAGCCTCTTCAAATCCTTTGCGTCAATATCGCCGTCGTTATCGGTATCTAATTTCTTTTGACCACCAACAAGTTTCTTCTTACCCATCTTTTCTTTCATAGGAATAGGAATAGGTTCGGGGTCATTACGGTGCATTTCACAATACTTCTGTAATCTTGTAGGTAAATCCTCATATGCTTCTTCTATTGCTTGAACTGCTTCTTCTACATCATCAAGAGACATATTCAAAACCCTAGCAATACTTTGATTACTAGGTGGGGAATCGGGATATTTTGCCATCCTTTTATCAATATATTCTTTTACTTTCTTAGCATTTAGCAACTTAGTAGTTCTCTTAACTTTTAGTATATCTTGCCATGTCATATTATTCACCTAATCTATGCTATATCGGTTTGCCCCGAAGTCCTCTGCACTTTTGGTTGTTGGGTCATAAAGACTTAATTCTGTTTGAGCCTTTCTAGATTCAACAAAAGTATTTATTTGATTTAAGTGGGTTTTTATTGTATCTTTTAATTCGGCCAAATCAGATTTAAGTTTCGCATTTTGCTCCCCTGTTAATTTTATTTTATTTACTAGAGGCTTTACTCTTTTATAATCTTCTTGACTCATACCTCTAGGCTGTCTGTCAAATTTGGATTTAAACTCACGATACACTGTTGTTTTTAGTGTTTTAATGTGAGCATCATTACCTAAGTTTCCTCCCTTTAGCCCTATGTTGTTTCTAATATCTTTGGATATTTTCAAATACCTTTCTAAAGGAGGCTCTATTGACTTTACATAGTTATCTCCTACTTTCTCAGTTTTTTCCAAATGTTTCTTTGTTATTATTGTTATTTTTTCTTTGTCGTCACCAAACTCTTTGTAATCGGCCAGCAATTTATCAACTAGTTCTTTAGTATCTTGATTGTATTTAATATACTTTTTCTTTATTTCTTCAAATACCTTATCTAATCCGCCTTTGGGAGAATGAACTACTCTTTCCATCACGCCCTCATATGTTTCAGTCATTGATGTTTGCATTACTGGCATGTCCTTTTTTCTTTGAATTGCGGCTTCATCCCTTTGAGCAGGTCTTGAATAAAAACTACTAGTGTCTATTTCACCACCTTTCTTCTTTTTAGGAATTTTAATATTCCTTCTATTTTTAAATAACTCCTCAAAGGCAAATTCTTCAGCAGTTGCTCTTTCATAAGAACTTAGGCGTTTAAGAATATCTTGCCATGTCATATTATCTATCTCCCTTTAGCCTTCTTTAATTTATCTTCGCAAGTTCTCTTAAATGCACTAAAAACGGAGTAAAATCATCACTTAGTTTATTTTCTAACTTTGACTCATCCCCCCATATAGGAATTTTCATAATAGTCTAGTAGGTCATATGCCTCTTCAAGAACTTCTTTAAATTTTCTTCCACGCTCAGTTTGAAAAAACCCCTCTCTTTCCTCATTTACAAAATCTTCATAATCAAATAATACATCTCTTTTTTTAGAAAATAATTTATTCCTTTCTCCTGCTACTTCGGGCATAAATCGCCTTGCGTCTGCTACTGCATCTTTTGTGCTTATTTTTATTATACCTTGCCATGTCATATTATTCATCTCTTGTGTATTCTAAATCGTATTTCATATCGCCTAAAACAGAAGCAAATATTTCATTTTGCATCAAATCTTGCATGAAATCATACTTCCTTGTCCCTTTAAGTATGTTTCTTATTTTTCTTTCTAATTGAGACTCTATTTTCTCCCTACCATAAAATCCTTCATAAATCAGTTCTTTTGCAGGAGTAGTCAATATTTGTAATACACTTTCAGGTATTTTATCTACTTCTTCCATTAGGTTTTTTAATATTTCTTTAGTAGCCATATAACTTTCTTTTCCTGCATTTGGATTCCTACTGCCTTCGTCGGATAAGGTATCTTTAAAACTTATTTTTTTTCTAATATTATCTTTCCATGTCATATTACTCACCTAATAGACTGCATTAAATCATCTGCTAAATCGGTATATTCTTTGGCTCGTCTTTCAAGATACTTTCTGCCTTCCATATTTCTTCTCGCAAATTCGCCATATCCCTGCATGTCTCCGGCTCGTTGGCCGTCTGTTGGCGATACATTATCTGTTGAATCACCAATACCATATTTAAGATAATTAGCATAAACCCTCAAAGCACCGACTATTCCTCCTACTACCTCTTGGGCTTCTTCTTTACCTACTAATTGTTTTAGATATTTAGCATTCTTATTAAAAATGTCAGCAATCTGCATGAGGCCATTTTCCATATTATCAAGTTCCTTTTGATTTAATTCCTCTAACATTTTAATATTTCTTCTTGGCCCTTGTTTTGGGTCTTTCTTTACTATATCTTCCCATGTCATATTACTCAACCCTTAATTGTCTGGAAAATCTTTTTTACCGCCATGATGGTCAAAAGCCTCTTGTTTAAGTCCCATTATTTCTTTCTTCAAATCCCTAAGTTCCCTGCTAAAATATTGGTAGTCATCGGGGTGAGTCCATGATAAAGCACTTTGTATTTTATCAAATGCTTCTTCTATTTTATCCCAAGCAGACTTAACTCGTTCTAATCTTTTTGCCCCTTTAGGTGGATTTCTATAACCTTCACTTTCCGAACCATCACCATAATAGTAACTATATTCATCATCTGCCATATCGCTTCCATCTAATGCGTTTTTTCTAATCTCTTCTTGCCATGTCATATTATTCACCTTTATATTTCCCTTCATAATCATGTCCTATATCAATAACATAATCCTCAAGGTCTGTGCCTACATCTCTATGTGAAATAAACACCTTAGTATTGTATAACTTACCCAATTCTTCTTCTAGTTTATCTATACCATGTTTTTTTACCAGTTCAGTAAATGGCTTCCAAGCATCCTCACTTACCCCTCTAGAAAAACCGCTAGTGGCAAAAGCCCTATCATCTGCCCCAAATTCATTAGTTTGCGGGTCAATATACTTAGAGGCAAAGGTGGAAATATCGGTAGATAAATCCTCTTTAGGTCTAGTTGCTTCAACTTCTCTTTCGGCCTTATCTCTTTCATCCAAAGCCCTATTTCTTCTCTTAGCATCAAACGGTGCTTTTAGTATATCTTTCCATGTCATATTATTCACCTACTTTTCGGAGGAACTGAATTATTGCGCTGTTCTTCTGAACCCCTAGATATTACTTTAAAGTTTCGCCCTTCTCTCACCATCATTTTTCTTGGTAGAGATACAAAGCCACTATCATTTTCGGCAATTAAAACATAATCCCCAATAAGTGTGCTATAATCTGCTCCACCGATTTTATACCGATTTCCTTTTACTATTTCTGGGTAGCCCTCATTCCTCATGACACCTGTAGGTAAGGGTATTTTCCTTGAACCTGTATATTCAACAACTGAACCAAATGGTAAAGCCTCACCATCAAAGAAACTAAAATACATTTTGTAGTCTTCGTGGGTTTTAATTATCCTTTTTCAATATGTCTTCCCATGTCATATTAATTTCTCCAAAAATTTGTGGCGGATTTTTTTCTAAAAGGAAGGCATAGCCTTAATGTGATTAATTAGTTGCCCTGCCTTTGAATTATCGGTATCTTTTAATTCATCTAATAGCATAAGCATTTTTGTTTTGGCTTGTTCATCATTACCGTATCTTCCGCCTTCATAGGCTTCACGGAATTTAGTTCTTCCACCCATCATATTATCCATTTCTTCTGCTATATCCGCAAGGGATTTTTTATTAAACTTTAGTATATCTTTCCATGTCATGTCAATCACCTTTTTTCTCGAAAAATGTGGCGGAATTTGTTTGTCACTAGCGAGAAATTTTTTAGTTTAATCTTTGTATTTACAGAATAAAAGTATATCATTTAAATCAAATCCTTTATTTGTTTGTTGTTTAATGTTTATGTTCTAAATTAAAGTTAAGTATTTCTAAGCAGTAGTTCTTTGTTCTTCAAATTGAGGAATAAGAGGTTGTTCTTTTGAAGGTAATCCTTGTTTAATCCTCTCTCTAGCCCTTTTTTACATCTTCAGGTAGTTCTTCTTCCTGCTCTTTGGTTTTAATTATATCCTTCCAACTCATAACTTATTCCTCTGTAATCAGCCTTTTTAGTATAATGCTTAACCTTTTAGTAACTTCCAGTAATAGTATTGTCCGTTTTAGATAAAGCCATACTGGGTGTCATCTAATGTGAGGCTAGTTAGCCATCATTTATAGTAATTGTCTCTATAATAGGGTAATTTAATGGCTAAATAATAGACTTTTTAGTCTAATCTTTAAAGTTTAAATTAAAAAATTTGGAAAACAAAGCCAGGTTAAACACCCAAGCAGACGCCGAAGATCAGCACCAACAGGCAAGTA
>UEXL01000146.1_pt1 | contig 38464 bp, 49 predicted proteins | sample 1796671 | NCBI WGS metagenome assembly UEXL01 (sample SAMEA4772471, study PRJEB27181) | metagenome | reverse complement strand
TGATGCGTGCAATGTCAGAAGGAAGCGTTCAAGTACCAGGTGATTGGGTATTAGGCATGCGACCTAAGCATTGGTTAGAATCTAATCCTGCCTTTCGATTGCAATGGCATAAACAAGTCAAAGAATTTTATACAGTGCTTCCTGAATACACTCCAAACTATACGGATTTCAATTGCGGTCATATGGCAACTCATTACGCTTGTAACAGATTGAAAGCAGATACTGTCCATATGTATGGGTTTGATTCTATATTTGATCAAAACTTACGTAGCTGCACAGACTTCTATCTTAATTCTGATCGATCGAATACAAATAATTATCGGTTAGCAGAAAACTGGCGACCAGTATGGAAAAATCTATTCGATGAATTTCCTAATACTCAATTTGTATTATATCACAAACATGACAAAATGAAATTCTCTATGCCTCCGAATGTAGAGATCCGATCTTAGAGGTTTACAAAGCGAGAAAAATGTGATATAATAAATATCATACAAGGAGAAATATAATATGGCTACAATCTATACAAATGAATTACTAAAAAAAGCACATCACTTAGCGTTTCAAACGGATCTTCCAAATAAGAAAATTGCTAAGAAGTTGAAACTGAATGAAAATCAACTTGACTATGCGCTTTATGAACTTGAACCTACGAAAACAATCACTGAAAGCTTTCTTGATTTCTTCATCGACCCTAATTACAAAGGATTAAATAGGTGAAAAACTTACTATTGGTGGGGGCTGCCGCTTTGGCATTACCCCATTTCGCTTGGGCTGATACTGCAATCAAAGGTAAAGTCCGAGATCATTACAAGACCGTATATGAACAAGTATCAACAACTACCACAGAATGTTATAATGTTAATGTGCCTATTTACGGAACTGTACGTAAAAATAAAGCAGGTGAAGGTGCCTTGCTTGGCGCTCTTCTTGGTGGTGTAAGCGGTAAAGTAATTACTGGTGATGACGGAGGTGCTGCAGTTGGTGCTCTTTTTGGTGCTATTGTTGGTGCTGATAAAGGCGCTAATAAAGCAGAAACAGTTATTACCGGCTATCGGAAAGAGCGACGATGTGATGATGTAACTGAATGGGTAAGTAAACCTAAATCAGTATATAGTCATTCAACAGTTCATTTTAAACTCGATGGTCAAAATGTGAAACTTGAATTCTATCGTTAGGAGGAATAGATGGAACCAGTATTCGCCGCATTGATGTTTGTTAGCTTTGTGTTCGGCGCGCAAGAACGAGCAAAGCTCGTAGCTACAAATGAAGAACAGCATGCAAAACAACAAGTAATGCTTGAAATGTTACGTGAGGCTGCTGTTGAACAATCATTATTTACAGATGAAATTTATGAAACTCAGCAGAAAATAGCTATATCTCATTCAGCTGTAGCTGCTCGTGATCATACACTTGATGAAGCACATGCCCTAGAGATTGAGCTACTTCAATTGAGAGTAAAGAGTCTTGAAGGTCAACTTGCCCCATGAGCTTAGAGGATTTGCTAAAGTAAAAGGTGATAGGGAATCGAAAGAAATCCTTCTCACTAACAATTGGCATACGTATTTTACAAATGGAACAAATGAGCTAGATCTACAAATGGGTGGGTCTAGCTTTACTTTAGGCTATAACAATATTTCTGTTTTAAAGAATTTAGAAACTTCAATATTAACAACCGCTCGCTGTCAAAGCAATAATCATCATTACAATAAAGAAACAGTTCGGGCTGGTGAAATACTATGTGACGGAGTCTGGGACACATATGCGTGGGCGCTAAGTGGTACGAGTGCAGTTGAAGCTGCCATATCAATGAATGATGAATACTGGAAAGCACTCGGTAAAAATAAACCAAAGATAATATCATTTAGCTTTGCATGGCACGGTACAAGTTATCTTACAAAAGATATGGGTGCACCTTTTTTATTAGCAAATCATTCGGGCCGATGTATTAATTTAAAGCAGCCTAAATCAAAGGAGGATGAAGATGAGGTTTTGGTCGAAATTGAAAACAATCTTCTGGATGTTGGTTGCATTATATTTGATAGTGCGACTTGGATTAATGGCCTTTGGGGTTACAGTTCCAATTGGTGGACTCGTATAAGACAGATATGCGATGAGCATAATGTATTGATGATTACAGATGATGTAGCTTCATGCTGGGGTAAGACAGGAACTTTGCATCCTTATCAATCTATTGGTTATGGTATTCAACCAGATATCTCCGCACTTGGCAAATCGTTAACTGCAGGATATGCGCCACTTGGTGCAGCAGTTTGTAATAAAAAAGTTGGTGATATATTAAACAAACCAGGTTCCTGGAATTATAATCACACCTGGCAGCCATCAATGATAGGCATTTATATTATGTTGAATGTATATGATTATATTATGAGACATCAACTATTAGATAATGTAGCAACTATTGAAACAAAATTACGTGAAATTGCATCAGAGTTAGATATAGATAGTTATAGAGTACAAGGTTGTTTCTTTGCACTTGATGCAAAAACAGAGCATACTGGATTGAGCTCTACTTTATTACCCAATAATATCCGAGGATGTGCACCGCTTATTGCGAATAATACATACTTTGGAGATGTAAGGAATTACTTGAATGGACTTAGAACATAGCTTACCTACAATGGATATATCACCACTTCGAGAGATCGGGCTGGCTGATACTGGTATAAGGCTACCTCGTTTACATGAGCTTGCAAAACACCATCCTAAAATTGATTGGAAGTTATCTAAGTTTGCACATCGAGAACATGGTGAACAAAGAGATATCAAATATGATCCGTCTGGTATTGTTAAAAAACAATCCGAAGGTGAATTGGATCCACGACTTATAGTACGGCAAGAGCAATCAGGATTAAAACAAGAAAGCTACTTTGGTCATTGCGGTGATTTAAATGAAAAGAAAAGCAAACTTATTAGTTACCTATATGATATGCTTGGTGATAATGCAAAGTATTTTGGTGGTGTATTCTTTTTAAAAATGGAAACTGATCAGGGGTTTTTACCGCATAAAGATGGCGGTGGAACTACACGTTTGTATATTCCAGTATATCCTTTTGGTGAGAACTATAGCCGATTAGAATTTTATTATAATAATCAAATTTATTATGTTTATAACTATATCAAACCACCACCTGTATATTTGTTTAGCTCACGTCTTATTCATGCTGTATATAACTATGGTTATCCTAAAAGAATGAATCTACAGATTAATTGTAAACTATCTTATTCGGAGGCGCTAGCACTATTCGATGAAAATTAAGTTCTTAGCATTTAGTTACACTAAGCCTTATTCATTCAATCCGATCTACTACTGGCTCAAATCATTCTATAAGAAAAATGGTAAACACTATGACTCATATGAATGGTTGCCAACTGAATACTTCTTTACTGAAGATATTGTAGATCGTATTATTGAAGAAGGCACAGACGTATTGTGTCTGTCGGTTTATCTATGGAACTTTGAAAGCCAAATGAAGGTTGCAAAAGAAGTACACGAAAGAGAACCTGACATTCAAATTATTGTAGGTGGACCTGAATGTCATGCAAATACTGAAGATGATTGGTTTGAAACTAATTACTGGGTGGACTTTGCAATATACGGTGACGGGGAAAATGCATTTCGTAAACTAATGGACTGGTACATTGAACCAGGCAATGAATTAGAAATACCAAATCTTGTTCATCGTGATTATAAGTCAAAGCACGAAATCTTTCGGTTTCGATTGTATGATGAGTACAGTCCAATTCTTGACTTAAAAGATGAGTTCTTATCTGATTACAAATTGTTTAAAAAGAAAGTAAACGACGCATTTGTTTATCTGCCATATGAGCGTGCACGTGGGTGTATGTACTCTTGTGCATTCTGTGATTGGCAATCAGGATTACATTATAAAGTAAATAGTCGAATCAATCCGTATGAACCAGAGATTGACTTCTTTGCAGAGAATAATATTAAAGGTATGCAAACAGATGCAAATGTAGGCATGCTAAAAGAAGACCAACCAATGTATGAGTATGTTCAAGCTGCAATGAAAAAGCATGATATATCATTACTTCCGGTTGAGCCACGCAATATGGCAAAACTTCATAAAAATAAAGTAGCAAAGATATATGATATCCTATGTCAATCTACACCTGAATATACTGTAAAGGTTTCATTACAGTCAATTTATGATGATGTATTACAAAACATTGATAGGCCTGATGTGCCCTGGGAAGAACATCGTAAAATTATTATGGACATTCGAAACAAATATCCCAATGCAAAAATCATTCCTGAATTAATTATGGGCTTACCCGGAATGACATATGATCGAATACTTGAAACACATTTAGACTTTGTTGGAATACCAATGCGATTTCTACAATCATATGAATGGATATTGCTAAAGAAAAGCCCAGCATATAATCCTGCGTATCGAAAGAAGCACGGTCTTAGTACAACAAAAAACTTATTACCCGGCTATATTCAATACAATCTCACAGCTTTCCGAAGCCGGAGAAATTAATGTAATTGATGCTGCAGACTTTGATAAAGATCCAAACATTTCAATTCAAAAGAATCAAGCATATTTTATTGATATGGTCTATGATACAAAGCTTGGAGTGCAAGGTTCAATATATCATAAAATGCTTACTCGCGCTTACAATGATTATGCTGAACAAAATAAAATAGAAAAACTACCAGAATTCTTACATGAAAACAATAAATATATAATAGAAGTATCAGAGAAAGAAGCAGAGCTTCAAAATAAGCATTACGACAAGTATGGGTTTTTTTGTTTGGGGCACGATCGATGATAACTATATAAGAAACTACGACGTAACAATAGCAAGGCATATAGCAGATGGAAGACATTTTTGATTTCGGCTTCACGGCGGTTGACGAGGAAGAGCTCTCATCTGTTCAAGAGGCAACTACTACAGCTGCTGCAGTAGCAACAAAAGCGGCAGGCACACAAGACCAGTTGGATAAATTGTATAATGCAATTATTCCACTGTTGAATAACCTAAAGAAAAATCCAGAGAAAGAATATATTCTGTGGCCTAAGCGTCTCGATAAGGTAGAGGCTTTTGAAACAATGTTAACAAAGATATATAAAGGATGATTAAATTATGTGGGTAGCTATGTTATTAGCGTGTGGAACACTTAATGGTGAAGTCACAACAGACTGTCGCACTTTTACACCAAGCAGAAACGTTACTTCTGAACAGCAATGTTTACAGCAAGTGGTAATTGGCTCTGAAGTTATGCGAAAAAACAATTGGACAATGGTTGATTGGTATTGTTTTAATTGGGACGAAAAGCCTGATGTAAAAATTAAAGGAGAACCTGCATGAGTATATGCGGGGAGATTGAAAATACTCAGCGTGAAATAAAAGAAGTCTATGTTAAATTAAATGAACTTTTGGTTCGGCTGAAGACGCTTGAAGCAGCATCATATTCAGCTCAATATGAAATGGATATATAATGGAAAATCAAGAACATTATCATGAATGGATTCTACGGAAGCTGCGTGAGGAAAGAGAAGCGAATGAAAGTTTACAATCCATTTCGAAAGAAAAATAAAAAGTCTCTTGAATTAGTTTGGGCAATCCCACCAGAGACTGCACCTTTTGAAGTGAAACCAATGCAGTTACAACGAGATTGGATGGATAAAACTAATCTCAAATATGCATATCGATGCTTGCCTCTTAACATTGCAAATCAACATGGGTGGGCTATCTATCCTAAAAAAGAAATTGTAGTTCGTTGTAAACGTGATGATCGATTAATTCAAGAAGATATTGTATTCGATAAAAATCCAGACAATCTTGCATTAAGTCATTTCGGTTATGGTACACTTACATTCTCTATGCATTTTACACCGAGAGTGTCCGAAGGATATAGCCTCTGGATAGGCGGAGCACCAAATCACTTCATAAACGGTATCACACCAATGACAGGCCTGTATGAGGCTGACTGGGGGCCTTTCAGTGCTACTATGAACTGGAAGTTTACTCGTAAGAACTTTGACGTAAAGTTTACGCCAAACGATCCATTTTGTTTTATGTTTCCAATTAAACGTGCAGACATTGAAGAATTTGAAATGGTTAATATTATGGAAGATGATTATCCAGATCAAACATGGGTAAAGCAGCACAAAGACTGGAATGAACAACGTAAACAGTTTGGCGAAGATTTAAAAGCAGGTAAGGTTAATGGTTGGCAAAAACATTATTTCCAGGGGAAGATGGTAGACGGTACTAAATGCCCATATTCAGGTGCAGATAGACATCGAACAAAACTTGATTTAAGCAATCCAGGAACTAAATTAAAATGATATACAATGATGAATGGGCTTTTATCCATATCCCGCGAACAGGTGGAACTAGTCTTAAAATTTCTGCACCAACTGCAACTAATCCAATTGAAGAAGAAAACGTTTTAGCACAGATATATCAACACCAACCATATCATTATTGGCAAAAACAAATTGATTTATCGAATAAAACAGTGTTTAGTATTGTACGTAATCCGTATAAAAGAGCTGTTAGCTTGTGGTTGTTTTGTACTCAATCTCATCCTATTATTTCAGCACACTTAAAGGGCATTAGTCTTCATGACTTTTGGGATGTTGATGTTGAAAAACTTGTACCAGCAATGCGATATAATATGAGAACAACACAATGTGAATTTCTTACTGGATTAAGTGGTGAATTAGTTGATACAGTTTTTCGAATAGAAGATGGACTTGAACCAATTAAACATAGACTTGGAATACAATTAAAACGAAAAGCTAATGCATTACCATCATATAGCTACATGACATATTACACACAAGAAACATATGATATGATAACTGATATGTTTGACGAAGACTTTAATCAATTTGGCTATGAAAAGTTAAAATGGAATGCTGTGTCATAAACGTCACAAATTCAATTAATTTCAAATAAAATGAAAATAGGGGTTTACATTACCTCCATTAACGACTATATTATATATGTAAGACAGTGAAACTATGGAGACTATATAATGAAACTTGAAATGAAAAACGTTAAAGTATATGACAGTATGTCAGAAGAAACAATTTGTTTTGAAGGCAACCTTTATGCAGATGGTCGTAAAGTCGGTCGTGTTGAAAATTCTGGCAAAGGTGGTCCTCACCGTTATGAATTCAACTTCAAACAAGAAGCTGAAATTGATGCATACTGTAAAACACTTCCTGCTATTGAAAGTGAATGGTTTGAAGATGGTTTAGCTATGGATCTTGAATTGTGGATTTCAATGGAAGTTGCTTCAATTGATGATCACAAGTGGATGCAAAAACAACTTAACAAACAAGTTATGATTGTTGATGATACTTGTGATGAAGGTCAATCAATGAATTGGAGTTTCAAAAAACACAATGTACAATCTAAAGATTCAAATATGATAAAAAGTTTGTATCTCAAGTTTTAATTGCAAATCGTGGAACTTTCAAAAATGCAATTGTGTTAAATCTTGAAAGTGTTTCTGATGCTTATAAGATCTTAATGAAAAAGTATCGTTATAAAGATGGCGTGTTAGTTGCATAATTAACACACATTCAAACTAAATGAATTTGGGGGGTTTACACTCCCCTTTTTTTATGGTATAATGATATTATAACTAAGGAGACTTATATGCTTATTGTAAATGATATAATGGATGCATTCACTATGCGTCGTAAATTGAGCAGTATGGTTCGTCGTACTCTTCGTAAACAAAATGGTGCATTGCCAGAAGCCTACATGGAAGAATTGTTAGGTGTTATCGAAGATCTTGATAAAAACATTGAACGTATTGATTCTGAAATATATGCATCATGGAAAGAATCAGGCGATGTTTCCTGAGTTTCCAGAATATGGTTCACCACAAGATCGTGGATCATGTGATGCGTATTATGGTAGAATGTTTCGCCCCATAAATATCCACAAGGTAGACTTCAAGGCGGTCGAGTTACTGAATTAACTCAACAAGAAATCGCAGAGTATACCTATGGATATGAAAACCAAGACGATCGAAAGGATTGGGGGCTTTAGTGTTTACAAATGAATTTGAATTTGATCATACAGTTACAACAGTTCTTGATGAAACTGCTGGATTTGAAGATGTACAACTCGTGATTGATGATGGAGGAGTTTTCATAAGACAATACAATGAAGCTGCTGCTGAACATGATTGTGTTATTATGTCTCATAAGATGTTGAATGATTTAATAATGGCAATGAAAACAAAAGAAGGTGTATTCATGATAGAATACCGCGATAAAAATGCTACAGGTTAAATTAAAATAAATTTAGCTGTTTACATTCTTATTACTTTGTGTTATCATACAAAAATAACTAGGAGACTTATATGCTTACAGAAACACAAATGGCTGAACGCCGTGCAACTATCAAAGCAGTTGCTGAAAAACATAATGCTCAAAAAGCACGTATTGCTGCTATCAAAGCAAAAGCATCACGTGTCGTAAGTTGGGTTGATGAGGTTGAAAAGCCTAAACGTAAACCTACTCAAAATCTTACTGAAAAGTATGATGGCCAATCTGAATTGCATTGGACTGATGCTTCAAAGTATGCTAAAGAGCATTATGGTGAACGCTATCACCAAACTACTCGTTTCGATAATGATTGGGGTGACTATTAATGTCTGATACTGCCCATCTTGAAATGAAACTACACCGTCTCAGCGATAAGATTGGGACGGTAAGGAACGATGTGCTTCTATTAAAAAAGGCTATTGATAGCCTTTCTGAAGTCGTCAAAACAATTGAAGAAAGTAAACCTAATGGATGAGGAGAATAAAATGTCCAGAGTTGATATGATGGAGGCACTTACATCGCGTGAGTGCCAAGTTAAATTTAAAAAAGTCAATGGCGATATGCGCGATATGACATGCACATTGAAGGAAGATCTTATTCCTTCTGCATCAAAGACTGATCCGCTCAGTCAGAAAAAGATTCGTGCAATTAGTGATGAGGTTATTCCTGTATGGGATTTGAATGCTGAAGGTTGGCGTTCATTCCGTGTGGATAATGTTGTTTCTTTTACATGAACTCATTCACATATTTGAAGTATTTGCTTATCCTCAAATGGAATACATGGTTCCGTAAAAAAGAGGATGAGCCTGGGCCCATGTTTATCTATGAACAGGATGATGATAAATAGCTATTTACATTCATCTTGAAACGTGGTATAATAAATTATATAATGATGGAGTGAAGTATGGCTAAAAAACCTATTCGAAAGAAAACCAGAAAAGTACCTGTATCTCGTAGATCAGGCATTGCAGCTGCACCAACTGATAGTTGGCGGTGGTTCTCTGACTATTTTCGCATGGAGTTAGATCGCAAAGATGTAGCTACTATTATACGTAATTACATCCGTACTTCTCATCCAAAAGAAGCGAAGTTTCTTTTATCAGCGCCAGAATATATGTACACAATGCATCATGGCGTAGCTGCATCAATTGCATGGGCAGATCGTGGTGGTGAATTCCATCCACTTTGGAACCATGAAAGTTGTGTAGCAAACTTTATAGCAAAATTACGTACGGCAGCTCAGGTAAAAACAGAAGAGACAGCAGCAAAAGTTGTCTCTTCTACACCTGTACGTACTATTGCAGATCGCATTAAAGAGATCACATCTGATTTTATTGCAGGTATCGAAGAAGTTGTCGATCACTGGAATCCCGACACAGAGCATCGTCTTGAATATAATCTTTACGATGAGATGAAAATAAAAGATATAAGTAATGTAAGTGCTAAAGCAGTTCTTAATTACTATCAACCATTGCGTGATGAATTAAAAGAATTAGTTGAATTGAAAACACCTGAACTTGTTGAAGGTTATTCACATTTGACTGTGCCTCAACAAAAGAAACAATTAGCCTTTATTGAAGGGTTAGTGGCAGATGCTGAGCGCTATATGATGGGCAAGAAGGCTATGCGTAAATCCGTTAAGCCTCGTGTTAAAACTGCAGACCGTCAGGTTGCAAAGCTTAAGTATCTTAAAGAGTCAAAGGAGTTTAAGCTCACATCAATTAATCCTATGTCTATTGTAGGATCCCGTAGGCTCTACGCCTTTAATACTCGTTATAAAGTATTAATGGAAATCATCACCCAATCTGGTAAAGGATTTGAGGTTTCAGGTAGCACAATTAAAAACTTAGATACAGTTAACTCAAGGCAAACAACCTTACGTAAACCATCTGAAATGCTTTCTATATTTCAATCCAAAACAATTAAACAGATTGACAAATATTGGTCTACTCTTACTACAAAGACCACTCAACCAACAGGACGAATTAATAAAGACGTCATTCTGTTAAGAGTAATGGATACATAATGAATGATAAATTTCTGACTAAATCAGAATTCTCTAAACTAGTAGAGAAAACAGTATTAGATAATAAAAATGACGCATATGGATGCAGTGCTTAAGATTTGCGATGATCATGGCATTGATCCAGAAGATGTGCGTAAGTTTGTTTCTAATCCTATTCAACAAAAAATTGAAGGTGAAGCGATACGCCTCAATCTCATACCTGGAAAAACAAACGAATTAAACTTCGATTAGGTATAAATAAGTGTGTACAAAGGTACATATACATCGTATAATAAAATGTAATACAATGCAATATAAGGAAACATACAATGTCTTTTGCAAATCTAAAACGTAACCGCAGTTCTATCGATAAACTCGTAACTGCAGCTTCTGCCGCTGGCGGTGGAGAAACTAAAAAATCCTGGAAAGATGAACGCATTTGGAAACCAGCCATCGATAAGATGGGCAATGGTTATGCTGTCATTCGCTTTCTACCTCCCAATGGGTGAGGAAGCATTACCATGGGTACGCTATTGGGACCATGGATTTAAAGGACCAACTGGTAAGTGGTACATCGAACGTTCACTTACATCTCTTGGTCAAGACGATCCTGTAGGTCAATTAAATAGTAAACTATGGAATATGTCTGATGACGATCGTTCTGACACACGTAAACAAGCACGTGATCAGAAACGTCGTTTGCACTATGTGTCAAATGTTATGGTTATCTCTGATCCTTCTAACCCTGAGAATGAAGGCAAAGTCTTTATGTATCAGTATGGTAAGAAGATCTTTGATAAAGTTATGGATGCAATGCAACCTACTTATCAAGATGAGAAGCCATGTAACCCATTTGATATGTGGGAAGGTGCAGACTTTAAGATTAAAATCCGTAAAGTCGAGGGTTGGATTAATTATGACAAGTCTGAGTTTGATTCACCATCACCATTTCTTGGTGGCGATGATACAAAGCTTGAGGGTGTATACAATTCAATGCACTCACTTGATGAGTTTACTGATCCACAGTTCTATAAAAGCTTTGCAGAGCTTGAGCGTAAGATGCATGATGTGCTTGGCACTGAAGCATCAACACCTGTTCGTGAAGAGATGGCATCATCTCCTGCGCCAGTAATGCGTGAAATGCCTGCACAAAATATAGAAGAAGCTGTAGCTGCTCCTGTGGCTGAAGCCGAAGAAGAAGATACTATGAGTTATTTTGCTAAGCTAGCAGCTAGCTAAGCGCAATTCATATTTTAGGATAGGGGGTCTTTGTGGCCCCCTTTTTTATTGTGCAAATCCTGGAAACCGACCTGCGTTTAAGTCAATAGAAGTTGTATTGTTATTGCCTGTACTAGGACCACTATTGGCACCGTTATTATTAACATTTTGAACAACGGTAGTATTTTGAGATGCCATTGCTTGTTCACGTGCTTCTCTTGTTTCTAAGATCTTTATCATCAAATCGCGAATTTCATCTGCTCTTTTAAGTTGCTCTGGGAATTTAGTTTTTTGAAATTCTATTTGCTGGCGTGATATTTCTGCTTTCATGAGTTTTGGCAATTCTTCAAAAGGAACTTATCATAGCTCATATCTCCAAATCCACCAGCGTCAAATTTATTAAACTGATCAAGCTCAAATTCCTGGGCTCTAAAATTTCCACCTCGTTGTTCGTTATCTTTGCGCATTGCTCTAAGATATGCAGCTCTTACTTTTTCAGGATCTTTTCCTTCGCCTTTTTTCGACCCGCCAAAGAACCCTTCCATACTATAACCTTCAGAAGCAATTTGTAATTCTCTTTCAAGACTTGCTAATTGCTCGTTATACCCAAGAGCGGATCCAACCACGCTACCTATATTTGATCCAACTTCACCTGATTTTTCATAAAATGTATCTTTACCAAATGCTGCAACATTAGCATCCTCTGCAGCTTGGCGAAATACTTTAGTGCGCATAAGATAATTTGCCATGCCGTAAAGACCGGTAATCCCCTGGACTAATCCTTTACCACTACCCGCTGATTGATCATTTAATGTTGCAATTTCATTTGCATCTATTGCATCTAAAGCTGCCGTATCTGCACCTTGAACCATATCTTTAACACTAAGAAAAATGCCCAACGCAGCAGCCATTTTTCCGAATACCTGACCGCTACCTTTTTTCATTAGATCAGTAACATCAGTTAAAGGGTTAACCATGCCGTGAACAGTACCAGCTAAAAACTTACTTACATTTTTTGCATTCAAACCTTGGCCTTTACCCATCGGTTCCAGGTCCATCATATTAGTTCCCGTTGGTCTAGCTCGTGGAGCTGCAGTCGTGCCCTCCATGCCCAAAGTACCAATTCTTTCATTTGCCTCTTGAAAGCTTAAAAACCTTCCAGGGTTTGAAGCATCTTGAAATGCTTTTACGCTAGGAGGTCCATCACTTAATGACATTACTCTTTTTTAAATTGGCGGCTCTTAATTGTTCGGCTTCTAATTGCAATGCAGCAGCTCTTACATCTGCATTAAATTTACGCTTATCAGCGGCGGAAGATGCATCCGAACCCAATTGCAACCTTCGTGATCGCTCCTGAGCTTGTTCAGCTAATCTCCTATCAGCAGCACGGTTTTGATTTATTCTTGTTTGTTCATCAGCAGTTGCCATTAAGCCCCTATCAGATGCCGCAGTTGCCAAACGATTAGCGTTTTCAGTTCCAGTTTGCATTAAAGCTCGATCTGCTCTTGTATCCAAAGCACCGCCATATTGAGATCTGTTTAAGTTTCGCTGACTGCGAGGATCAGACTCCATGTCCAGTTCAATAGCAGCAACAGCTGCTCGCCTAGCCTTGCCAGCTCGTGCAACTGCCGCTTGTAAAGCTTTTTTATTCCTCGCAAGGTTATCCGCTTGTCTTTGAAATTTCTCTATTTCTGCTTGTGTTCTTTTTCTAGTTTCTGCTCTTGCTTCTCCATCCGCAATTAGTTCTTGTACAGTCATTTTTAAACGACCGGCTTCAATGTCTGCATTTAATTTTTTACGCGCTTCTATGGAATCAGCTTGAGCTTTTTTGCGCAGCTCTATTTCTTCATTCAGCGTTTTTATTCTGGCATCTATTTCTTTTTGTAATATCTTTACTCTTATGTCAACATCTGCCATTAGATCATTAAAATTGCGAACCATGCCCGACAAAGCCCCAAAAATTGCTCTGCGAACTGGACGAAACAGCATTCCAACACCAGCGCCCAAACTTAATAGTAATGTTGGATCAATGCGATCGCCACTGGCCATAGACAATGCTCCACCAGCCGCGGCTCCTATTGCAGCACCTTTAATTGCTCCGCCACCACTACTAGGACGTTTCTTTTCTCGGCGATCTTCTAAATTGTCTAGTCTATCGTTTTTTTGACCGTCTAGAAAAGCTTTCATATTACGATCGATTGACTCGAGCGTTGCATTTGCTTTCTCTTGCTCTTCTAGGATATTATCATCCCCATGTTTTACAAGAGAAACAATATCAGATAAACTTTTGGCCATTGCGGTTTCCTTTAATTATTTTTGAGCATTTGCTCTTTGTTCTTCTTCTTTCAAATGCCGAATTAATAATGTAAGATATATTTCCCTTTCCCATGGCATCATTTCATTTAGTTCACTTAGCGCATAACCTTGATTTGTCATTAACGCAAAATTAGTTTCATAATGATTTTGCAGAGTATCATGTGAAAGGGCTACTGAAAAAAATCTTGTAATCCTTTCAGTTGCATAGTTTGCTTCTTACCACATTTGCAATCCCATGATGCATCAATAGTAACAATTGGAATCTTAGATATAAATTGTTTTAGTTTATCATATTGAGTTGAAGTCATTTGATCTAAAAATTCAACAATTTCTTCCGGCTTAGAATCTTTCAGTTCAAACCTTTCATTTTCAGTATGAATTGCTTTCATTGACTTCATAATTGTTTGCTGCAGATAATCAATTTCTGTATTATCTTTATCTAATAGTGTATTTTGAGCAGCCAAATATGTTATATGTTGCATTTCAACAGTTACGTCTGAGTTAATTTCAATCATGGGTTCAAAATTTATTCCTTCAACATAAGCTTCGGCAATGTTTATTACTACATCAGTGCGTTCTTTACATTCTTTATCTTCACATTTAATACTAAGAGTGGTAGTTTCACCTACAGACTTAGCCCTGACTTGACAAAATATGTAATCGATATCATATGTTGTAAGTGAAACTGGATCGAGCTCAGCGTCAATACATGCTAGGCATAAGCCAAGAGTAGCAGCGGCTATCTCACCTTCATCTTCTGATTCGAGTGCTAAGAATAGTAGTTTCTCTTCCTTTACGAGATACGGTCGAAACTTAGTTTTAACCTTTGTTGAGGGAATAACAATATCATACTTTGGTACGTCATTCAGTTTAGGTAGTGCCATAATAATTCATCCTATTTGTTAATTTAAAAACCTACTAATTGTGCTTATAAGCGCACCAGTTAGAAAGTTGTTTTCAGGTTTTATTTCTGGTCCAGCGCTACTTTTCCAATTCTTATATGAGAGCTGAACACTTAATTGTAGTATTGTATCTGTTTGATCATTGCCTAATGTTAACAAATCCATAGTTGTAGGATAGGCATCAAATAATTGACATTCATATACTGTATCTTCGGGTCTTATGTTTATGTCTATATCAAGATCTAGCATTCCGCCACCGAGGAAATCCCATTTTAAAAACGGGCTTTGATATAGCGGTAACGAAAATCCTTTTCGTAGTTGTTTAATTCTTACATCACGGGCATATTCATTCTTATAACCAATCTCTTGTGTTTCCTGGTTGAGCGCTAAGTTCTGCCATGCCTCAAAATACTTACGAATACCATAGTCATTCAATACATAGAATGTCATATTGATATCATCATATGCTTGATCGTATGCTACCTTCTCAAATATTGTACCGATCTTTCGATCAATAGACATGATCTGACGACCTGGCATATTTACACTTGAGCATAGAATATTAATATCTTCACTGCTTATATTAGCAAAGTTTGGCAGTTGTACGGAATACAAATTAGGGGTTGCCATGCCGCGCTTTGCGCCAACAAGGGCCTTAAGATTATCGATTGACGCTTTAGCCATTTATTTTCCTTCTTGAATCTGCATAAACAGTACTCTTACTTGCTTTTTGAAAGTCTGCTGTTGGTAAGAATGTAGCAATTTCCCATTCAGGTGATTCAATCATAGCAAACCGAGATCTAACATTTTTGTTTAAATAATGTTTATAGCACGGCTTAAAATGCTTTAGTGAAGATGCTCGCTGAAGCATTTCATAATTTACTTTGAACCTAGTTGTTTCGTCATACATACGATTGTTTAAATTATCAAGTAATGCATCAAGAAATTTAGCACGCAAGGGTGGCGGTAAGTAATGTAAGTTTAATCCATGAAAGCCACCTGGAGCTGGCTTAACAGGTATTACCAGAGGGAAAGAGTCATAAAAAGGTAACGTCTTTTTGTGCTTTGGATCATAGAAAAACATATACATGTTACCGGCAACCTGCCGATTTCTTAGTTGTACAGGTTCTTCTTTCATTAATTCACTACGACTAGGCCGCAGTCGGGCTACACGTCTTCGGAACCAGTTTTGTGATTCTTTGGTTCGGAGAGTAAGCCCCTTGCGGAATGCTTCGATTTCGAGATTGTAAAATAAATTGCTCATGTTCTATTTATGTCTTTTTCTTAGGTTTTTTATATGGCTTAAGTGGTTTTGTTGACTTTGGTTTAATGCCCATTTTATGCAAAGTATCTTCGGTCCAAATTTCAAAGCCCCATCCACGATCTGCTGCATAGTTTTGTGCTGCAGCCCACTTATTCATATTCTTTACATAGGTTAATCCTTCATTGATATAACGTTTAGTCCTGCGACCTGTAAACTTCGGTGGTTTAGTTTCTTTATCTGGTTTGATTTCAACCAGCATAGTTTTACCGTTTGTATATGTGATTTTGAGATCCATAAAGTATCGATGATAGCGCTTATCTACTTCATACAAATAAGGAATAACTACTTCCTCTGACGACCATTTCTTTACTGTTGATTGACTATCGCACCACATAAAACAATATTTCTCCCATAATGAGCGATAAATTACCTTTGTGCTGTCTCCATTGTACTTGTTTGGATTTTTAACCTTATATTTGCCCGAATAAGCCATGAGTTTCCATATAAATAATGACAAGAATAATAATATTTATAAGGTAATGTAATGTCAAAATTTCTGGAAATGAATGCTACAGATCCAACACGGCGAAGAAAAAGGTTTGATTCCGGGTTAACACGAAGTTCACCATTACAATACCCGTTAAAAGATGATAATGGATATAAGGCCACACTTTCTTTTCAAGTAGTAGATGAAGAAAAACATCGGGTTCAATTTACTGATAATTTGGCAAAACAATTTACAAATGTTCCGGCTCTTGCCGGTGGAACTTTTTGCCGGAGTTAAAAATCTAGTTGGTTCGCTTTTTGGTAACAAAAGTGCAAAAGAACGAATTCAACAGCTGACTGGATCAAATGATAAAGCTACACAAGCAGCAGTTAAAATTGGACACACATTAACCGCAGCAAAAGATTTTGGTAAAATTAAATTATATTTACCAACAGCAGTTAACATTCAAGATGCAGCAACATATAATAATGCTGCAGAGCTCGGACGAATAGGTGACAAACTTGAAGACACTTTAACAAGCGGTGGAGGTCCACCTAATCAAAACATTTTGAGAGAGACAACTGAAAGAAGTGTATCAGCATTGGGTGGAATAGGAATAGCACTTGCAGGCGGAAATATTAATCCTGAAGTAGGTAATATAATTTCTCAAAATTTATTAAGTAAAGTAAATTCAGGAGCATCAGACGCATTAGCATTATCAACACAAACAACATTAAATCCGAATTTAAGAACTATGTTTAAAAGTGTTCCTATTCGTCAGTTTGCTTTTCAATTTACGTTCATTGCCACAAGCCAAGCAGAAGCTAAGCAGATAGAAAATATTATTACACAATTTAGAACAGAGTTGTATCCCGAAAAGCTTTCAGTTGCAGGTGCAAGTTACGGTTATAGATATCCACGAAGGTTCTTAATTAAAGCGCAATATAAAAATAAAGAATTTCCTAATATGAAATTCTTACCTACATATTTGCAATCATTTAACGCTGTATATAATCCAAATGGCATGGGCTTTCACAAAGATGGTAGGTTCACAGAAGTTGCAATTACTATGAACTTCTCAGAGTCTCGTGCATTGGGCAAACAAGATATTGAGGCAGGTTATTAATGGCATATTTTAAAAACTTTCCCCTTGTAGATTACTTGTATGGTGGTGAAACTTCTCCATCTCTTGCACAAAACTTAACGGTTGCAGTTTCATTAATTGATGAACTAAAAGGTAATACTACATTTTATAACAGTTTCGAAATTAAAGATAACGAAAGACCGGATACATTATCATATCTTTTGTATGGTACAACCGATTATTATTGGACGTTTTACTTTTTGAATCAAGACTTACGAGAATCCGGCTGGCCACTTACTGAAAAAGAAATATTGCCGCTAGCTAAAACAAGTTATCCTAATTTTGTTTTTACAACAGCAGATGATATTAGTGAAAAGTTTTTAACTGGTGAAACAATTACAGGCAATTCAAGTGGTGCTGTTGGTACGATACGTAAAAAGATTAGACATGGGTCAAATAATTGTGAATGTTACATCAGGAACCTTTCTTGATACTGAAACAGTTTTTGCTGGTACCGAGGAAAATGTTAATAAAACACTTACAAATGTAACAGAACAATACAATGCAGTACATCATTATGAAAATACTAATGGCGAATACCAAGATATTAATCCTTATACATTCAACTCAGGTGCTTCATCCTTTATACCGATTACAAATTTAGATAGGATGGTATTAAGAAATGATGAATTGCGAACCATTGATGTATTTAAACCAGAAGTTGCCGCACAGGTTGCAACAGAATTTAATAATTTATTAAGGTTTGAATAATGCCCGAGCCCCAGAATAGGCTACTTGAAAGCGCTGCAGATTTTGTAATTAAATCAGTTACAATAAGAAAAGAAGGTTCAAGTGTTAACATTGCGCCTTCAGTTGCACAGCTTGAAATATTTGAAAATATGGACTATCCGTATTTAACTGGCTATCTGTATTTTAAAGATGATGCAAATGTATATGAACTTGTAAACTTTTCAGGTGTTGAGCTTTGTGATGTTGTTTTGTCTCAGCCAACTTCAAGCCCGGTTGATATAAAGAAAACATTTGTTATAAGATCCGTATTAGATACACAAAAGATTAATGACTTAGAAGAAGCTGTGTCTTTATATTTAGTAGAAAAGATTTCATTTGATGGGTCTATTGATCGGTATACTAAATCATATTCTGGTACTCCACTTGAAATTATTAATAAGATTGCAAAAAGAAAAACTTGATATTACAATTGATCAGCCAACGGTTCTTCCAGTACAAAAAACAATGAAGGTTGTTATTCCTGGCATGACACCACTTGAAGCAATTAACTTTATGATGCAAAGAATGACTACTGATGATGGTTTACCTTACTATTTCTTTTCTACATTAAATGATGACAACTTACAAATTAAATCATTAGAAGAATTACTTTTAGAAGAGCCATTCAATAAAGGATCGCCATATCGTTACTCTCGCGCGTATACGCAAGACCAAACTGGTAATGCTTCGGATAAAAATCCATTTATTGTGGAAAAGTTTAGTCAGCCGTCTGGTGGTTCCGAGAATACAATGGCACTACAATTCGGTGGTGCAATTGCCGGGAAGTTTAGTATTATGGATATAACTACTGGGCGCAATGAAACAAAACATTATGATATCAGCAAAAGTTATGCAGAAGCTAACAGCAAAGGGCGTAATTCCAATCAATGCAATACCGCAACTTGAATTGAATTATGATGGACAAGAATTGCAAAATGCAAATTCATTAGATATTCATCGTGCATTTACAGCGAATACATATGATGAGATTAATAATTATTATCAATCAGATAGTTTAGATCAATATGAACTAGATGTAATTCGAGTAGCAATTAAACAAATATTCTTTAAATTCTTTATCAATCTTAAAATACCTGGTGTGCCATTTCTTAGAGGAACAAATCAATCAATTGGTAAACAAATAGAATATTTACATTTAAATAATAATGCTGAAGCAACCGAAGAAACAACTGCATCGGAAGATAAAGTGCGTGATAGAAAAAGATCTGGTAATTATATGATAGCCGCTGCTCATCATATTTTTTCTGATACCTCTCACACAGTTGAATTAAGTGCGACAAGATTAGGAGTTGAAAAAGCATGAATCCTATTCATACATTTTATGGTGATCAGACTCGTTGGTTTGTTGGTGTTATCGAAGAAGTCGGTACTGATAAACCAAAGCTAGGTCGAGTGCGAGTAAGAATATATGGTATTCACGGTTATCGTGATGAAGTGCCTATTTCAGATTTACCACAAGCACAAGTCTTAGTTCCAACTACAGAACCTGGTATTTCTGGTATGGGTCGCAATCCTTACTTAGAAGTAGGTGCTACTGTGTTTGGTATTTTCCTTGACGGTAAAGCATCACAGCTTCCGTTAGTACTCGGATCAATTCCAACTGTTGAAGTACCTTCATCAGAACAATTAGCAAATGCTGCATCACCAGGCCTCGAAGATGCTGTTCTTTCCGATTCAAATAAAATTAATAAAACCGGAAGTCGAACAATTGATAACAATACTGCAACAATAAGAAGTGCCTTGGCTGGCGGATATGACACAGAATATAAGGCTTCAAGTGAAAGCTTTCCATCTGATCTTGACACTCGTGTACAAATGGCGTGGGAATGGTTCACAACAGCTGGATGGACAAACCATCAGGTCGCAGGTATTATTGGAAATCTTTATGCAGAATCAAAATTGAAACCTTCAGCTCAAGGTGATATAGGATTACATGCTCCAACAGATGTATCAATTGGTATTGCGCAATGGTATAACGGAACAGACAGAGTAGAAAACCTTGTAGCTTTTGCAAGAGAGCGAGGTAAAACCTGGGGCGATTTTAGAATTCAACTTGCATTCATTCAACATGAATTAGATACTGTTGCATTTTTAGGTGGTGGAGCTTTACGAAAAACAACCACTCCTACGGCTGCTGCACTCGTTTTTCGCAGACTTTATGAAAGACCGGCAAAGACTGGTGGTGTGAGTAAATATGATGGTAAGCCTGAACTTTTAGGCGAAAGCCATGCGGTTGAGTTTGCTATTAAAACATATAATACATATACGAGGACTGCATAATGGCTATTAATCCAACTTCCATTACCAGCGATGATTTAAATTCAAAGTTAACTAGTCTTGTTAATAGTATTGATACAAAAGAACTAACTAAATCGTTAGAAGTTGTTTCACAGAAATGGAAAGCATATGATCTTACTGAATTTGGTAAAGGCTTTGGTGAGGTTAAAGGTGGATTTGAAGGACTTACTGAAGCTACAAATAATCTCACTGAACAACTTGCGGGGCAATTAGATCAAAATGGATTTCCGTGTGGTGGTGTAAATGAAGCTACTATTACTCGTTTAACTGATACCGTAAAAGATGCAATGCCCGGATTTAAAACTGCATTAACAAATCACTCGGCTGCAATTGGAAATCTTATATCATCGGCTCATGCACTGTCAGTTGATAGCGCGGCAATTGATATTCATGCAGTAGTACCAGAATCTTTTGCGGTTGATATTCACGATGCTGGTTTACTTAATGATATTGTAACTGATGGCTCTGCAGAAGCAATTGCTGCACACTATAAATCAAAAGGTAAAGTTGAGCCATCTGCAATAAAAGATCTTCTCGGTGAAACTGCTCATGCCGATGTAAAAGATATAGTTGATATAGCTGCAAATGATCTTGCCGATAAAAAACTACCGGCTGATATTGGACTTTCAATTAAACTAGGAGGAGATCAATTAAGCAAAGCTCTTGGTGGACTTGATGGTGGCAATCTTATGAAATCTGCTATTGAATCATTTACTGGCGGAATTGGTAATGCAATCACAAGCATAGCCGAGGGAATAGAATTAGATCTTTCGGCCATTCCACAAATTAATCCTAATGTTGATTTAAAGGCTGGATTAGGAAGTGCAATTGCTGGTGTTGAAAATGTAATAGGAGATATTGCTGCAACCGCTGGAGCTGCAATCGGTGCGGTTGGAGGTCAACCACCAATTAATATCGGTGGAGCTTCATCAGCACGTGAAATAGCAGAAGCTGCTCATGCGTCAGGTTTAGTTAATGGTGTTCAACCATTATCACTTTCAGGAATTCAATTGCCTGGCTCCTTAAACATTTCAGTGCCAAATATTGCAGGGGTATTACCAGGTCTTAATAAATTAAATAAAATAGATTTAACTAATCTTCTTATTGCAGGTAAAAATACTGATGTAGCTAATTTGCTTTCATCTCAAATTAAAATACCCGAAGCACTTAAACAACAAATGCTAGACGTTGGAGAAAGCCTTAATTTTAAATCTCCGGCAGATGTACAAGGATTTATCGATAGAGCAGGAACAGTTCCAGGAACCGATGAAACTCAAATTAATGAAATGAAAGTTCGACTAAAAAAACTTAATGACGAAGTTGTTAATCTTGATACATGTACAACAAAAACAATTCGAGCTGGAGATCAAAGTAATTTGATGCCGGTAACTGATCCGGGTGAATATACTACAGGAGATACTACTGGTAAGTTTCCATTCTTAAATTCACAAGAAGAAGTTATTCGTTACTTGCAATCTGCAACACGTGAGATAACAACTGTGATTTGGCACTGGTCTGCACATTATACAAACTCACATCATGTGGGTGCTGAACAAATAGATGCAATTCATACAAGAAAAGGATGGTCAGGAATAGGGTATCACTTTATTATTAAACGAGATGGCAGTTTACAGGTAGGAAGAAATATCAATAAAACTGGAGCACACGTTGGCGGATTTAATACTCGCTCTATTGGTATTTCATTTATTGCTGGCTATAAATGTGCAAGTGATAAGTATAGTGGTGTGCCACCTCATCATGAAGTTGGTAAGGAATCAATTACTCAAGCGCAGCAAGCAACAATGTTTCGATTTATGAGAGCATGGTATACAGTTTTCCCTGGTGGACAAGCCTGGGGACATGCTGACTTCCCGCGCAATTCCGGCAAAGTTGATCCCGGGTTTTCTGTAGCAAATTATGTGTATAAATCTTTTGGAAAGCGAAACGTAGGTGATCCAAAAATTGATAATAAATGTTTAACTGCATCAGAAATTGTTTCTAAAACATCTTTTGTTCCAGAGTAGAAAGGATATATAATGGCTATTAATCCAACCGCTGAAATTGACGAACCTAATGCTGAAGATTACGGAGACGGCGAACGCGAAAGAGCAGGGTTTGGTAAAGATGAATTAGCAAGAATTGCGTCTGGGTATTCTGATCCTTCGGGACAATTCCCATCACCCGATTATCTATGGAAACCTTCACTAAACAAAGTGGCTGTTGGCGAAGGCACTCATAGTCTTTCAATGGGTGGAGGTGATCCGTTTCTTCAAAACCAAGCTGAATACGAACAAATAAACAATTCAAAGTTCAAGAAAATCTAAGCTCAACAGAGGCTGATGACGGTCATCCGGCGATCGATGCTTTTGGTGGAGCTGGTCCCGATGTAATGCCTCAATATACAAGAGCACAAATTCAACAAACTAAATCTGGCCATGTCATTATGATGGATGATACACCAAGCGGTGAAAAGATTCTTATAAAACATAATAAAGGTAATGGAATAGAGTTTGCAAGTGACGGTAGTGTTATGATACGGTCAAAAAATAACTTTACTATTTCGGTTGATACGAACGGGGTAATGATTTTTGAAGGTGATTTAACAGTTTCATGTCAGGGTCTTACTGCTGATGTTACCGGTGATTTAGATTTAAATGTTGGTGGTGACTTTAATTTAAAAGTTGGCGGTGATAAAAAGAAACTATACAAGGTGCTTCTCGTAGCACGATCGATGGCAACCGTGGTGAAATGGTAAAAGGTAATAAATCTTCGACTACACTTGGTTCTAAAACAAATACAACACTTGGTCAAGTATCAGATATTATAAAAGGCAATCTTCGTCAAACAGTTGGAGCTGCACTCAATACAAGTGTAAAGGGACAGCTACGACAATCTTCAGAAACAGAAATTGCAACATCAGCACCGAATCAAAACATTGCAGCTGCAGACTTAACTGTCATTGGTGCTACTGGTACTATAGGTGGTAAAGGTATAATCATGTATAATCAAAATAGTTATACTGGTTCAACTGTTCATGCTGGACTTACAGTGAGTGCACCGGTTGGAAACATCTCACGACTAAACGGTACGTCAGCACATTATACTACATTTCATGGTTCATTAAATGGTACTGCAAGTTCAGCATTGGCAGCAAACGTAGCTGCAGCTTCGGGTGGTGGTGGTGCATCTTTAACAAATCAAACAGCGGATAACATTGCCAATTCAACAATAAAATCAATTGATCTTCCTGGACCTACACCCGAAATTATGACTGAGTATCTTACACAATCGAATCGAGGGATCCAAAAAGTATCGGTTGATGATGGAGACTTTATTCGAAATAAAATTGATCGTAGTGTTAAAATGGGTGGTGTAGCAGATAAAAAACTTACAACAGCAGAAGCAAGAGCTAAGATAAAGAACCCAGCTAATCTTGATAACATGGACTTTATGACTGCACTAATTGCTGATGGAAGTATTAATTCAAACTATTTAAAACCACTTCCTGATAAAACAGGCAGAACATTTTCTCCTGGTAAAACTGCAGTGGCACCATCAAATCCTATACGTCAAAATATGAGCACAAAATCATCAAAAATTATTGGTGGCCAAAGAGCAAATATAACTTTTATACCTGATCCTGCATATAATCCACAAGCGATTGATCCACGTAAAGGTCCGTATGCAATCACAAGTAAAACTCTTTTAGCGAAGGGAATGCCGATTTCAACTTTCTTAGCCGGAGCAGGTCGTGCAACGTCGCTTGGACATTTAGGTACATTTGAAGGTCGACAAATTGTAGCAAGAAATCTACTTGTGCAAGCAGAAGTAATGCAGCTAGCCCGAAGAGATGAAGGTTTATTTGAGGATTATCGGTTAAAGGTTGTTGAAGGAGTATACAAACCAGTTAAAGGCGAGAGCAGGGTTAGTGGTGGTATTAATGATTTGTCACAAATGGGACAAGTTATAACCTATGAATTATATAACTCCAAAGGTATTATTGATCCTTCTATAACATTTGAATTTGCAGAAATGCTTTGTAATAACTTAGGAGCATACGATGAAATTCGATTGTATTATGATAATCTAGATCCGCGAGGTAAAACATTTGGTGGCACTGATTTGAATGCCCAAATAATGGTTATTGGTCCATACGTTTTGCCAGACTATCTTATTAAAACTTCAAAGTTTGGAGCGGCAACTTATTACAATGGTAAAGTACAAAGTGCAACTGATTTAATAGAAATTGGCACAGCTTCGTCAAAGTGATATAAATAGAATAAACATAGGGGAAATAAACGTGGCAAGAGTATTCTCAGTTGAAGAAGGCAATTTACAAAGCTCGACTATTTCGAGTAGCCGTGCAGTGCTTTACAAGGATATTGATTTAACCTTTACAATAAAGCCAAGTGGAGAAATTTATAAAAAACTTGGAAGTGCTGCAGTAAAGCAGGCTGTTAAAAATTTGTTACTTACAAACTTTGCTGAGAAACCGTTCAATCCTCAATTTGGTGCGGATTTGCGGGCCCTCTTATTTGAACTAGCAGATGATGATACAGCGGATGATATTGAAACAAATATCCGATCAGCAATTGAAACATATGAACCACGAGCTCAAGTATTAAATATTAAAGCAGATGTAGCTGCCGACACAAATAGTGTAAACGTATCAGTTACTTTTTTAGTTTTATCAACATCAGAAGAAGTAACATTTACTTCGACATTAGCAAGGCTGAGGTAACATGGCAACATCAATAGAATCCACCGCATTAGATTTTACTAATATCAAAGCAAATCTAAAAACGTATTTAAAGCAACAAACTGAGTTTGCTGATTACGACTTTGAAGCGTCGGGACTTTCAAACATTCTTGATGTGTTAGCATATAATACTCACATCAACGGATTGATTGCAAATATGTCATTGAATGAATCATTCCTTGGTACTGCTCAGCTGAGACCTTCAGTGGCTTCACTGGCTACAGGTTTAGGATACATTCCGTTCTCTCGTACTGGTTCAAAAGCAATTGTTAATATTAGTGTTGACTTATCAACAACAACTGAAAGACCATCAGCAATTAGCTTGCCGAAAGGTACTAAATTTACAGCATCAGTTGATGACGTAACTTATACATTTCAAACTCAAGTGGCCTTTACTGCGATTGATAACGGCGCCGGGATATTTCAATTTTAACGGCTGCTGGTGAAACAAACCTTGAAATTTTCGAAGGTACACAAAAACAAAAAACTTTCCGTATTGGTGAAAGCTCGAACACTGATGTTTATATTATCCCAGATTTAAATATGGATACTTCAACTGCAGAGGTACAGGTTTTTCCAAATGCCACATCAGTATCTTTTACAGCGTATTCAAGTATTCTGAACGTTACATCGATTACTGAAAACTCAACAGTTTATATTTTGAAAGAAGTTCCTAACGGATTTTATCAATTATCATTTGGTTCAAACGATATTCTTGGTACACAACCTGAAGCAGGCAATGTAGTAACAGTAGATTATCTTGCCTCAAACGGACCGGAATCAAATCGTGCAACTGGATTTACCGCATTGAATCAACTAACAGTTGATGGCACTGCTTATCCTTTATTTGTTACAACAGTTACAAGAGCACACGGTGGGAAAGAAAAAGAAGAGATTGAATCAATTCGAAAAGCTGCTCCATTCCAATATGCTACACAAAACAGAATGGTTACACCCGAAGATTACTCTGCTATTATTAAAAGAAACTTTCCAACTTTAATTACAAATGTTAAATCATGGGGTGGTGAAGATAATCCTGATCCTAAGTTTGGTACAGTATTTTCAGCAATCATATTTCCAGATGAAGCAACAGAAACACAAAAGACAACGGTGAAACAGGGGATTACTAATCTTGTAGAGGATCTTGCAATTATATCATTTAACGTAGAATTTGCTGATCCAATAAACACATATATTGAAAATGATATCTTTTATCAAATTAACCCGAATCTTACTCCGTTATCAATTCAAGCAGTAACTCAACAAATCGAAGCTGCAAAGGTAACTTACTATACAGCAAATACCGGTGACTTCGATAAGTCATTCCGCAGATCAAACTTGCTTACTGACATTGACGCAGTATCACCTGCTGTTCTTTCGTCTCGCATGGACGTACGCATGCAACAAAGAATAACACCAACTTTAAATGCGGTCAATAATGTTACATTAACTTTCCCTGCGGCAATTCATGTTCCACTTAATAATACTGAACAAATAATTACAAGCACAGTATTTAAAGTTAAAAATGTTGCTGGCTTAGAAAAAACAGTTAAGATGAAAAACGTTGGTACAACAATTGCATTGCAAGATACTGCATCTGACACTATTATTGTAGATAGCATTGGTTCAATTGAATATGGAACTGGTAAAGTTAAAATCGTATCATTTAAGCCAACCGAGATTCCTGCAGGTACAGAAATAAAAGTATCTGTTACTCCTGCAAACGAAAGTGTTGTAGCTCCTGTAAGAAATAATATTTTACAATATGACGCATCACTTTCAAATGTCACTCCTGTAACCGTATCGGCCAAATACTAATGTCTTTAGATAAAACCTTAGAAGATATTAATCGAAGAGAACTTGAGTTCCAGCAAAGTCATGTTGGGACCGTGTTTCCTGAACACTATGCAACGGAATATCCTAAGCTAACTTCTTTAATGGAATCATACTATAAGTTTTTAGATTCAGATCAAGCTGACTTTGGTAATCAAATCAAAAGTCTTTCAAAAAGTAGAGACATTGGTCAGACTGCAGAATCAAACTTAACATTTATTGAAGATGAATTGTTACTTGGTCAAAACTATTTGCAAGGTATTTTGGATCAAAGAACAGGTGCTGAATTATCAAATAACTTTTATCGAACCAAAGGTTCAAAGTTTTCGATTGAAAGATTCTTTCGTGCATTCTTTAATACTGATCCGACTATTGTATATGGTAAAGACTTAACGTTTAATATTGGTGAAACAAATATTGGACCTGAGTCCGGCAAGTTTATTCAAGATGATAAGATTTATCAATTTTGGGGAATACTTATTAAAACTGGTGTGCCGGTTGCAGACTGGTTAGATATGTACAAATTGTTTGTACATCCCGGTGGTATGTATGTAGGAGCAGCGGTTGAGATTGTGGCTGAAGCCACTTTTGGAATGCAAGGTTTCTTTTATCTTAATGATCAAGATACAACTCCAGTTCAAGTCGGTGGTGAAGCAAACTTAGGTATGTCACAGTTTGGTGAAACCCTTGCAAAAGTAACTCATGGTGCTGAACGCTATAGACTGAGAACAGACAATATGTCATTCGAAGACTTTGCTGATTCAAGTCGATATGCTACTGGTTCAGATTCTGCTGGAGAAATTCAGTTCTTCGCAGATAGATATAATACAATGATTGGCATGTCTGATGTAACAGTCTTCCGAGTTGACCACGATTCAGACAAAGGTCTACTTACATCTCTTGATACATCGCTCGAAACGATTGACCAAGATGTATATAATTACAGCGATTCGGCATAAACGCCCTTACTTTTTATATAAATAATACAAACTTCAATGCTTGGGATTTTAAATGACTAGAGAAATTATCAACAAAGGCGCATCGGCAAACGACGGAACCGGCGATACTCTGCGCTCATTTGCTACAAAATCGAATAATAACTTCTCTGAATTGTACAATATTTTGGGCGGTGATAGTGCAGTTCGTAATGTAAAATTTGGAAGCAATCAGGTTATTTTTGATGGTGCATCTTTACTTGATGCTCACGAAACAACTCTTGCAGTTACTACACCTACAAAATCAAATGTAATTACATTTCCGGATTCAACTGGTGAGGTAGTTCTTACAACTGCAATTCAAACACTTATTCATAAAACTCTAACTTCCCCAACAATTACTACGCCAGAAATTAATGATACCAGTGCAAACCATCAGTACGTGGTTGCAGTAAGCGAACTTGCGGCAGATAGAGTTATTACATTACCGTTACTAGCTGGTGCAGATGAATTTGTTTTCAAAGATCATGCTGTGACTATGACAAACAAAACTCTTACTACACCGGCAATTACTACGCCACGGATTACAACTTCAATAGATGATGCAAGCGGAAATGAACTTATAAAGGTTACAGCAACAGGATCGGCAGTAAATGAAATTACTCTTGCTAATGCTGCAGCGGCTGGTACTCCTGGTCCGGCTTCACCTTCAATTACTGCTACTGGTGGATCTACTCATATTGGACTTAAACTTGTTGGTAAAGGCACAGGCTCAGTTGAATTAGCCAAGGCTGCGTTTTCATCAGCTACAATGACAAGCAGTGGAACAGCTTCAACTGCAGCAACATTAATTATATGTAATAAATCAACTGCAATAGCTGTTGTATTAGATGACGGTACAACAGTTGGCGAATATAAAATATTTACAAACAAAAACTCTGGTGCGGCTACTGTCACACCGGCAAACTTTGCGCAAGGTACAAGTTTTGCGTTAGCACAAAATGATGGATGTCAATGTGTTTGGGATGGAGCCAATTGGTTCTTAGTTGGTAACCAAGGTGAAATCACCATAGCTTAATAGGATAAAAGATGGCTGGAATAATTACAAGACAAATTCAAAGATCAATGGCACGACATGTCCTTGATGATTTGAAAGACTCTGCAAATTCAAAATATTATATTGGTGTTGGCGCCTCTGATCCATGGAATGATTCGGATGCCGCACCTGCTGCTTTAGCAACTGAAAGAGAAGAACGAAATTTCAGAGAGCGAGTTCAAGCTATTAAACGAGTTTCAGACTTTAGTCTTGTTGTTGAAAGATATAACTGGACATCTGGTACAGTATATGATGCATATAATGATTCAATTACTGGAGATGGTACATCACCTTATTATGTTATCACCGATGAAAACCAAGTTTATATATGTTTAAAGCAAGCAAAGAATGCTTTGGGTGTAGCAACAGCATCAACTGTTAAACCAACTGGTTCAGCTACATCACAACTTATCACAGCTGATGGATATATTTGGAAATTCTTATATGGTATTCCAACTGCTACAGCAAACAAATTTTTATCGTCAGCTTGGATGCCGGTTAAATTCGTTGACTCTGCTGGTTCAGGCGATGCGGCAACTGACGTTGAACAATTCGGTGTACAAAATGCTGCCATACCTGGAGCCATTACTGATATTACTTTAACAGCAGGTGGATCAGGATATACTGCTGCACCTACAGTTGTAATTTCAGGATGGTGATAGCGGAGGTGCTTATACATATCCGTTAGCAACCTCTTCAATTTCAGGTGGTGCTGTTGTAAAAGTTGAAATTGTTGATAGTGCTGGTGTATTCTATCACGGTCGTAATTTTAAATCAGCAAGCATTTCATTTACTGGTGGAGGCGGTACTGCAGCAGCAGCAAGAGCAGTTATTACACCGCGGGCAGGGATTGGTAAAGACCCTCGAGTTGATTTAAGAAACAAAGCTATTATGTTTGACATTCAACCGTCAGGCGACGAAGGCGAAGCATGGGTAATCGGAAATGATTTCCGGCAAGTTGGATTGTATAAAAATATATTACAATATGATTCATCTGCCATTTATGCAGGAGCACAAACAAATTTATTGAAGGCTCTTAAACTTCAAGGCCTTAGTTCAGCAACTGCTGGATTTACTGTTGGTAGCACAATTACTGGTGGAACATCAGGTGCAAAGGGTATTATAGATAAAAAAAGATTCAGACTTGTTGTATTTCCATCAACTTGAATCTCTCGGATTTAAACAGTTTAAAGTAAATGAAGCTATTGCTGATGCTGGTTCTGGTAGCGGAACATCGGTCACTGACTCAGCTGATTTAATCTTAGAACCCGTCGCAGATCCCATGACTGGCGAACTGCTATATATTGAAAATAGGGCTGCGGTTTTAAGAGCAACTGGTCAAACTGAAGATATTAAAATCGTCATACAAATGTAATAGGAAAGATTAATGGCTGATAACGTAATACAAGATACCTTTGCAACAACTTATAGTGACGATTATCGTGATAGTGATAACTTTTACAAAATTTTATTTAATAACGGTCGTCCGTTACAGCAAAGAGAACTTAACCAACTTCAAACTATTATTAATGAAGATGTAAAAGGAGTTGGCTCTGCGACTTTCGTGATGGCGCAGCAGCCGTTGGTGGTGAAATTCGCGTTGATAATAGAGCAAACTTTATCAAACTGAATACCACAACAAATGCGCTTCCAACTGATACAACCACTATTGAAGGTGAAATATTTGTAGAAGCAGTTTCTGGTATTAAACTTAGAATTTTAAAAGTTGTTGCAGCAACTGGTTCAGACCCTGCAACTCTTTATGTAGGTTATACTGATCAAGCTGGCGTTGCTTCTACTAGCACTGCAATTCGAATTACTCCTGGCCGAAATTTAACAGGTGAAACAACAGGTACGATTCTTACATCACAAACAACAAACACAACTGCCAATCCCGCTCTTGGATTTGGTACGCTTGCATTTATAAATCAAGGTAAATTCTTTGTTGAAGGCCATATGGTATTTACGGCTGCACAAAATTTGGTAATGTCAAAGTATGATAAATTTCCATCGGATACTTTTGGATTTATTGTTTCAGAACAAATTATTACTTCAAGTGATAACGCAAATCTATTTGACAATTCTGGACCAAATCTAAACGTTGCTGCTCCTGGCGCTGACCGATATAAAATTAGTCTTACTCTTACTTTAGGTGCTGATGTTACTGCTGGTCAATATTATATTAAGCTTGCAAATGTTGAAGAAGGTAAAATTATTCAAGATGCTAACTCTGCAGGAAGCAATCTTGGAACGCTTAAGAAAGTATTTAATACTTACACTTACGAACAAGCCGGCAACTATGCTATTCGAAACTTTACTCTTCAGTTCCGAAGCTTTGCAGATAATGATGATAAAATGGTTGTTACACTTTCAGATGGTAAAGCATATATTCATGGTGAAAGAATTCACATGCGTGAACCAGGCAGTGTAATTGAAGATAAGCCTCGTTCAACCGCAACAAAAACTAGCCAAACGGCGGTTGCTTCATACGGAATGTATGTATTTACAGGAATAGGCACTGCAACATCAACAGGCACATACCTTATGAAAGGTGTGCCAACAATTGATACTTACGCTAGTGTAAATTTAAGATCTGCAGTTGATTATGGTGGAGCTACAGTTGGTACGGCACGAGTTCGTGCAGTTGAAAAAGATAACTCAGTTCACAGACTATATCTTTTCGACATTCAAATGAACTCAGGTCAAAACTTTGGTGCTGTAAGATCGATTGGTACTGGAACAGGATATAGCTCTCTGAATTGGAATGCTAACTTACGAGTTGAACCAACAGGTGTAGTTGAGCTTCAAGATCGAGATGATCATAATTTATTCTTCCACCCACCTTTTATTCGACCTCAAACATTTGAAGCTATATCACTTACAGTAGCAAAAAGAATTACTGGTCAAGGAACAAGTGGATCTGGTGCGGTAACAATCTCTGCATCTTCTGGTCATACATTTGCTGATACCTCTTCATGGATTGCAGTGAAAGAATCAGACGGTGTAATTGATACATCATTTTCAATTACAAACAATGGCGGTACAGCCGATATTACAGGTCTTGCTAACTCTTCAGATTTTTCATTCCTTACATATCAAACTAAAACTACAAGTGCTGCAGTAGGTAATAAAACTAAAACTAAAACAAACGCTAAAACAGTATTTACACCAGCGGCAAATAATGTTATTAGTTTGGCTAAAGCAGACATTTTTGTAATTAACGAAATTCGAGATGGTTCAGCAGCAGGTCCGGTTATTACTGGTCGTTATACTCTTGACAATGGCCAACGAGATAACTTCTATGATACAGGTACACTTACATTAAAACCTGGATTTACCGCACCATCTGGAAACGTATATGTAGACTTTGATTTCTTTGTACATAGCTCATCAGGTGATTTCTTTACTGCTAAATCTTATGACGGGCAAGTTGACTATAAAGATATTCCTACTCATCGAAAAGCTGATGGGTCGTCAATTAACTTGCGAGATGTATTAGACTTCCGTTCACGTAAAGCGGATGCTGCAGATAACTTCACTGGTACTGGTGCTATTAATATACCGCTTCCAAGAAACACAGAAACAATTTCGTTTAGTCAAACTTTCTATCTTGGTGTTAAAGGTAGAGTAGTAATGAGCCGAGAAGGTTGGTGGGGTGTATTCTTTGGAGATCCAGCAACTGATCCTATATATCCTGCAATACCTGGAGATGGTACTGGCGAGATTATGGAAATTGCTAAATTCCAAATCTTCCCGTATATGGTTAATGACAAAGATATGATTCTCGAATATATGGACAATCGTCGATATACAATGCGAGACATTGGTGTTCTTGATCGCCGACTTACTGATCTTGAAGAGCTAACATCATTAACTATGTTAGAGCTCGAAACAAATTCAATAGAAGTTCTAGACAGTGACGGATTAAATCGATTTAAATCTGGTATTACAGCAGATCCATTTAATAACCATGCATTTTCAGATACATCATTGCCTGACTATCGTGCAGCAATTGATAACATTGCAGGTGAGGTTAGACCACTTGTTAATAAAAATACAGTTGAACTTGTATATGACTCTGATATATCTACGAATACATTACTTAAAGGTGATAATGTATATCAAAAGTTTGAATCTCTTATTTACAAAACGCAGCCAACGGCATCACGAGCAGTTACTGTAAATGGATTTGAAGTTCAAAAACTTGTTGGTACAATTAAACTATCACCTTCATCTGATAGCTGGTATGATGACGTCCGTCTTGCTGATAAAATTATCATTAACCCTAAAGAAGAAATTTCAGAAAACCCTGAATTTAATGCTCATGATCATGATCTTAACTGGTCTGGTGTTCTTGCAGAAGATGAAGCTCGGCATGAAGTTGGTGATGTTCTTGAAAGTCAAGATGTTTATGGAGACAAGTATTCTGAAACATCTCAGAATGGATATAAAACAACAACTGTTGAATATCGTAAGAAATCACGCAAAGTTACAAAGGTTGTAGGTGAAAGCACTCGCAGAGAAAACCTTGGTACATTTGTACGAGAACAAAGCACTATTCCAGTAGCCCGAGCTAAGTTTGTTTCATGGTCAGCTACTGGCTTAAAACCAAATACTCGATACTTTGCATTCTTGAATGGTATTAGCATTGATGATTATGTAAATTCAACAGGCGGTACAGGCGGATTTGTTCGCATGGCTACACTTGGAAGAACCAGCCCTTATCTTGATGCTGGATCAGAATTTATTAACACTACAACATTCCCGTCAGAACTTGGCGGAGCTACAAATATTGTAACAAATGCTGATGGTGCTGCATCTGGTTATTTCCTTATACCAAATAATCATTCTATGACATTCCCAACTGGTAAACTTAAATTCCAGTTAAATGATATTTCACTCTTTGATAAATTTGGTGCACTATCATATGCAGTTGCAATGTTTGAAAGTGCTGGTATTTTAAGAGAAGTACAAGATGAAATCTTTGCAACACGTATTGTACAGACTGCAGAAGTAGTTACTCCACAAGATCCAGATGAGATTAATAGAACTGTAATTGATGTAACCCCCTGTTATTTCACCACCACCATATATTCCACCACCACCTGCGCCAGTTGTTCCGGTTGTGCCAGAGGTTGCTACTCCTATTACAGTATCACCACCACCTGCGCCACCTGCTGTAACAGCAACACCAACAGTTGGCAATAGCTCAGGAGCGGTTGTTGAGCCTTCTTGCTTTATGCCATACACACAAATTATTATGTCAGACTATAGCAAAAAAGCAATTGAAGATATTGAAATCGGAGATGAAGTGCTTGGTGGCGAATGTAAAGGATGTGGTAAACGACATGGTAATAAAGTAATACAAATTGAAAAACCGAAGGTTGGACCACGAAGTGTATTTGGAATTAATGGAAGACGTCCATTTGTATCTGAAGAACACCCAATGATGACAACTGAAGGTTGGGCAGCAATTAATGTAGAAACTCTTAAAACATGGGAGTGGGAAACATATGAAGATGTTGTAAAAGAAGAACTAAAAGATATTCAAACTCTTACTGATAAACACGTATTAAAAACATTTTCAGGTGAAGAAGCAATTGATAATTTTGTAGAAACAGATTTCCCTGATGATACACTATTATACAACCTTGTACTTGATGGTAATAATACTTACTATGCAGAAGACATTCTCGTACATAACAAAACTTGTAGCGTAGATGCTCCTGGTACATGTGGTAACTCAGGCGGTTCTTGTTTTGTTGCCGGTACAATGATTGAAATGGCTGGTCGAGAAAATTGTAAAATTGAAGATGTAGAAATCGGAGATGAACTTATTGGTTACGATAATGTAATCAATACTGTTGTAGAATTCGATCATCCAAAACTTGGAGATAGGTCACTCTATGCCTTTAACGGTGGCAAGCCACTTGTTACCGCAGAGCATCCATTTATGACACCAAGCGGTTGGAAAGCAATTAATCAAGAAGCAACGTTTGCAGAAAACCCTGGCATGAAAGATGCCATGGCTGGTAACCTTGAAGTCGGTGATATGATTTCATTGCATAACGGTGAATGGTTAGAAATTGAATCTATTGAAAAACATGCAGCTCCTCCGAGCACACAAGTGTATAACTTTAAACTCGATGGAAACAATACATATGTTGCTAATGGAATGGTTGTTCACAATAAAGGTGGTGGCGGTGGTACTGTAATTTGTACTGCACTTTATAATCTTGGATATCTTAGTGAAGATGTTTATAGGCTTGACCAAGAATACGGTATAGCTACAGAAAGACTTGATCCAAATCTTTACAATGGTTATTATATTTGGGGACAACCAGTTGCTGAATACATACAAGGAAATGGTATTGGTAATAAATTAGTTCTTCATCTTCTTGCAAGGCCAGTTGCTGGAGCATGGGCAAAACAAATGGCACATGAGTTAGAACCGGATAAATACAAATCAAGTATGTTTGGTAAATTACTAATGACTGTTGGTTACCCAATCTGTCGAACACTTGGTAAGATAATAACAACTAAAGTTAAGGAAGTATAAGATGGCACTCGGACGCATTGACCCATTAGCACAAACGTTTTATATTGAAGAGCAATCTGGTGCATACATTACAAAAATCGGACTATTCTTTTCTGCTGTTTCAACAACATCACCCGTTATACTTGAACTAAGAAATGCTGAACAAGGTTCACCAAACTCAATTGAAATTATACCAGATTCAATTGTTACTAAGTCTGCATCTCAAATGACAAGCCAAGCATCGGCTGATGCTTCTACTGAAACAATTTTTGAATTTGAAGAACCAATTTATTTGGAAGGTGATAGACCATATGCGTTTACAATAAAATCACCTGCTCGAAACGAATACTTTGTTTGGAGTGCAAAATCTGGTGACTTTAATCTTGGAACAACACAGTCTCGCGTAACAAAGAATCCATCAAAAGGTTCAATGTTTGCTGCGCAAGAAGGATTGCTATATGAACCTTCAACTGGCCAAGATTTAAAATTCAACATATATCGTGCCAAGTTTACTGTAGCAACCGCAACAGCAAAATTTAGAACTGCAAATCCACCAAGAGTTAATCTTTTAAACAATCCACTTTACGGATATGGTGATAGCGCAGAAATTATTGTACGACATAATAAACATGGATTCATTGTAAATGACCGAGTTAATATTAAAGGTCTTGATTCGGATTCAACTTATAATGGAGTACAAGGTAAAAGTATTCTTGGAACAAGAATTATTACAAATGTAGACGGCCTTGGATATACTTTTAATGCTGATAGCGATGTTGATAGTGATTTATCATTTGGTGGATTAGGAATCAGTGTAACAAAACAAATTAAATTTGATACAATACAACTTCAAGCAACTGACTTTAAACCGGGTGCAACTCTTGTTAATTATAAAGCAGATCTTACTACAAGTAAATCCTTTGCCGGTAGTGAAACTCCATATGCTAGAACACAAAATATTCCTTTGAAAAATAATAAAGATAAAAAGCTTGACTTCCCACATGTGATTGCATCTGATTCAAATGAAACAACACATCTTACATCATTCAATGAATCTGGTATTATTACTGCTACAATGCGTTCACCTGAAGGACAAACTAAACTTTCACCATATATTGATTTACAGAGGGCTCAGTTAGTATTAACACAAAACTGGATTGATGATCCACACGTTTCATCAGACACACTTCATAATATTCCAATTAACTTTATTGCTGAAACAGATCCGAAAGATGGTTCTGCTCTTGCTAAACATATTCAAAAACCGGTTACTCTGGCACAGTCAGCATCTGGTCTTAAAATTCTGTTTGGTGCAAACGTTCCGCCAGAAGCAAATGTTTACACATATTTTAGAACAACACTAGAAGGGTCTGACTCTGATATTTTAAATAAGAATTTTACACTTGCAACGTCAGATACTATTCCGCCGAAGAATACAAGTGCAAAAGGATACAATGAATATCGTTATACAATTGGTGGAACCTTTGCAAAAACTATGACTGAATTTAATCAGTATCAAGTTAAACTTGTGATGACTTCTACTAACTCAGCAAAAGTGCCACGTATTACTGATTTACGAACACTTGCATTAGGTGCGGATCAAACGGGTTAATAGATTATGAAAAAATTTATACCCGTTGAGGGGCATGAAAACTTAGTGCGAGACCGAAAGTCTGGCGCCATTTTGAATATAAATAACGATGAACTAAGTAAAGTAAACGCTTTAAAGAAGGTAAAGCGTAGAGAAAAAGAACGATTGACTAATTTAGAAAATGATATGAGTGAGATCAAGCAGTTACTGAATAAGTTAATAGAAAAGAGTTAAAATGGCAAAGAATTTACTTACGGTTACCGACAGAGTTGATACATTCGTCACAAGGTATAACCAACTTACAGAGCTTGTAGGGGATCTTGCTAATTTACAAACCTCAGTTGATTCTGATATTGTTGGGTCTATTAACCAAGTATTTAACTTAGTGAATCAAGATTCAGATTTCAGATCAAAATTCTCATTAACATTTACCGGCGGTGATGGCGCTGCGTCATACGATTCAGACACTGGTATCTTTAGTGTAACAGGTCCAAGTGCTGCAGAAGTAAGAGCACATATCAGTGTAACAGATGCTGGTGGAGATGGCTCTGCTGCATATAATAGTAGTACGGGTGTAATCACATACACTGGTCCAAGCCCTGCTGAAGTTCGCGCACACGTTAGCGTTACAGATGCTGGCGGCGACGGATCGCTTTCATACAATGCTTCAACTGGTGTAATAACATATCAAGGTCCAACTCTTACAGAAGCTCGTGCTCATGTGAGTGCACAGAATTCAGGATCAGGTTATGGCTCACTTGCATATAATGATAGCAATGGTGTATTTACATTCACTAAGGTTACTGATGCAAATATTCGAGGACGAGTAAGTGCAACAGATGCTGGCGGTGACGGTTCTTTTGCATATAATAGTAGTACAGGTGTATTCACATATACTGGACCATCAGCGGCTGAAGCAAGAGCACATATCAGTGTAACAGATGCAGGTGGAGACGGTGCATTAGCATATAATGCTTCAA
>UEXL01000101.1_pt1 | contig 38863 bp, 53 predicted proteins | sample 1796671 | NCBI WGS metagenome assembly UEXL01 (sample SAMEA4772471, study PRJEB27181) | metagenome | reverse complement strand
GCACACTTAGAAACAATATTGTACGGCCCAAGCAGTATAGCCTCAGTCAGTTCAACACGCTCTATACAGAGAGATTCTGCCTTGAGAACTACATGAAAATCCGACTGATGGAAGAAAAGAGCGCTCCGCTGACAGAAAATGAAAAGCAGCATCTTATCAGGGACTCATTAAAACTCGCGACCTTAAAGGGCCACGCAGAAGCGGTCGGCCTGTTTGAGTCCATCATTGGAAAAACATATGATTACAGTGGTTCCTTGACAGATCTTCTTTACCGTGATAAGATAAGTAAAGAAGAGGCGGAAAATGTACTTTCAAACACTTGATGATAAAACAGAGTGTGTTGGTGTTTATAAAGATGGAGAACTTCACTTTGAACATATGCCGGCAGATCTACTCAGAACTTGGAAGTACACTGGCTCGGTAAGAGATTCCGATGTACAATACGCATGGCTTTATTCTGGCGGGTCGTCTCTCAAGGCTGCAGCGCCCTCGGATTTACTTGAAGAGTACGAGGCAACTGTGCGTAAAATGAACGCTTTTTATAAATCTTTTACAATAGCAAAGATTGATTTCAACGACCACTGCATCTTCGATCTCATTCCCAAGGACGCCCTGCTACAGTTCTGCGAGATAAAGAATAAGATAACTCAACATGTATTTGAAAACACCACAAAGCCAAATAACTACGATTTTCTGTGCGAGGCTTCGAAACTCATCCATGACATCAGATATCGACCACTAAACATCGATGCCTCAGACTGCAAGTGCATGTTCACTACCACTAACTCCAGGCTCGGCATCAAGAAGATTATCTCAGGAGCTAACTACATTGATTACAACCTCTTTGGTACCATCACAGGCCGCTTAACAACCTCTCCCGGGTCTTTCCCCATCTTAACGATGAAAAAGGATTTCAGAAAGGTTGTAAAGCCTAAAAACGATTGGTTTATTTCATTGGACTATAACGGAGCAGAGGTAAGGACGGTGCTGTCTCTTCTCGGCGAACCGCAACCGCAGGAAGACATTCACCAATGGAACATTGAAAACGTGTTTAACAAATCAAATGACATACGCAATCCTACGCGCGACGAAGCAAAGACTTTGTTTTTCGGGTGGTTGTACAATCCTGATTCTACGATTATTAAGAGCGATCTATATGATCGCAATTTGATTCTTGACAAGCACTACAAAGATGGCTATATTAAGACCATCTTCGGAAGGCGCATTAAAGTGGAACAAAGAAAGCATTCAATTACCTTATCCAAAGCACAACTTCGGATCTGGTTATCGACCGGGCAATTGAGATTAACAAAATGTTAGAAAACACGAAAAGCCACATTTCACATATTGTACATGATGAATTGGTAATTGACTTGGCTGATGAGGACCGCCCTCTTTTGCCGGCGATTAAAGAAGTCTTTTCAAATAACAAATTGGACTCATTTATGGTCAATCTTAAGGCCGGCCAAAACTATTTTGATTTGGGAGACCTAAACCTATGATTTCTGTGATCGGAATTGGCAATGCTGCGTCTGCAATCGCAAGTAAGTTTGCAGATCTGCCGCAATACGAGGTATATACCATGAACAGCAAGGTCGAGAAGAACTCAAAGACGCAGTTTAAGTTAAATACGTACGATACCCCCGAAGAATACGAAAAGAACGCCCCCCGAGTTAAAAGGTTTTTAAAGAATCTAAAAGACCACGTGCAGGTTTTTGTAGTGGGCTCCTCACTGAGTTCAATTTATACACTTGGGGTATTAGAGCAGATCAGAGAGAAACAACTGGATGTTTTCTACATCAAGCCGGATATCGAACTGCTCACAGGCGTACCAAGATTAGTGGAGAACACGACTTTCGGAGTGCTACAGGAATATGCACGATCAGGCCTTTTTAAAAACCTAACTATTTTTTCCAACGAGAATATTGAGAGAGTCCACAGTGAGATCAATCTAAAAGAGTACTACAGTATTCTTAATGAGACGGTCTATTCTTGTGTGCATTACTTAAATTATTTTGCACATACCGAGCCACACATTGGAAATGTGTCAAAGCCAAGCGATATCAATAAGATAAGAGCAGTGTCCCTTTAGGATATGAAAAGACTTGAAGAAAAGTGGCTATTTGACCTTGACACCGAGCGCGAATTATGTTATTATATGTGTATAAACGAAAAGCGGTTGGAGAGTGAAACAGGGTTGCATAAGCGTTTGGTAGACATCCTAAAACCAAAACCCAGGAATGCCTATCGTAAAATTTCTTACGCGATTTACGAAACAAATTTACCAGATTTTGGGTTCTGCGTTGCCCACACTAACGCAATACAACAACAAAAAACTCTTGACAAGTTCGATCAAGAGTAATACATTAGATGCTGAGGAAAGCTCAGTATACTTTAACAAAACAACAAGGAGAAAAAGTAATGTCTATTAATATGGAACTAATGAGAAAGAAGTTGGCTTCACTACGCGGTGAAGGTGGCGATAACAGGGACTCAGTCTGGTTTAAGCCCGACGAAGGTGACCAAGATATTCGGATTGTACCGACATCAGATGGTGATCCCCTAAAGGAGATGTATTTCCACTACAATGTTGGAGAACATCGGGGCGGTATTCTTTGCCCTAAGCGTAACTACGGAGAGTCATGCCCAATTTGTGAATTTGCCTCCTCTGTATGGCGAGAAGGTGTGGACAACAACGATGAAGAGAGCAAGAAGCTCGCTAAGTCTCTGTTCGTACGTGCTCGTTACTTCTCACCAGTGGTCCTCCGCGGCCGAGAAGAAGAAGGAATCAAGGTGTATGGATATGGAAAGAAGGCATATGAACTTCTTCTTGGTTACATTCTTGATCCAGAATACGGTGATGTCACGGATGCCAACGAAGGCACGGATATCACACTAACATATACCAAGCCCACCACCCCGGGCGCATATCCTCAAACTAATATGAAGATGAGGCGTAATACTTCCCCTCTTCTGGCAGATACAGAAGCGATCCCTGCCCTCCTCGATCGCATGCCAGATTTTGCTTCTCTCTTTGAGCGTCACACCTCAGAGCAGATTGACAGTATTCTTGATGAGCAATTGTGCGGCAATAAGTCCGCAGAAGCCCGCTCTAGTGAGACTACTTCGTATAACAAGCCAACGAGTGATGTAGATAAAGCCTTTAACGAACTGATGAACGGAAAGTGAACCATATAGTTTGAGAAACACCGCTGGCAGAGCGGGTGCCGCAAATACTCTGCCCTATTTTTTAACATAAAGGAGAAAATAATGTTAGAATCACTAAAGTCCCTATGGGCCAAATGGAAGGTCCAAGTAAGTGTGGCCGGAGGCGTCCTTCTGGTCGCAACAGCATACGGGACATGTTCGGTTGATCCGGGAGCGGTGTCGACAAACACCAACACTGAAACAACTGAAACAACCGCTAGTGAGACTGTAGAAGTCTCTGCCACAACGAGTGGCACAACAACTGGTACGGATGGTGGAACAACCACCGAAACTACCACTGACGGTGGAACAACTGACACCACCACAACTACAACAGAGTAGTAAAAACAGCCGCTGGCAGACCGGTTAAAAGTCTGCCGCTATTTAATGAGGAGGCAAAATGGGTGCGACAGCGCTATCACAAAGAGACAATTGGCAAGAGCATCGTAGGAGATGCGGGGGAAGAAGACTTTGCAACCCTAATCGCGACTGCATTGCCATCCTATTATACGGTTATTCACAAGCCGCCCAAGCTGCAGGTATACAGTGAAGGCCGCGGCATCGTACTTGATACGCTTATTATCAACACCCTCACAGAGGGGCGCCTGTATGGGGAAAAAAAGACAGGTAATAACGGGGGCAATGCGCACGAACGCGCTTATAAGTTTCTTTCCCCTGCGTTGAAGCGGGCAGTCCGTGAGAAGTACAATACCGTGGAAGAGCCTTTATGGCTGAAGGTCAAAAATACAAAGATGAACTTTCCTTGTTGAGGAGAAACCATGCTATAATGGAAACCGCTGGCAGACCGGTCAAAGTCTGCCGCTATTTTAGGGAGGGAGCATGAAGCCGCTATTCATGTGGGCCGGCGGTAAAACACGGCTTATCAAGAAATACAAAGAAATCCTCCCAGACTCATTCGATCACTACGTGGAGCCATTTTTGGGCGCCGGAGCCATGTTTATATGGGCATATACCCAGAACCCCAATGCAACCTTCGTTCTGAACGACGCCAATGAATCTATTATGGCCATTTATGCTGCCGTGAAGGATGACTGCAGCGCTTTCATGGCGCGCCTGGATACGCTCTCGGCACAGTATCTTCCCCTTGAGAAAGCAGCCCGAAAAGTATTCTACTATGAGTTAAGAAGAGAGCACGCTTTTGACTATCAAAAATGGTCTTCCACTGAAGAAGCTGCAACGCTCTATTTCCTAATGAAGACTGGCTTCAATGGGATTTGGCAGATCAACAAAAATACGGATGGTCGCTTTGGCACTCCGTCTGGATTATTGAACCAGAAAGATAAAGTTTATGATAAGGACAATGTCTTAGAGTGGAAGAACGGCTCTCCAGCGCTGTACACTGATGACTGGAGATTTTCGCGAGACCTTAAGTGCCGCCACTCCCAACTCATATGTGTTTTGGATCCTCCTTATCGCGGATCGTTCACGCAGTATGGTGTTGATTTTGATGATGATTTACAAGAGTCCGTAATTAAGTTCTTAAATGACTTGACACACAAGGGAGCATACGTTATGATGTCTAATAGAGACATTGGAGATAACTTCTTTGAGTCTCGACAAGGCAATAATAAAATCATCTATTTTGATGTTACGTATACGGCAGGTCGTAGAAAGAAAAATGCCGATGGAACACATAGCGCCAAAAAGGCTAGAGAAATTCTAATGATAGGAGAATAGAGTGGACAACTTAACAGAACTTAATGCAAAACCCCGAGGCATTCAAACACGGTGGGGGATCGGTACCGTAAGCAGCAATATCATTGATCATTGTTTGCAAGACTCTGCATCCGCGGCAGAAGAATACGCCAAGGCTAGCAAATATCTTGTCAACGATCAGGGTCTAAAGCCGGTCCATGTGCCGGACTTTGATTACAAGGCTTATGATAATTGGGCTCCCAAGGATGATCCCTTACTGATAGAAGCCCAGTCTCGGGCCGGCGGACTTAAGGTCGGCAAAAGCAAGGAATATAAAACCCGCTTTGACAAGGGCGAAACGATCAAGAATCCGGCCATTCACTTTTGGACCGGGGAGTACACAATCACAGCGATTGGTCACACGCGCACCGATGCAAAGCAAAAATCCACCAACCCCGTTGGGCCCGGAATCTTTGTAGATATATCGCATAAATCCCCCATCGCCCAGCGAGCCATCATTCTTCAAACCGCTACGTACGGCAACAAAGAAACTAAGGACGACAAGAACGTAGATTCCATGGAATGTGCCGCCGGCCAATCGAAAGCATATTGGAACATTGTAATGGATCTTGATCCGGTGGTAGACATGTCAGAACCTGCGCTTCAAGAACACTTGGAAGTACGTAAATCATATGACGCGCTGTCGACTGATGAGGAGAAAGAAGAATACCGCGAACAGTGGCACACAAGCTGGATGACAAAAGAATTTGAATATTCCTTCCTTCGTTCCACGGAGCGCACAAAGATTTACAGGATAGCATTTGAGGAGGGCCTATATATGCCACTGAAAGAAGATCAGTGGTCCACAAAAGAGAAGGCCGAAGTATACGATGCTTTATGGCCAGAGAACGAGTGGGCCCCAGAGACATGGTCCGTCAAAGAGGATGCGAAGTCTCCGATTCACCAGCTTGAGGTTGGTTTTGCAACTCACGCACGTAACTACCGCCGTATCATGGTAGACTTAGAGTGGTCACGCAAGGTCGATGATGCATATGAGGTCGAGGTAATGATCTTTGGTAACCCAAAGGTGATGGATCCTGAGACGAGAAAAGACAAGATTGAAAAGCACGTAAAGAACTTGACCAGCTACAACACTCACGAAAAGCGCTCCACACACAAGTATCCCCTCTATACCAAAATAGTGTTCCTCAAGGGCTTGATTGCCGACGAAGACTATAACTATGGCTACAAGTGGAACTCCCAAACCAAACAATTTAATAAAATTTCTGAGGAGAAATAATGGCTAGAAAAACAAAAGAAGCGAAAGCAGGAAGAGTATCGTTGCAAGACTTAATGGGCCTTGTTAACAAAAAGGCCGGCAGAAATGTCGCCCATGATCTTACGGGTGAAAACCCAACCGAAGTGAAAGAGTGGATTTCAACAGGATCCCGATGGCTTGATTCCATTATCTGCAAGGGGCAGGTCGCCGGCATTCCAGTTGGCAAGATAACAGAACTTGCCGGCCTTGAAAGTACAGGTAAGTCTTATATGGCAGCACAAGTAGCTGCAAACGCCCAGAAGACAGGCAAGATGGTCGTTTACTTCGATTCGGAGTCTGCCATCGATCCAAGCTTTTTGGAGCGCGCAGGATGCGATCTAGAGCGATTAATGTATGTTCAAGCGTCCTCTGTGGAGTTTGTACTGGAGACGGTGGAAGAACTGCTGGGGGCAACCGATGAACAAATATTGTTTATCTGGGACTCACTGGCGCTGACGCCCTCTATCTCTGATGTTGAGGGAGACTTTAATCCCCAATCATCGATGGCTGTAAAGGCTCGCATCTTAGCTAAGGGAATGTCCAAGCTGATTATTCCTATTGCAGATAAGCAGGCTACGTTCTTGGTCCTCAATCAGTTAAAGACAAATATTCCAAGTGGGCCCAACGCGCGCATCATTGCGATGACCACGCCTTATATGACGCCCGGCGGCAAGGCGATGCATTATTCTTATTCGCTTCGTATCTGGCTCACTGGACGTAAAGCAAAGTCTGCGTTTGTTGAAGACGAAAAGGGCTTCCGTATCGGTTCGGAGGTCAAGGTAAAACTTGAGAAGTCTCGCTTTGGAACACAAGGCAGAAACTGTGCATTCCGTATCCTGTGGGGTACAGAAGACATTGGCATCCGAGACGAAGAAAGCTGGTTTGATGCAGTTAAAAGCTCCGAACACCTCACAAGTGCCGGCGCCTGGTATACCTTGAAGATGCCTGATGGATATGAGAAGAAATTTCAACCGTCCAAGTGGACCGATATCATTAAGGCTGACGAAGAGTTTAAAAACAATATCATCAAGTTGATGGATGAAGAAGTTGTCCAGAAGTTTGATCGCCGAGAAGGTTCGGCAGAACAATTTTACGCAGATCCTAAATAAGAGAGTAAGTTATGTCTGACAAGAAACGAGTATTAATTATAGATTCCCTAAACCTTTATTTGCGTGCGTACATTATGGACCCAAGCCTTACGATGGGCGGAGCGCCCTGCGGTGGCATTAAAGGTTCCCTAAAGATCCTCCAGAAGCTGGTGCGAGATTCCAAGCCCAACGAGATCATCTTCGTGTGGGATGGCCCCAACGGTTCACAAAAGCGCAAGGCACTCAATAAGAATTATAAAGAGGGCCGCAAGCCTATCCGACTAAATCGAAGTGTAATGAACCTAACAGACGAAGAGGAAATGCACAATAAGGTTTGGCAGCAAATGCGCCTGATGGAGTATTTCAATGAGATGCCCATAATTCAAATTATGATACCAGAAGTGGAGGCAGACGACGTGATTTCACATATCACGCACCTGTCTTATTACAAGGGCTGGCAGAAGGTCATTGTCTCAAACGACAAGGATTTCTATCAGCTATGTGATTACGAGACTGTCGTTTTTAGACCGGTCAGCAAGACCGTCTATAACAAGGCCCGGATTATAGAAGAACTCGGAGTACATCCACGCAATATGGCGCTCGCCCGGGCCCTTATTGGCGATGCCTCTGACAACTTGCCCGGGATCCCTTCGGTTGGGTTTAAAACTGTGGCAAATCGCCTAGGCTTTCTTGCTGCGGATAAGGATTACACCATCGATGATATATTGGCGTTTTGTGAAAAGACCGAGAAGAAACTAAAATTTCATAACAATATTATGGAAGGCAAAAATATAATTGAGCACAATTATAAAATGATGCAGCTTTATTCTCCCATGCTTTCTCCCCAGTCGAAAGACTTTGTCAGGAATGCTATTGAGAACTTTGAGTGCAATTTCAATAAGATACAAATTATAAAGAAAATGCGAGACGATGGCTTCGGAGAATTAAACTGGAAAGATTTGGAACTGCACTTGAATAAGATCAATTCAGAATGTTAAATAACTTGACTTCTACAGCAGAAGTGTTATAATTATGAACATGGAAGGAGGTGTTATTTGTCGGCAGTAACCGCGACTAATTTTGGAAAGTATGGTAAGACATTCCAAGAAGGATTAGTACAATTAATATACCAAGATAGGCCATTTGCAGATCAGATAACGGAAGTGCTAGACTTAAACTTTCTTGAGTTAGAATACTTGCGCGTCTTCACAGATAAGATCACATCTTACAGGGATAAGTATGCGAAACACCCCTCAGCGGACGCAATAGCAACCATACTTAGAACAGAACTAGACGGCGAAGAGCAAGTAACCCAACAACAAGTAAAAGAGTACTTCACTAAAATCTCTACGACTGAACTTGACGAAGTCGAGTATATAAAAGAACAATCCCTTGATTTTTGTCGCAAACAGAACCTCAAGGAAGCAATGTTGCAGTCGGTTGATCTGCTGCAGTCATGTTCCTTTGATGAAATTTCTAAGATAATTAATGATTCGCTAAAACTTGGATCTGAAACCAATTTTGGTCATGACTATCTTGCTGACTTTGAAGCGCGCTACCAGCCCAGACACAGACAGCCCGTTACGACCGGCTGGAAGGACATTGATGCCATTGTAGGTGGCGGCCTAGGTAAGAGTGAACTCGGTGTAGTTATCGCCCCTACGGGCGCCGGAAAGTCAATGGTGCTTGTTCACCTCGGCTCCCAAGCCATCCTTGAGGGTAAGACGGTTGTGCACTATACCCTGGAGCTTCAGGACACCGTCATTGCAAATCGTTACGATAGTTGTATCACGGGATATCCTTTGAGCGATCTGATGAGCTTCAAAAGCGAGATTTATGACGACATTAAGGATCTGGAAGGTTCTCTCATCGTCAAGGAGTACCCCACTAAGTCTGCGTCAGTGGCCACTATCAAGGCTCACTTGAACAAGTTAAAGAAGCGCGGAATTGATCCCGGATTAATCATCGTTGATTACGCTGATCTGCTTAAGCCAATTGTTGTCCGAAAAGAGAAACGCGCCGAACTAGAATCTATTTATGAAGACTTGCGCGGTATGTCCACAGAATTTTCGTGCCCAATCTGGACAGCATCGCAAACAAACCGGTCAGGTCTAAACGCAGAGGTAATTACGATGGAACAGATATCAGAGGCCTTCAATAAATGCTTCGTGGCTGATTTTATTATGTCAGTCTCCAGAACGATCGAAGACAAACAAAACAACACGGGCAAAATATTTATTGCAAAAAAATAGAAACGGACCCGATGGGATCATATATGATATATTTATGGACACCTCTTGTGTTAAGATAAAAACAATGCCAAAAGCAAATACCATAAATCCATCAGGCGCACAGAGTATGATTCCGGTCAACCCCCTCCCTCTGGGCACTAGAGAGCAAAAAGAATTGCTACAAAACAAATACGACAAGTTCAGAAAACATAACAAAAAAAAAGGAAATAATAATGAGAAGAACAGTAGAAAATATTCGCAGATTTAGATTATCAGATTCATTCATCGAACCATATGTTAATGCCGAGGTGCCTTGGGGTCCCTTGGGTTACATCACTTTCAAAAGAACATATGCACGTCGACTAAGTGAAACAGAACCCGGCGCAACAGGTACAGAGAGTGGTTTCAAACATGTCGCCGCGTAATCGAAGGTATGTTTGATATTCAGAAAGAGCACGTTGTAAGACTGGGTCTAGAGTGGAACGATAATAAGGCTCAAAAGACTGCAAAAGACGCGTATGATCGCCTGTTCAACTTAAAGTGGACCCCACCTGGCCGCGGCCTTTGGATGATGGGCACTAAGTTTGTCGAGGAGAGAACTGGAGCCGCCCTGTTTAACTGTGCTTTCCGCTCTACCAAGGATATAGACAAGAAGGGTGGCTACATTTTCGCCTGGATCATGGATGCTCTTATGGTAGGTGTCGGCGTGGGCTTTGACACTAAGGGCGCCGGCACACTAACAATTAAAGAACCTCAGTTCACCAATGATACGCTTGTTATTGATGACTCGCGCGAGGGATGGGTCAACTCCGTTCACATTCTTTTAGATGGTTTTCTATTCGGAAGCAACATTCCAAAGTTTGACTATAGCGCACTGCGCCCAGAGGGCGCCATCATCCATGGTTTTGGTGGTACATCGTCAGGCGCCGGCCCACTCATAGAGTTGCATGACAACCTAAAAGAGTTGTTTTCCTCTAAGGTGGGGGAACTAATCACATCGGTTGACATTGTGGACATAGAAAATCTAATTGGTCGCTGTGTCGTATCTGGCAATGTTCGCCGATCGGCGGCCCTTGCGCTTGGTGAGCACGATGACTTCCGCTACCTGGAGATGAAGAATGATCAGGAGAAACTGTATCATCACCGATGGGGCTCCAACAACTCGTACGCTGCGCATGTAGGTATGGAGTATGGGTGGCATGCAAATCAAACCCAAGAGAATGGAGAGCCAGGAACTATTTGGCTGGAGAATGCCCGCGCATACGGTAGGTTCAAAGATGGCGTTAACTATGACGATGCAGAGGTCGTGGGATTCAATCCTTGCGTCGAACAAAGTCTCCATAATGCTGAAATGTGCTGCTTGGTGGAAACTTTCCCGGCGAAGCATGATGACTACGAAGACTATGTAAAGACGCTCAAGTGTGCTTATTTATATGGCAAGACGGTTACCCCTTGTCAACACACACTGGCCAGAAACAAATGCAAAAATGCTTAAGAACCGCCGAATCGGACTTTCCCAGTCAGGAATCATCCAGGCGTTTAAGAAGCACGGCCGCAGAAACCTATTAGAGTGGAGCGACCAAGCCTATGATCATGTTAGGAAACTGGATACCGAGTATTCTAATTGGTTATGTGTTCCCCGATCTATCAAAGTGACGTCCATCAAGCCCTCGGGCACTGTGTCGTTGTTAAATGGCTCAACCCCTGGGATTCATTTCCCCTGAGGACGAATATTACATTAGACGCATAAGATTTTCAAAGACATCCTCCATGCTGACAGATCTAGAGAAGGCAGGCTATCATATTGAAGACGATGCATACTCGCCCAACACTTCAGTTGTTGAGTTCCCGGTCAAAGAGGAACACTTCACTAAGGGTAAGAAAGATGTTAGCATGTGGGAGCAGCTTGAGATTGCAGCACAATATCAACACTATTGGGCAGACAACGCGGTCTCTGTTACGATTACGTTTAATGAAAGCGAGTCACAGCACATCCAAAGCGCGCTAGAGATGTATGAGACAAGGCTCAAGGCAGTCTCTTTCTTAAAACTCAGTGAAACTGGTTATAAACAGGCGCCCTACGAACCAATTACCAAAGAACAATATGAAGAAATGTCCAACAAAGTGACACCCATCCATAGAATCAAAACAGAAACTGCAGGATCCGGTACAAAATATTGTGATGGAGACCAGTGCGAAATTTAAACGAAGGAGAAGTAAATGTTTAAGCCAGTAAACCGGTACATCTTGATTGAAGTACCCCCGGAAAGAGAGGTCGATACTCAATCGCTAATTGTATTGCCCGAGGACTATGAGCCAGAAAAGGAAAACTTTGCTGTTGCTAGCGTTCTTGATTCTGCTGATGATGTGAGATTTGATCTATGTGAAGAATCTAAAATTATAGTTGATCGCTCTATGATCGAGCAAATTAAGATTGATCAAACTAATTACAACATTATTCTGGACAATTACGTAGTTGGGATAGTCGATTAAACACGACCCAGGGGGGGTCAGCAGTATATGGACAAGAATTTCTACAACGAAGCTTCGTCAAAAAAGCTTGGTTGGGAGCCTTCATGGTTCGGAGAAAAGTATTTCGATGACAAGCTTGTCCGAGCTATTAAAAAATGGCAAAAGGCACAGTTAATAGCAGCCGATGGGCTGTGCGGTCCAAGTACTTTCCGAAGATTGTGGACGACAAGACAGGCCGCCATTGATGAATACAAACCTCGGGACTGTCATTACTCTAACTACATTATATACAATAGTGAGTTTTTTCCTATTGAGTGGGACAAGTTTGTTCTTTGGTCCGAGAAAGGCGGCTTGGCCACCAAACCTGGTCATTACTATGATTACTCTGGTCGCCCCAAACGAAGTGTAAGATACTTTGTGAATCACTGGGATGTTTGCCTCAACGCTACTTCTTGCCAGCGTGTCCTTGACAGGCGCGGCATTTCAGTACACTTCCTTATTGATAACGACGGAACAATTTACCAAACTCTAGACATGCAACATGCAGCATGGCACGCAGGTTCATCACGAACAAATCGGCCGTCCATTGGGGTAGAAATTAGCAATGCTTATTATCCCAAGTATCAAGATTGGTATAGAAAGAATGGCTTCGGTGAAAGACCTATACTTGAAGACGTGTGGGTTCATGGTAGCAATCTAGCGCCTTTCATGGGATTCTATCCCGCACAAATAGATGCGCTTAAGGCTCTCTGGCGCGCCATCAACGGGGCAACTGGGATTCCTTTTGAGACACCCCTAAATCAGTTTGGAAAAACCTCAAGCAAATATGTTCAAGAGGTAGCATACGGAAACTTTAAAGGTTTCGTTAGTCACTACCACATAAACAAGGGAAAGATCGACTGCGCTGGCTTGGATATCAAGACCCTTCTTGAAGAAACTAAACATGATATTGACATTATAGACTGGCCAAAAAAACAGAAAGAATAGTATTTTAGCATACGCCTATTTACCGTATGGGATTTATAGTATCAATCTTGATATATTGCAATATGATCATCGAGCCAGCCTACGAGCCGCCTCCACCGCTTAAGATAAACTCCCCCCACGTTGTAGAGATGTTTGCGATTGGGACACCGCAGCAAAAAGCGGAATGGATTATAAAGCCGACAATAAGGGTCTGCGCTTCCGCCGAGGTTCCATTTTTTAGAGTCCAGCGCGCAATGAGATATTGGGAAAAGAACGGATACATTTTTGATGGGGTGATTCCCGATTCTTCGCCCGCTTGCGCAGAACCTCGTTTCGGCGAAATCATCGTCACTTTACCCGAGGGTGGTTTTTCAGATACACATCTGGCGTCGACGCGTCTTTATGTCAGCAACAAAACAGGCGAAATTTTAAAAGCAAAGATTCATATACTCCCCAAACATGCACGTAAAGAGCGTGTTTTGGAGCATGAGATGGGTCATGCCCTAGGGTGGTCACATTATCGGCAGCGCTATCACATAATGCATCCAACGTGGGCCGGCGGCGGCTATGATTCCTATGGGATACGCAAAAGATAGTTGACACTTTGCGTCAACTGAGTTATAATATATCAAACATAAACTAGGAGAAACATGTTTACAAACTTATTGTTATCGCTATGCCTTATGGGCACCGCAAACGCTAGCGACTTAAGCGCCAGCGAGACGTCTTATTCAGGCGCATCTATCTTAGAAGGAGACTGGGACGTATCGTTTGAAACCGCTACCGACATCGCTGGCAGTGAGGGCCGATTTCCGTACGCCTTTTTTGAGGGGAATACCCTTTACGTTGGGAACTCGGACGTTTATGATAACACCATTGATGCCATTGTGGAATTTTTCTGGTTCCAATCGTCGATTGATAGGGGTACAGATTTTTATGTTGCCGTCATCAAGACACGGGTTACACCGGGTCACGACTGCTACTACGCACCCTGGGATTGGGCAAGAGGAGCACAATGCAAACTATGGGCAGACGAGTGGAGTGATTGGGGTGAACATCCCGTTCTAAGCGTAGAGGCTATGACCGATGTAGAGCGTGAACAAGGCGCCTTCCGCTGGGATTGGTCTGTTCCGTTTGAGTCATATGGTATGGATGCTTATGGACAAGTAACATTCCAGAACGCATATGGCATTGGCTCTGACTCTGAGGGTGCTGTGATGGCGCACGGAGAATATAAGATCGAGGAAGAAGGCACTGAGATGCAAGCTGCCGGTAACGTACAAGTAAAGGCTTTCACTCGTCAGAATACTCAGTGCAGACACAATACGAAGTCACTCTCTATGAGTGGGATGTGTTTGTAGATGGCCGGGCCGATCTAATGGCGTGGGACATGTACTTAAACCTTGGAGCGAGAGAAACTCAGTCAGCTTATCACGAATACTTTTTGAGTGTTCAGGTTGAGGAAGGCATGCCCTTCAGGATTGATGAGTTAAACTTTATAGGCAACTTCGATACCGGCTGGTATGACCCCTTTCATCACGAACTCGGTGTTAGTCTGACCGATCTGATTATCTCGCAACCCCACTTCATCCCAGCAGATGAGGGTGAGGAAGAAGAACCTACAGTTACAGACAACGACACTGGCGCACCACCGGAACCCGAAGACACGGGTGCGGCGCACGAAGAAGCCTCAGACACCGGTGACTCATTTGAGTTTACCGAGAATGCGAGAGGGCCAAGCCCCAAGGATCCTGCAGGCTGCAACAGCGTATTGAGTAGCCGCGGCAGCTTGTATGTTATCTTTATGGCTGCGCAGGTCGCTGGCTTTAGACGAAAAGAAGATTGATACCTGAACATGATAAGATTGTAATAGGGGGCAACCTATCGGCCCTGCTCTTTGCCTATTTAAATCGGTATCCTGTATTCTTTGCAAAACCGGAGCGACCTTTTCGGTTTGATTACTTTGAACCGACACTTGATCTTCAGTGTGTTGGTATCCCAACTACAACACAGGAACTAAAAACACCATCTGGTCTTAAAAAAATTGGTATACCGAAGTATTTACTTTGGGAGAGGTTAGTTTTTTTACTTTCTTTAGAGGGGCTCTTGCCTTTGTCTGATCTTTGTGATAAGATGAGATATAACGGAGAAAAAATTGTTTGCACAAATGAATATTCCAAAATATATGAATTTAGCTTTAATACTTGTTATTATCTTAGAGATGATAATCTTTCTAACCTAGTAACCCAGCAGCCAGTTAAAGAAAACAGATATCTATGCTATGATTACATAGCGTTTAACCGAGGAGGAAAACTTGAACTTGATTACTTATCAACAAATGATGATTTTGTCAGCGAGATATGGTTCTATTCATCTGACAGAATTGATGGGAATACTGGTGTTAAAGATGCTTGTATTGTCTCAAGGCTAACAGAGGAACAACTCGTTAGTGCTGATTACATCGAGACAATGGCTAGATTTAAAATGGAAGCAATCTTAAAAGAAATGGGTATCAAGGGGCCCTATAACGGATTGAGTCCTACTGGACGTCCAAAATACTACACATTAAAGACGTCACATATGCGCCGTATCAAGAGGCGCCTTACCCACCCTAGGTGGGAAGCATCCGACAGCATAAGAAAGATACAGAACTCGGAAGAAGAACTAATAAAAAATCTCCAAAAGAGAGACTTAGACAAGTATGATATTTTAAAATGCGATTACACCTTGCGGGCATAGTACCAGTAGCAAACATCAAGACTGATCACGAAAACCCGGTACCAGAAATTCTAGTACCAGTTGACAATGGTTTCTCGGCAATTCAGAAATCGGTGTACGAGTGTGCCATGGCCGGCTGCAGCACAATCTGGATAGTTGCAAATGACGACTTAATCCCCCTTGTGCGAAAAACGATTGGTGAATGGATCTATGATCCTGTTTATTATGCCCGAAAATTTAGTAAATTTTACAAGGAACAACGGAAAGAAGTACCTATTTACTACGTTCCTATACATCCGAAAGATCGCGATCGTCGTGATTCTTACGGCTGGTCTATTATCCACGGGATTCATAGCGCATGGCGAACATCCTACAAGATTTCACAATGGATTGTACCACAGAAATATTATATTTCTTTCCCCATGGGCCTTTTCGATGTTGAACAAGTAAGAGAACACAGGAAATATATAAAAGATAAAGAAAAGAATTTTTTCTTTACGCATAAAAATAAAACAGTGAAAGATGATTTACCTCTTTCTTTCACGATGACAGGAGAAGATTTTAAGTTATGCCGACGACACATCAACAAAAAAACATCACGGGAGTATTTACCCCCTTTACCAGGCCAGCAATACCCCACGCAGAAGATCCCCTTGAGTCAGCGATGGTCAGCCCGTCGCTTCCCTCTGAGCGAGATCTTCCAACCTCTGGCGACAGAACAAGAAAGAGCGACAAAGGTAGAGGTTGATTGGTTTTACGATGGCTCCACCTGGGGCCAGTACGTAGACTATTTAGCATCAGATAACATTATAGAAAAGCCCTACAAAGAACTAGTTAGGCCTCACAAACATGAGAAGTTCTCGTATGAGGAATAGTAATTATGAAATGGCTAGTACATCGAATCAAGCATGAGCTTGAGCACTATAAAATTAAGAATATTAAAAAAGATCTCTTGCGTTATGGCACCGCATTTGTTATAATATTTATAGTGTGGGAGATCATAGAGGATGTTCTATTTCCCCTGCTGTTTCTGTGGCTTGGGGCCGAGGTACACCCTTGGTTTTTGACGGGCGCTCCAATTAGTTGGATTTTATGCTTGCATCCTATCGCAGTACCGGTTATATGGACAGTATACATTAAATTATCTGGGAGGGTAAATGACACAGAGAACACAATCGAAGATTAAATTTGTAGGACTGCATGCACACAGCATTGCAGGTTCTATTTTTGATGCCATCGGGTATCCAAGCGCGCACATGGATTTCGCTTATAGTAATGGCGCCGACGCCCTGGCTCTCACAGACCACGGCAACATGAACGGTCTTGCAGGCCAAGTTCTGCATGCGAAGAAAATGCAAGAAGAGGGTAAAGAGTTTAAGCCCATCTTTGGTTGCGAAGCATATTTCACCCCGTCGATTGCAGAATGGCACGACGCTTATAACCAGGCGATGGAAGATAAGAAGAGCACGCGCAATTAAGAAGGATGCCCAGTCCGGCGCCACCGTAGAAGACGAAGGCGATAGCAAGAAGACTCAGGGCATCCTCAAGCGACGTAGGCACTTAGTTTTGCTAGTACAAAACCAGACAGGGCTTAACAATTTGTTCAAGCTTGTCTCTGAGTCCTACCAGCCAGAAAACTTCTATCGCTACCCGCGTATTGACTACGCTCTCTTGAAGAAGTACAATGAGGGTATCATTGCCTCGTCAGCATGCCTAGGCGGCGTTTACGCTGGTAACTACTGGGAATACCGGGAGGAAGGTGAAGAAGCCGTCCTAGAGGCCATGAGAGAGTCTACACGACAGATGGTAGATATCTTTGGAGATCGCTGGTATGCTGAGATCCAATGGAACAACATTAAAGAACAACATGAACTGAATCAATACGTTATTCAGGTTGCCAAAGAGTTTGGTGTGTCTCTTTGCTTACCACCGCTGACAGTCACTATCCAGACCCTGAAGCTTGGAAGGACCGTGAACTTTATAAGCGTCTTGGCTGGCTTGGGAAAGGCACTCCATCATGGGCTGAGGATGAGTCCCAACTGCCAGAGGGTGTCGAAGAGATTGGTTACGAGTTGTATCCAAAGAACGGCGACCAGATGTGGGAGAGTTACAAGCAATACTCCAAGGAACAAGGCTTTGAGTATGATGATGACCTTGTTCTTGAGAGCATTGAAGAGAGCCACAGGATTGCGTTTGATCGTATTGAGAAGTTTCTCCCTGACAACACCGTTAGGCTACCAGAGTTCGTTGTGCCTGCCGGCTTTACTGCCACACAAGCACTAGTAAACTTTGCTCTAGAGGGTCTTAAGGAAAAGAATCTGCATACCAACAAGGAATACACCAATCGCCTTAAACATGAACTCAATGTTATTGATGATCGAGGCTTCTCTAAGTACTTCCTAACAATGAAGTCTATTGTCGATGTGGCAGTCGACATGATGCTCCCAGGCCCGGGCCGCGGCTCTGCTGCTGGATCGTTGGTTGCATACGCCCTGAACATTACACAGGTAGACCCGATCAAGCATGGCCTACTGTTCTCACGATTCCTACGCTCCGATGCAAAGGACTATCCGGATATTGACTATGATGTATCTGACAGCATGGCGCTGAAAGAAAAGCTCGTCGAGATGTGGGGAACAGACTGTGTCGCGCCGATCTCTAACTGGAACACGCTACAGTTGAAGTCTTTGATCAAGGACATTTCCAAGCTTTATAACATTCCTTTTACTGAAGTCAATACGGTTACATCAATCATGATGCGTGAAGCCACTACACCAGCCAAGCAAAAGCATGGCATTAAAGCCGGCGTGTACGTCCCGACTTGGGAGGAGGTCATCGAGTTTTCCCCATCGCTGCAGAAATATCTTGCTGCTCATCCTGCCGTCAAGACGCACGTTGAGGGTCTTGTTGGTCAAGTTCGCTCATGCTCCTCGCCATGCCGGCGGAGTTGTGATTGCTGAAAACCTTGATAAGAACATGCCCCTAATTAACTCTGGAGGCGTACGGCAGGCCCCATGGTCAGAAGGTCAGAACGTCCGTCACCTTGAGCCGATGGGATTCATTAAGTTCGACCTGCTCGGCTTGTCCACTCTCAAGATGATGGAGGGTTGCATCGAGCACATTCTCCAGCGCCATCACGGTGTTGAGAGTCCAACATTCGCGCAAGTGCGTGAGTACTATGAGAAGAACTTGCACCCTGAAGTGATCGATCTGGATGATCAAGAAGTATATGAAAATGTTTTTCACACTGGCCGATGGGCTGGGGTCTTCCAGTTTACAGAGCAAGGTGCCCAGCAGTTCTGTGTGCGAGCAAAGCCACGCAACATCATCGATGTATCGGCTATCACATCTATCTATCGCCCGGGCCCTTTGTCCGCTGGCGTGCATGATGAGTACGTCGACGCCAAGGAGAGCCCGCATCACATCAAATATTTAAATGATGATGCTCACGACATTACACAGGAGACATTTGGTTTCCTTATCTTCCAAGAGCAGATTGCTCTCCTGGCTCATAAACTGGGTGGCCTGACTCTTGATGAGGGCAACATGCTTCGTAAGGTGCTCACCAAGAAGGGAACTGGCAAGGGTTCTGTTAAAGAAAAGCTGCACGCTAAGTTTATTTCCGGCTGTGTTAAGAATAAGATCGGCCGTGATGAGGCCCAGTCACTTTGGGATAAGTTTGAGTTTTTCTCCGGCTACGGTTTCAACAAGTCGCATGCGGTATCGTATAGTATTATTTCTTTCCAGTGTGCATGGCTGTGGAATTATTATCCGGCTGAGTGGATGGCTGCATTTCTGGACAAAGAGCCCGAGACACGCAAAGAGAAGGCGATCAACATTGCAAAGCAGTACGGCTTTGATATTGCACCACTTGATATAAATAAGTCTGGTAAGGTTTGGGAAATTAGTGACGACGGTAAGACTCTTATCCAGCCGCTCACATCTATTAAGGGTCTAGGCGCAACAGCCATCGAGCAAGTGCTCGACCACAGGCCATTCTTGAATGCAGAAGACCTTTTGTTTCGGGAGGGGGTGTCATACAGCAAGCTAAATAAGAAGGCTCTCGATGCTCTGTGTAGAGGTGGCGCCTTAGATCTTATTGTCGATGACAGATTCTCTGGCCGCAAGCACTTTTGGTCTGCCTGCGTTGTAGAGCGACCTAAGAACCTGAAGAAGTTTGCAGAAAACGTTGAACTCTATCGACCGGAGGGCGACTTCTCCGAAGAAGAAATCATTCAGTTTAAGACAGATCTGACGGGAGTGTTCCCAATCAATCTGGTCATCAGCCTCAGCCTGGAAACGATCCAGAAACTACAAGAAAAGTTTATTCCACCTATCTCGGAGTTTGATCCAGAGCTTGAAGTTTGCTGGTTCATCCCCAGAAAGGTAACAGAGCGGAAAACAAAGAACGGTAAACTTTATTGGATTGTGGAAGTCATTGATTCTAATAACGAAGTTACTAGAATCCGATGCTGGGGAGTCAAACCACACAAGGATCGTATTCAGTTAAATCGCCCATATATGGCAAAGCTAGACTACAATGAGAACTGGGGATTTTCAACTTATGCTCTTTGGAAAACATTCCGCTTGTTGGGGTGACCACTACATACTTTATACAAGGAGTTTCCCCCGTGAATATCATAAAGTACTTTAGTCCCCTGCTGAAAGAGCCAAGCCTCATCGATGACCTGCCTGTTGTCATCCGGCTGTCGAAATTCGATGAATCAAATGCCAAAGCATTTTCCGGCGCAATGATGAAGGCGCAGAACACAGGGCAGCCTCTTGTACCAATCATTATCGATAGTTATGGCGGCCAAGTTTACAGCCTGATGTCTATGATATCAGATATTAAGCATAGTCGCATTCCAGTAGCGACCATTGTTCAGGGTAAGGCGATGTCCTGCGGCGCCATCTTGTTTAGCTTCGGCGCCGAGGGCTACCGGTATATGGACCCCGATGCCACTCTTATGATCCACGACGTAAGTTCGATGGGTTGGGGAAAAGTTGAAGAGATTAAGGCATCTGCTGAAGAGACCGACCGCCTAAATCAGAAGATTTATAGTATGATGGCAGAGAACTGCGGCAAGCATAAAGATTACTTTCTTGATATCGTTCACGACAAGGGCCATTCTGATTGGTTCTTAGAGGCAGACGAGTGCCTTAAACATAATCTGGCTAACCATCTTCACGTCCCAGAGATGAAAATTAAAACAAAAGTTGAATTTGATTTCAAGTAAAGGGTACCCCACCTAGTTACAGGGAGGGCCAATCATGGGTGTAACTGATAGTTTAAGATGGAAGCGCATTTTGAACGAATTAATTTATTTAAATGAAGAGAGTGAGTTTGTAAAATCGATCATTCACGATGCATATCCCGAGTTCCAAAAGTATTATAATAACTTTTGTGAGCGTCTAAGCTATGATATCGAACGACTTAACAAAAAGAACAGTGAAAAAATCAGAAAGATGTACGGCGTCGATGAGGAAGTGGAAGAGGTAGAGCAAGTCAAGGAAGCCCTCACAGAGATGCAGCAGCAGTTGGTAAAGTATAGTGAACCAAAGGTTCTGAATTCGGAGCCCGACCCAGAGCCATCAAACGAATACGAGATGACAAAGGACGAAGCGGAACTGCACGAATGCTTCAGGGCACTCTTCAAAAAGGTGGCCATGGAGTTGCATCCAGATAAGTTGTCTGCGGCGCTGTCGACCGAGGAGAAGGGAAAGAAAATAGCAAAGTTTAACGCAGCGAAGTCCGCTCTTGATGATAGAAAGTATTTTGTTGTCCTTGAGATAGCTGCAGAACTGGGGATCAAGACCCCAAAGAACTATAAACAACAAATAAGATGGATGAAGAAAAGAGATAGAGGCCCTAAAACATGCCATCGCCCACAGCAAGACGACATACAATTACTTGTTTGCTGACTGTGAGTCGGAGCACGAAAAGGATGAGTTGATTAAAAAATTCATGACTCAGTTATTTGGAATAAACTTCTGAAAAGAACTTGACGGCGCCTCCCACACTTGTTATACTATTAGAGTAACAAAGGAGGCCACAATGGCTACAACAAACGAAGAGCGCAAGCGCTATGTCAAGGAGTACATCCGCTCACTGGCAGCAATTGAAGAGTGTATCGAACCCTTTCAGGAACAAAAGCGTGAACTACGCACAGAGTTCCGAGAGAACGGATGGCTCAACACGGATGAAATTCGATCAGCAGTAAAGGCATACCGCCTTTTCAAGCAAAAGTACGACATCGATGAGGTAGTAGAAAACTTCGAAATGTTTAGCGGAAACTCTGATGATTCTTGAGTACGCAAAAGTGCGCCCCAATGCGATTAGCCCCGAGAGGGCTAATCCATCGGATGCAGGCCTTGACGTATTTTTCTCCCCGGAAGATCCAGTAACTGTGCTTCTAAATCCAGGTGACAGCAAGATCTTGCCAACGGGATTGAAGTTTGGGGTACCCCACGGTTACATGCTGGAGGTAAAAAAAACCGCAGCAGCGTGGCTGCCAAGCGCTCCCTTATTGTGGGGGCGTGCGTGGTGGACTCCGGATATGATGGAGAAGTGTTTATTAACCTACACAACATTGGCAACACAATACAGGTCCTGTCTCCTGGCGACAAAGTTGCTCAGTTAGTCATGACCCCCGTAGTCCATTTCAGGCCAATGGAGACTACAGAGGACATTCTATATACCTATCCGATGACAATAAGCAATAGAGGCGCCGGTGCTCTAGGGAGCACAGGTGAATAGGACTCGCCAAGACGACAAGATCGAAAACAAGCAACTTCAACGTTTCGGTATGACGCCGGGCCCTGGTCGTTCAAACAAGTATGTACCTGATGGCTCCCTCATTGTTGAGGGCAAGGAGTTCAGGTGTGAACTGAAGAGCACTAGTGTGTCGCGCGGCCACTTCTCTACCTCTAGCAGGATGGGAACCATGAAGGTACAGGCTTGGAAAAAGGGTTTTGACTTTTCATTGTTCAGTACGGTTACCGAGGATGGCGAGTTCGTGGAGCACTATGTGTGCTTCCAGAAAGACTTGGAGCCGTTCTATGATAAAGTCATCACCAAACAAAACGAAGGGCACGCTGGCCGCGCCGGCATGAACTCTTGGAATCGAGCCAGGCAACATCTGTTAGACCAGGGCTGGGACGAAGAGGAGCTTGAGAGGCTCACTAAGCAGAACCTGTTTGGCTCCCGCATAAACGATCCCGGCATCAGTGTCTCTGACGTGAAAGAATGGGGAATCAAACTAAACAACAAAAACCCCGAAGAACATCTTAAACAACTTTTAAAGGAAAACAATGAATAAAGATACACAAAAAACAATGTTTAGCTCTGCCACTGGCAACTGGGCAACCCCACAAGACTTTTTTGATAAGTTAAACTGGCGCTTCGGACCCTTTGACTTGGACCCTTGCGCGAGCACCCATAATACAAAGTGTGCTAACTTTTTTACCGAAGCTGAAGACGGCCTGGGTAAGAGTTGGGAGGGCTTCACGTCCTTTGTGAACCCACCATACGGAAGAGGTATTGACAAGTGGATTGCAAAGGGTTATAATGAAGCAATGAACACAGGAACTAAAGTCGTGATGCTCATCCCAGCAAGAACCGATACAAAGTATTGGCATAACTATGTTATGAAGGCCTCGGAGATTCATTTTGTGAAGGGGCGCCTAAAGTTCGGTGACTCCAAGAACTCGGCACCGTTCCCATCAGCAGTGGTTGTGTTCGACGGCGGCGATGAACTTTGGCGCGTCGAGGGGATTAACCGATGAGCCGTCAGCAGCGCCGAGCCTTAGCAAAACAGATGGGGAAGGATGCCAGCGAAAACCTCGCCGAAAAAATTTCCCACTTTGGTAAGTTGCCACAGAAATGTGACGCATGCGCAGAACCATTTGATAAACAGGACAGAGAGATGGTCAACTCGTGGAGCGTTGTTGTGAAGCAAGAGGTGGTCAGATTATTCTGTCCGCATTGTATTGAGAAAGCAAAAGGAGTATTAGAAAATGAGCGTGTCTAGAATAACCATTGATGGTTTAAAGAAAATTATTGCCGGCAAGGTTAAGGAAGACGCAACTTGCGTTATAAAGTTTTACTCAAACGATTGCCACCTTTGCCACAACCTTAAGGAATACTATCATGATATTTCCAATGCCGAAAGTTACGAAGATATCCACTTCTTCGCTTTCAATGTGGATAGCCATCCGAGTATTGAGAAGCAGTTAAACTTTAACGGTGTACCAACAATATCACTTATCAAGACTTACAGTACACCTCGCAAGCCGAAGGTGAGAATCTTGGGGGATCCGACAAAACCCAACGAGAAGACTTGGTACACAGTTAGTGAAATTAAACAATTTATTGAGGAGGAAAAATAACATGAGTTTAAGCAAGAAAAGAAAATATGAAGCAGTGTTGCTATATCTTAACGCACATCATCTTGAGTTATACGGCAAGATTGACAATTTATTAGGAGACAGCAACGCCACGCTTGAGGAAATCCGCCAAGCTTTGGGGGAGTATGCTATCCTAGAAAGTTCCTTTACCGCACTCAAGAGCAGGTGGGGCGCCGTGATTAATCCTGCGCCCAAGGCGCCCCCACCCCCGGAGGAGCCTCCACCAGATGAGAGTGCTACCGGCCGAACTATAAAAGAAGCGGAACTCTTCAAGAGATCTGCGGCATACAGAAAGTCAATGGAAAACAAGAAGACGGATGGAGAAAAATAATGCAAGAAACTTTTTCCTACGACGATGTGTTGCTAGCGCCCCAGTATTCTGACATTAAAAGCCGCTCCGAAGTGTCTATTTCGACTGACCTGGGAAACAACGTCGCACTTAAGCTGCCAGTAATCGCCTCTCCGATGGACACCATCACCGAGGCTGCCATGGCGATCGCTATTGGTATTAACGGCGGTACCTCTGTGGTTCATCGCTACAACTCGATTGAAATGCAATCTAGATTTGTGTCCATGGCGCAAGATATGACGACTGAGCTTAAGGGCTCGGCTGGCATTGTCGGCGCAGCGATTGGGATTACCGACGATTATATGTCCCGAGCAATGTCTTTGGTTAGCGCGCAAGCATCGTTCTTGTGTTTAGACGTCGCTCACGGCCATCACATAATGATGAAGGAGGCCCTTCAAAACCTGAGGGCAGAATTCGGCTCGGATATCCACCTGATGGCCGGCAATGTAGCCACTTTGCAAGGGGTCAATGATCTTGCTGACTGGGGCGCTGATTCTGTACGCTGTAACATCGGCGGCGGCTCTATCTGCTCTACCCGTATACAGACTGGCCATGGCGTACCAGGATTGCATACGATCTTTGAGTGCGCAAAGACAGACCGCGACGTCGCTATTATAGCAGACGGGGGTATTAGAAACTCCGGAGATATTGTCAAGGCCCTTGCCGCCGGCGCCGACGCAGTTATGTGTGGGTCTTTATTTTCCGGCACCGACGAGACACCAGGCAAGGTTTTTGAGAAGCCAGACGGAACAAGATGGAAAACCTACCGCGGCATGGCCTCCAAGGAAGCACAAGTCAACTGGCGCGGCCGCTACTCATCGCATGAGGGGGTCTCCGCCAACGTTCCATACCGAGGTTCTGTAGGAGATATCCTGGCAGATTTAGAACGAGGCATTCGTTCAGGCCTCTCCTACAGTGGTGCACGAACGATAGGCGAATTGGCCGCCACGGCGAAATTTATTCGTCAGACAAATTCTGGAATTTCAGAAAGCGGTACATATCAAAGGAAGAAAATGGTAGATCAAGAACCAGTTGACTACGGAAAGATGAACAAGAAAGTAGTCTTTACAGAAAATGATCACCGGCATGCCAAATTAGTAATTCGGTTAAGGCACGATGATTTAAGGCAATCCCAATTCTTTCGGGCAATTATTTCAGGCTATCTTGAACAGGACGAAAGAATCCTAAGCTTTTTATAGAAGACATTAAAACCCAGTCTATAAAAAAGAAAACCAAATCAAAGAAACTGAAGCAGAAAGGTAGCGAACTTCTGAGCGATACAGGCTTTTCGGAAGACCAGATAGATAATATCTTCGACCTCATAGCAGAGGAGCATCCCGAGTTATGAATAAAGACGGACTCCGACCCTGCTCGCGAAAATGCAAAGATTTGGATCAAGAGTGCCCACATACAGAGTGCCGCCTATGGATAGACCATGCTGAAGAGTACAATTGTTCCCTAATTTCAATATATGAAAACGGGCCAATGACCCTAAGGCAAATCGGTGAAAGGCTCGATATATCTTTTGCGCGCGTAAAGCAAATTGAGCAAAAGGCACTACTTAAGATGAAACAACGTGCAAAGTATTGGTAAAAATACTAGTTTTTACAAAATACACAACTATTTATTACTGACTCATTTCAAGGAGAAAAACAAGATGGCTCGCAAAAACCTTTTAACCCGAATCCGAGATTCGCAACTTTATGAAGTTGGCGGAACTCCGACCACTCGGTGCAGACAAGATGGAAGAGATGTACGGCGAGGCACCCGGTGCTCGCGATGAAGACGAAGACATGGACGATGCTGCCATGGACATGGGCGATGCAGACATGGACATGGACGATGCAGAAATGGATATGGATGCAGGCATGGATGACATGGATGCTGAAATGGACATGGGCGCCGACGCTGGTGCAGGTGGTATGGTATCTGTTGATGACTTCATGGGCGCCCTTGAGGCCGCTCTAGAGGATGTCCTTGGTGAGCCAGTATCTACAGAGATGGACGATGAGATGGCCGCTGACGATGACATGGAAGACGCTGACGCGATGGACATGGACGCCGAGATGGACACCGACATGGCTATGGATGACGAGGAAGAAGAGCTTCCCGGCATGCGCAATGTGTATGAAAACCAAGAAGATCTCGTTAACGAGGTTGCAAAGCGCGTTGCAGCACGACTGCAAGCAAAAGACGACCAAGAAAACATGGTGGATGCTCTTGCCGAGCGCATCATGACACGATTAACCAAATAATCATTTGACAATTGCTTTGCGAGCGATTATAATAACCACTGGTCCCCCAGTGGTTATTTTTTAGGAGTATCATGGATATTTGGTGGTTACATGCTTTGGTATTTATATTTGGCTACATTACGTGTAAGACATTTTATTTTTTAAACGCTACCCGAGTGTCATTAAAATTACTGAAATCAAGTCGGGTTGCCTACTTATTGATGGCAGCCAAGATAGTTGAACAGTACGCAGTCTCGGAGTATAGCATGAAGCGCTACCTAAAAGAATCACAACAAGACGAAGAAGTTATAAAAGCGTTCAAGATAAAGTTTGAACAAGATTTGGAAGATTTTAAAAATAGCACGATACAAGATATTATTCACAATACTCCACCAACTTTTCGGGAAAACCTAGAGTTTGACGATTGGCGCTCAGCAATGAGATTCTTACGACACAACAAAGAAGACGCTTTTAATTTTTGGAGGATGGGCGGATGATCGGTAAAATTTTAGATATTATAACAAAAGTGGGGGATAAAAGCCAAGGCGCCCCTAAACAAAAAGTTCAGGTAGTTGATATGGCTGAACTAGAAGAGGAACTGGCAGAGATGCTAATGGAGCAGCAGAGTCAACAGAGGCCGTCTGAGCCCGATCTGCGCACGATTGGCTTGTTCTCAGATGTCTCTGAGGAGAGAGTGGCTGAACTTATTCACGCTATGCTGTATCTCGATGAGGTTAACAAGCTAAACAAGAAAGACAAAAAACCTATTAAGTTTTATATCTCTACATACGGTGGCTCCGCTGACGACATGTTCGGAATGTACGATGTAATGCGAAACGTCAGAGAAAACAACCGAGCTACACACGGTTGGTCTAGGAAAGGTTATGTCAGCCGGCGTTATTCTATTGGCCGCTGGTACTAAGGGCAAACGAGAAATAGGCAAGAACTGCCGCGTCATGATCCATTCTGTAATCGGCGGCAACCATGGCCCCCTGCACAATCTCTTAAATGAGATGGAAGCAGTAGAGCAGATCCAAAAGATGTACATTGAGTGCCTTGTCGCCGAAACCAACTTAAGCAAGAAACAGCTAAAAGATCTGCTAGAACGCAAAGTTAACGTCTATTTATCAGCAGAAGAAGCTGTAGAGTACGGCATTGCCGACATTATAATTTAGAGGAAAGAGAATGTCAAATTTTATGAAAGATATGTTTATTGAAGTGAGGGAACAAGAGGAACCTCTGACCCAACTAGAACTATTGAGAGAGATGGTCGAAGAGTTTATGGACATCCAGCTACCCGGCTTGGAGCCGATAGCAGAAGCTGAACGCTTCAGTATGCATATCGACATTCCGAAACTCAATCCCCCAACGAAGCATGGGGAGATCCCAACAGTCAATCAAGACAAGACATTGATAGAATATTTGCATCCATCACTCGACAGCCAAGCATTCAGGCGCGCATCGATCACGTTAATAGTTTTGTTGACCCAGCGCGCGCCCAAAGAAAAGGGACTGGCGATAGATTTAATGCCATCCTTAACATGATGATGATCATCGAAGCACTGCAAGCATGCCTGAACGACTATAGTGAATCCTCCGCTGGGTTTGTTTTTGAAGGTTTTATGGCAGCAGTCACCGGTGGCAAGCAGATTGCCGGCCGCGTGGGAGGCACTCTTCTATTGAAGATTTTGTAACAGGTGATGAAGAGGCGGTTAGTCTTAAGTTGTTGAGTCCTAATACAGGTATTCATGGCAGCTTCACAAATCTTATAGATTACCTGTTTATTCGTGGTGGCTCGGGTGTTCCGTCCATTAAATATCTGATTGCTCGCAAGAACTCAGACGATGGAGAAAATGTTTCTCAGTTAGCTATATCTGATTTTATTATCAATCGCGAGAATATTGTCAATATAATGACCGCAACCCCTAAAAACGCAGGCCTGCTCGGTAAAGCCGCCGGCGCATTTGAACAGCACGTTAAGGCATGGCAGGATTCTCCGGAGTGGAGACTGCAAATGTTTGAGATTCTCCAGCAGTGTCCCGGCTATACTGAGGGTAAGGGAATGTTTTATAAGAACCTTGACGCGGAAGGCACCTTTGATGATCAGGGTAGCGCACCGGCCAGTCCAGAGAAAAACCAAAAGCAATTTAAATTAATGACCAACCAAAATTTAAAGACAGATTTAGAGAACACTGCAGAAAGAGACGCCGCCGCAGGAAAGGAACCAAACTTCCCGGCGTGGCTAGCTAAGTGGAAGTTGCAAGATCAAGACGAGAAACAGCTAAAGAAGCTCCAAGCTATCTACGACAAACGCTATGCTGATGAGGCCGCAGCGATGCAACAAGTTGCTGAGTCTTATTTCGGCTCTTTTCATGAGAGAGAAAAAAGACTTATGAGAGAAGAGGCTGCGCTGATGGAATCTTCAGGCAAAAAAGATAGTGGTAAGCAGTGGACTATTACCAGAACTGGCATGGCAGATCTAAGAAAGATCGCCGACGTCGAATACTATGGTATACTGGATCTCTGACGAAAACATTAAGGCTGTGGCAGAAATCTATATTGAAAAACTGAAGGGCGACATGATGACCCTTCTGCAAACAACCAAGAGCTTCACTGAAAATGTAGGAAAATATTTTAGTGCTGATAGGCGCTCGACCGCAATGAATGCCAACAAGCAAGCGCAAGCAGAAGGTGAAGAAGTGGTAGAGTTGCTCAAGATAACACCCACCCAGAAAACAGGCGACGATAATTAAGCAAATAACATTTGACATTTCCTCCATAAACGATTATAATACTAACATAACTTAGAGGTATCAATGGGTCGAGAATACGACGATAATCAATCACTACAACAAAAGATAATCAATGGAGCAAATAAGCTCGCTGATAATGTCGCATCTACACTTGGCCCCCGCGGCCGCAATGTTTTATTACAGGAGGTAGGAGCAGCACCATTTATCACAAAGGACGGAGTCACTGTCGCCCACTTTGTTTCCTTGGACGATCCGTTTGAGAATGCCGGCGCCCAAATTATTAGACAGGCCGCAGTCGAAACCAATAACAGCGCTGGCGATGGTACTACAACCTCTACCGTGCTAGCGCGCGCCATCTTGAGAGAGTCCCAACGCTTTATTGCAAGCGGTGTCTCCCCGATTGAATTGCAGCGCGGCATAGATCTGACGGTTCGTGAGGTTGTTAAAAACTTAAAAGAGATGGCCAGTCCAGTTACAAGCATTGAGGACATTGAACATATTGCCACCATCTCTGCCAACAACGACCCGGCTATTGGAAAACTAATCTGCATGGCATATGATCGCGTGGGTCAGGATGGCTCCATCACGATTGAAGAGTCTCGCTCCATCGAAACTTCCTTGGATGTAACTGAGGGGTTCAGTTTTTCATCTGGCTATTGCGCCGGCGCCTTTGTCACTGACGAACGCCGCTCTATAATGCATCATGAGGAGCCTCTGATACTAGTGACAGATTATCGCATTAGTAGCGTTGATCAGATTCTGCCAGTACTAGAGATGTGCGCCCGGGAGGGCCGGCCTCTGGTGATCGTTGCCGACGACATTGAAGGCCAGGCACTCGCCGCACTAATTATGAATGCAATGCGCGGAACTCTAAAGGTAGCGGCAATCAAAGCGCCGTACTACGGAGAAGAGAGACGAAATACACTACATGATTTAGCGATATCAGTCGGAGCCACGTTTGTTTCTCGCGAGTCGGGGTTGAAACTTCCCGAGATCAAGATGGTTGATTTCGGAACCTCAAAGTTTGTTGAAAGCACCAAAGGCAACACTATCTTTGTGGGCGGCAATGCAGATATCGAGGCCATCGACACCAAGATCTCCTCCCTGAAGGCCGACATCGAAGACACAGAATCTCTAGAGATGTGTGACTCTATTCAACAAAGAATAGTGAGACTAGCCTCCGGTGTTGCAATTATCAGAGTCGGCGGCGCTACTGAGGTCGAGATGACGGAGAGAAAGCATCGCATTGAAGATGCGCTAGAAGCTGTTAAAGCGGCACAAGAAGAAGGTATTGTTGCAGGTGGTGGTACCGCACTGTTGCGTGCCTGCCAATCCCTTGTGGTTACAACCGATGGTCACGCAGATCAGATTAACGGAGCCATGGTGGTAAAAGAGGCTTGCTACGAACCCATTCGTCAGATGGCCTTGAACGCCGGCCATTCCCCCCGATCTAATTACTAAGAATGTCTTAGACGCCAACTCCGGATTTGGATGGGACTTTAGAAATAATCTATTGACAAACCTATTAAACACGGGTATTATAGATCCTGTTAAGGTGACGAGATCTGCTTTGCAGAATGCTGCAAGCTGCGCCGGTACCTTAATCACCACTAACTACGGCATTATTCAAACGGAGAACAAGTGATACAAGAAGGAGACTTGCTACACATTCCACAAGGCGTTGAACTGTGGTGTGAAACCGACAGGGGAATGCGGCTTCGAATGACCGAAAAACCAATGACTGGTGTTTATTTAAGCACACAAAGCCAGTACATATATCGAGTTTACGCCAACGGTAACTGGAATGTCAAAAGAAGGGACGTATACCCAATGGGAGAAAATAATGGGACTAGTTAAACTAACAGAGGTGTGCCACAACAGCACCCTCACTACAAAGCAGGACTATACACTGCGAGAAGTATTTGTAAATCCTGAACATGTAGTCATGATCAGAGAAGAGGCACGCATGCGTAGCCTAAACGAACAGGGCGCCCTTGTTGAAGGGGATTGACAAGTCTCACCGCTTTACAAAGCTGACAATCAACAGAGGTCACACCGGCACTGAAATCATTGTCGTTGGTGCGCCAAGTATTATCGAGGACAGCCTCAACAAACAACAACAACTATTAAAAGGATAACATGAGCGAATCAAGCAAGAGAGTGAGTATTAAGTATTCTATTGATCTAGAAACATTGCCAGAAGAGGTGATGAGATTAATCAAAAGATCAAACCGAGACGCAAAGCAAGCCCTGAACACATACGAAAGTTTTAATTACACAAATGTTTTGAATGAAAAATCACTGCAGCATCTTCAAGAGTTGCGCATTTCACTAACAAAGGCAGACGCGGCACTGGAGGATGTCAACAGCATCATCAGTGGATATCTTGACATGCGCTCATCGCCAGCGCCCCCAGAGGCCCATGCAGCCGCTCCGGAGCCGCCACAAGTAGTAACCCACCAGGAAATGCCTCCACCTCCCTATAATCCCAGTGTAAAGAAAGCTCAGATGATGTCAAATCGCCCTGTTGGTACCCCAAACCTTCCGGCAGATAATCCCTTTGCCGGCAATACGCGCAGAAACTCCCAGCCTCCCTTTTCCCTTGAGCAGTTGCAGAAAACAGTAAAAACAGTAACGGATTCAATGGAAGGTGATGATTCTACTGATATACAAGCAAGACTAAAAAAGATTTCCGAAGCACTAAAAAATGAAAACTCCACTGAAAATACCGACAAGACAGTTTAAGTCGCTATCCACAGTAAAGAAACTCATACCCGTCGATTCCATTGTTCATTCTTTCTTAATGTTTGACGGCAATATAGAAGTTCCTTTATCTAATGATGGCCGCACCGTGATTGCTCATACGAACAAATATGTAAACTATGAGTTCTGGAGTTGTCTAAAGGAGAACCCCGCCCGCGTGGCTGAGATTGCTGATCATTTTGATAAGATAGATGATAAGAACATATTCTACATTTTACAGCAGACATGGCCCACATACGCAGATCCTTATGTGAGATCGGCCTACTATTTTCTTTTGAATAAATATTCTGACTCAGGTTATATATCTCACGGTGAGTTTACACCTGAGAACTACAACCCAGTAGCACTTGTCAATCTTAAGCGGCTGCCTCTTCAAAATCTGCATGTGCAGCTAGATCAGCAAGAAGATTTTATAGATAGCATGAACAGGATCGACACACTGTGTGATTATATTTTTTCTGCCTATTGGTAGATATTCCCTCAATCTGTTAGAAGAGGGCCGGCCCGAAGGTTTTGAGGAAACAAAGGTCTACCACAAGAAAGTAAAGCAATTCTTTGACAGTACTGATAAGAGAACAGTGCTTCTTTACCGTGCGACACCGGCGGTAATAAAATTATACAAAGAAAGTAATATGTATTTTGTTGATAAGTGGGGAAGAGAGATCGATAATCAAAAAGATGCAAGCGAGGTATTAATTGCTAACTTCTAAGTGGGCTTTGGGAATAGCGCTGTTTGCAGTCGGGCATGCGTTCGCCTGGTTCCAACTAAATTCACAGTTCGTGTGGGAATGGTGGCACGACAAGCCGCTGCTGGCGGTTGCCATATATTCTATTCCAGTTGGGCTTTGTTTCTGGTATGGGACTAATCTAATCGTCGCCGAGACTGGGGCAGTTTGGTCTTCTTCTCGATTTGCTGGCTTTGCTTCCTCTTATTTTATTTTTCCGATTCTTACATGGGCACTCCTGAATGAAAGTATGTTCACACCCAAAACTTTATTGTGTATTTTTCTTTCACTGTGCATCGTTTTAATTCAAATTTTATGGAGGTAATATGAGACGAGTAGAAAAACCGTGGGGACACGAAATCATCTGGGCTGAGACTGAAGACTATGTCGGCAAAGTGCTCCATATCAATGCGGGCCATCGTTTGTCGAAGCAATATCACGAAGTCAAAGAAGAAACGGTTTATGTAATAAAGGGCGTTTTATATAATTATGATAAGGATGACAACATCCAAAAGATAATGCCGGGCCAGTCGTTTCATGTCGTCCCCTCATCAGATACATCGCTTCGGTGCCAATGAGGCCTCAGTGGAGATAGTGGAAGTCAGCACTCCACACTTGGGTGACGTTGTAAGATTGGATGATGATTATGAAAGATAGCAACTATTTATAGTGGTGAGGTAAAATAATGAGCATTTCTACAGGCAATTGGTTCGAGTATCTTCGAGAAGAAGTTTTAACAGAGGGGCTGCGAGACATCGGCTTGCCCGAGGTCATCATTGACTTTATTGAGGAAGGCATGCCGAATGCTCCCGAGAAGTCAAAGATGTACGCAGGCAACTACTGGAAAGAACACAGGCTGGGCAACCCCGGCTACATTGACAGCACCCAACAGAACTGGCTGAGTTTCATGGAGCGTAACTTTGAAGACCAGATACAGCTTCCACGCGCCACACACAGCCCAGTGCAAGCACGCACAATCACCCCCTATACTATTGATGGAATGGTTCGCGAACCAACAACTCGCGTGCAATACGACGACGAAACCATCGAGCAAAACAAGAAGATCGCATTCGTCGCAGACAATATAAAGCAAGCGTGGGCAAAGCCCGCCGGCACTTGGCGCAAGACATTTATGAAAGCAGTCAAGGCACTAAGTAAAGCAGGCTTGCCTTCCGAGAAGGTTGAGGTTGTAAAAGATGAGTTACAGCGTAACATGCTGGCTCAGTGGAGAATATACTGGGGCAGATATAACGAGTTGTTCTCTTGGCTCAACGACGAACCAACAAACTATGAGTTAATCAAGGGCGATGATATTGACAACGCATACAATACCGCCATGCAAGACTTGGAGAACCGAGAAGATCCAGATAACATCCTATACGTGTTTGACGGATCCGATGATATCATAGAGGATGGATCGTACTGGTATAACTTGGGTGTATCTAACTGCTCGGTAGAAGGCGAGCGAATGGGACACTGCGGCTCTGACACTCGCGGTGTGTTAGTCTCGCTCCGCAAGCGCCAAGGCAAGCGCAAAGCATCATCGTCCTATGTCACAATGACTTGGGGCGCAGCGGAAGACACGCTTTACCAAATCAAGGGGCGCTCTAACGACGCACCTCCAATGGAAATGTGGGATCACATCGAGTGGTTCATCAGAAATAAGGGAATCAGCAGTGTTCAAGAAACAGGCGAACACTCTAACGATCAAGAAGGCTTTCAAGAGATGATTGGATATCTCCAAGGACGCAACCGTGATGTTAATTTCACAGGTGCAGTTGACGAAGCCCGCAATTCAAGAGGCGATAGACGAGGTTACCAACGACTACGACGGCGAAAATTCAAGCATCTACGGAGAACTGTCGGGACCAGAAGATCACGGCGGCGATTACTATTCCGTACAAATGAACGGTGATGGTAGCTTGGAGATTAACTTGGGTTGGACAGGATTTGAGCTTAGAAACAATGAGTACACGCCCACGATAGCAGCCGATGACACCACGCAGGACGACAGATACGAAACGATACCCGAGAACACTTGGGGAGGCGCAACAAGAGACTTTGTCAGCGAGATAGAATTAGAGAGCATGGGCTATGACCTCCCCGGAGAAGACCGAGAGTTGAGCTACGAAGTCAAAATGCTCACGGGCGCCCAGCCAGACGATGAAGACATAGACCCAGACTATCCAGCAACCGCACACCTTATAGTTAGCTTCCGCTGTTACGAATACGAGGGTGTGGACGACGAAGAGGATGCTCAACGCATAGCAGAGAATTTTGCCTCAGAATTAAAATCAGAGTTTGAAGACAAGTACAACGAGATCAAAGAAACGATAAGAGCCAAGCTTGCAGAAGGAGGCTACTCCGTCAAGACAGCTTATGATCGCGATCGCGCCGAGATGACCGAGTATGAATTAGATCACTGGAAATATATACAGACAAGTCAGGGCTAGAGTTTTGGTTCCGTCCGGAGCAGCGCCGACACGCTTGTTGAATACGGCGATATGCCGATGATATTGAAGATGTGGGGGCAGAACCCGGATTCTGGTCACATAGATCACTTGTATTCCCGCGCCTTTGGTCGATCTACCGGAATGGCGATACAGCCCCGCTCCGCAGCGCGCTACGGAAGCCCCGACCTAGACCGCAATATGGCGAGATCACTGGAGAGGATGTATAAGAAAAACAAGGAAGCTAATGCCGCAGGACAAGAGCAATTGCCCTTCGGTGACAAGTATGCCGCCAAGCATGTACCGATTGTCTTGGCGAAAGACTCGCGCTTTGTTATCCAAGGCGCCGCAAGTTATAACAACAGAGGTCAAGGCTCTGGTGCATATCCCGTGATGCCTATTGGCTGGCGCTATACCATCGGTGTAGACTCCAGCGCATCACCAGAAGAAGTACAGACAGTCAAGGACATCGTAAGATACTTTAACGCGAACCCTCAGATGGTTATGGATGCCGCCAAAGAGACTATTAACACAGCACTTGAAGGCTCTGTCTCTCTGGCAGAAGCAACCAAGGCCGATGTGATGTCAGGAAAGGCGGTGTTTGCAGCCATCCAAAACATTGATAGCTTGTACGCCGGCCGTGCGGAGGGCAATGACTTGGCTCGGCGCGCCATAATGATCGCTACATGGATCAATCAAAACTTTGAGCAGATGAGCGAAGCAGAGAAGCATGTAGCTTGGTATCAATATATCTCGCCGATAAGAAACCAGCGATTTAATATGGCTCGTAATGGAGACATTGAACCCGAGGGGATGATGCCGGCAAACCATATAGTTGGGACGCATATGTTCAAGAGCAGTTGAAACGAATGAGAGCGCCAGCCTCTGTTGTGCAGGGCTATGGTGGCGTTCAGAACGAAAGCGTGGAGGACCAGATTGATAGGATCGATGCGTTATTGAAAGAGAAGGACGATTCGTATGACCTGAGGTTATACAGTATTAAAATTGACATATCAATTCAGAGCAACGTTGGCGGTGAGGCGCAAGAGACACAGACCGAGATTCGCGGTATTGAGGGTGTTACAACTGTGCGACCTATAGGAGACACAAAAGATGTCGGCAGCGCATCAGTCGCAACTTACGAGATAAAGTTCGAACTTTTAGGAAATATTGGCCGCGTACAATATCGAGACAGGGTTCTCATTCCGGGTTTAATGAAGATCAAGGGACTTAAAATACTACGAGTTAGCTCGGTACATCGAACAAATGTGCGAGGTACGATCCGAACGGTCCGCGAAACTCTACAAGAGTACGGCTTCGGGGGAATGGTAGCCAATTTGGGTGCCATGAGAACAGGTAGTGGACCCATTAGAACCCCCCGGTCGTCACTGCTACAAGTAGCAAATGACTGGGCAGAGAACGGAGTAATGGACTATGACCGCCCAATGAATAGTACCGAAATGCAATACCATGTAATGGTGCCTGTTGAGGAGTTCTTGAACTTTGAACCACCGCTTATGTCAAGAGTACACCGCAGTCCGAAGCCTCAGTATGATTCTGACTATCAACACTTTATTAAAAATGGTCCACAGGGGCCAGTGTATGTAGCCATTGGAAAGAACGGAAGAGTAAAAGTCACAGGAGGGGAGGACATCCTCTGGTTTGCTAAACAGTCTGGCTTGGAAGAGGTGCCAGTCTTTTTTAGTTACCAAAGACAAGTTTAAGTGATGAAGAAAAAGTATGCCAGTATAGTTATAAGATCCCTATCCCTGTTTTTAATAGGCTTGGTCATATCCTACATGGCATACAACACATATGCAGATGTACACTCAATCCCGCCAGCAGCAGAGATGAGAAAAATAACTAGCATAACAAAAAGCCAACCAGTCTCATATCAAAGAGCGGTGAAAAAATCACGCCAAAGTGCTGTGAGAATATTGTCTTGGGGAGTAGATTCCGCTAGTGTGTCAGTGTCCACTGGGACATATTTCACTTACAAAGGGGAACACTATATCCTCACAGTAGAGCATGGGCTAATCTCTCGTGACTGCGGGACAATACAAATTGAAACCGATGGTATGCTAAAATCTTGCTTGGAGATTCTCGCCATCGACAGTCGTGCTGACTACGCGATTCTTGTCTCTGAGGAAATTCCAAATAGAATACCGTTGAACTTTCCAAAAGATTTTGTTCGTACTAAGCGCGCATGGATTCAAGTAACAAGCGCGCTTCATGGGCTTATTTATACCGGCTATCCAAATACAATTGGACCCGTGACACTAGAGGGCAAGGTGATGGGGATGTCGGCCGATGAATTTATTTATCTAAATTCTTATGCTTGGTCCGGCTCAAGCGGCTCTGGGGTTTTCGATTTTAATGGAAAACTTGTTGGTTATATAGTAGCCATTGATGTCGGCCGCACTGAATACGGGTTCGATGTATTGGAAAATGTTATCTTGGTGTCACCGCATTATCAAATAAACTGGTCAAAATTGTTAAATAAATAGGATTATAAAGATGTCAAAAAATAAAAACTGTCCCTACACAAAAGTCCTAAACAGACTTAAAATATTGGATGAACAAATCTTTCAAATGCAAACAAACATTCGCAAGGTGAGAGAGATCATCACATTAAAATCCAAAAAGGATGATGTGCCTCAGGGTGAGGAAACACACCCAGAAAACCCAATAGATAGTTTTGACAAGATGAGGGAATCACAAGTCGAAGCGGCCATTGAGCTTGATAAGAAGAATAACAAGGAATCATAATGATTGAACAAAAAGAAATTACAGAGTTTGTGGATGCGACAACTCCCACAGAACCAGAAGACTTGAAGCCGAAGAAGCCTAGCAACCGCGCACCTGAAGGTATTCGTACCTTCACGGCATGCCGGCAAAACGATGAAACAGGCATTTCAGGTGAAGGAGTTGTCATCGAAGGGGCTACATTCGCCACAGGCCACACAGTCATTCACTGGCTCACACCGGCGCCGCGCGGCAGCATCGCATTTTTTGATGCTTTCGATGACTTTATTAAAATCCATGTGACAAGCCACCCGACAAACAATACTATCATCACGTTTGAAGATGGCGAACAGAGACTTTACCGCCAGGATGGCACCGTCGAGAAGAAAGCAGTCCAAGAGGTCTTTGAATAGGCAGAAGGCCCGTTTAATTTAAAGGAAACTATTTATTATTATGAATGGAATGAACTGGAAAGATTTTGTGGATTCGATCAGAGAGGCTGGCGACTACCAGACCACTGTGAAGAAAGCACCCCGTGACAAACTCACCAAACGAGGCCCACAACGCAAAGGAGGCGCGCCGTTTGATAAAGAGCCTCGTCCTATCAATAAGTCTGCAGCGCCGGCCCAGGGTAACGTGGGCCTTGAAGAGGAGGTAGAACCTGAATCTTTCGACACCCACGACAGACTTGAGCCAAATATTTGGAATGGCGATGAGCTAAAGCCAAAGATTCGGTCAAAACTTTTGAAGATAGCAGAAGACTTTATCAAAGGGCTGCCAGT
>UEXL01000134.1_pt1 | contig 39094 bp, 41 predicted proteins | sample 1796671 | NCBI WGS metagenome assembly UEXL01 (sample SAMEA4772471, study PRJEB27181) | metagenome | reverse complement strand
TTAAGGTGCTGCGCCACTCAAATGTATCCAGCATGGACTGAATCAAGGGCACGAACAGGGTGCTGGAAAAGCCCGCCCAAAGGGTTATCGCGGTAATCGCCGAGCGGGCCTGCGGTGTGTCGAGTTGCCGAACCACAACGGCAAACGCAGGTTCATACAGTAATGCAGCCTGAAGCCCGCCGAGGGCCATGATGGCGGTATAAAATGCCGGCCCTGTTGCAGCATGAGACCAAAAGAGTGTGGTCAGTGATGCGGCGATGGTTGCCCCCACCATAATCTTTCGACCATGACCCCGGTCAATCAGTGTGCCCACCGGATAAGCCATGGCTGCCGCTAGCAGCAAACCGATAGTGGCCGCTGCGTAAAGGGAGCTGCGGTCCAATCCGATGTCGTTGACTATCGCCTCTGCGATCAGGGGGAAGCTGTAATAAAGCACTCCCCAAGACACCATTTGGCCAAGTCCCAGGGCTGCAACAAAGCCATATTTAACCGGTTGCGGGTTCATCCCTGGCACGTGGGGGCCGGGCAGGGTTGAACGGGTGTCGGCTCTTCATCACTGTCCAGGGCGGAGATCACTGACAGAACCTGCCTGTAACCGGTGCGTAGCAAGAACGTTGGGGCGCGACCGTAACTTTTGATACCAACGATATAAAGGTTCCATTCTGGGTGGGAGAGTTCGGCTGCGCCATGTTCCGGGACAGAACCACAGCTGTGCAGGTTCGGGTCGATCAAGGGGGCGAGCCGCGAAGGACTTTGAGTCGCCGGGTCGATGGTAGTGCGAAGCTCGGCAAGTAGGCTGAGATCGGGCCGAAAACCGGTTGCTGCAATGATGCGATCTACGGGGAGAAGCGAGTGTCGGCCGCTGTGTACGATGAGTTTGTTGTTGTCTTGCTTGATTGCATCAATTTCAACTTTTGAATGGATTTCAATTTTTTTCTGATCGAGAAGTTCTTGTATCCGAACCTCGAGAAGTCTGCGTTCCTGAAGTTCGTCGTTTTCTGGAGAGCGGATGATGTTAGCCACTGACTGGCTGCGAACACCCCAAAGAATCCGCATATCGGTTGTCTGTTCGGCAAGTTGGGCCAGATCCTGTAATGCATTAAAAGCCGAATGACCTGCGCCAACCACTAGTACGGTCTTGTTGGTGTAATGATCACGCGCGGAGCCGAGAATATCGGGAACACCATAAGCGATGGCATTAGACGCAGCGTTTTCACCTAGCGCAGGAATGCCGTGTGCTCCAAGCCAGTTAGGCGTTTGCTAAGTACCAGAGGCATCAATCACTGCTTGGGCGATCACGTCGCGTTCTCCGTCAGGCGTTGCCACCCGAAGCACAAACGGCGTTGTGTCTCGCCCTTTTGTTTTCAGCACATCATGGTTGCGCCGGCTGACGTGGCTGACCTGGCTATTCAGATGCAGATGGGGGGCGATCAGGGCGTGCGTTGCCAGAGGGGTAATATAGTGTTTAAGCAGCTCCTGGCCCGTCGGGAATTGATCTTGATCCGGTTCGTGCCAGCCATCTTGTTTAAGCAACGCTGCGGCAGCGGGGTCGATGTTGTATGACCAAGGTGAAAACATGCGGACATGCCCCCAACTGGACAGATTCGCTCCAGCCTGTTCGCCAGCATCAAAGAGGATGGGGGTATACCCGCGTTTTAATAGATGAACGGCGGCACTCAGGCCGATGGGGCCGGCACCGATGACGGCGACAGGCAGATTCAGGGGGGCGCTTTTCATATGTTTATCCTTTGCTAATTCTCGTTGTTACTAACAACTAAATAGTTAAATGAAACGGCTAGGAACCCAGGCGAGCACGAGCTGCGACGGTCAGTTGCCGGATCAGAGTCAGGGCGCCATCGACCGCTTCGTGAGGAAGGTGTTGGATCATTGATGCTTCTTCAGTGACCAGATCTTGGCGAATCGTTTGGTACAGCGCCTCTCCTGCTGGGGTCAGTGAAAGCTGAATGGCTCGCTGGTCAGACGGGTCCGGGGCCTTCAGAACATATTTTTTGCGTAGCAGGGAGTCCACGACACGGCTGGTGGTACTTTTGTCCAGATATATTTCAGAGGCTAATGCCTGCAGTCTCAACGGGCCGCGTTTCACCAGGGTTTCAAGGGCATAGCACTGGGCTACCGACACGTCGTGACAGCATATGCAGTCACGATCCCGGAATTGATGAACTCGGATAAGCTGGTTGACAGCCTCGTATAGCTCTTCGGCACGCTCTAGGTTGGAGGGCATAGTTTTGAGTCTGAGCAAGTTATGTTGTTAGTTGCAACAGTATTGCAAGAGATGACGTCTTGCAACGCGGGTTTGCGGTGCCCGGATTCTATAGGCCACGGGCAGTAGGGGCTGGCGCATGAGAGTGCTGCGCGCGAACTGCTTGAAAACTGTCCAGATATGCTTAAAATACGCCCCCTTGCTGGTTTTTGGCCTGAATGATGTGGGTCAAAGATGGATTAACTGTCCATTGCTAGCCAGAAATCATTCCGTTTCAGTCAGTTGCGTACGTCGGCCAAGATAAGGGTCGGGGTTGTTGTACCCGTTGTGGTGACATACAATGCGCGCCTATTTACTGAGGCGGTGAGGCTACTCGTCTCGTTTTCGATCACAGATTGGAGGTTCACGACATTAAGCGTGGAGGCAAAGGCCGCGAGCAGCGCGCCAATACAAATCAGCAAATTCAGGCAACCGAAGTTCGGTTGATTGACGTGGATGGTGAGCAGGTCGGTATCGTCAGCCTGCAGGATGCCTTGGAAAAATCCACTTCACAGCAGCTGGATTTGGTAGAAATCTCCCCTGGTGCAGAACCGCCGGTTTGCCGAATCATGGATTACGGCAAGCATCTGTTTGAAGCAAAACAGAAGGCCAAAGAGGGGCGTAAGAAACAGCGCCAGACTCAGGTCAAGGAAATCAAATTCCGTCCTGGCACCGATATCGGCGATTACGAAGTGAAACTGCGTAATCTGATTCGCTTTCTCGAGGCCGGTGACAAAACGAAAATCACCGTCCGCTTTCGCGGTCGGGAGATGGCTCACCAGGAATTGGGCCGTGAATTGCTTGCACGCGTCGAGAAGGATCTCGAAGAGTACGCTCACGTGGAGCAACGTCCGAACATGGAAGGGCGCCAGATGATCATGGTGCTCGGCCCGGGCAAAAAGAAGAAGCAGTCCTGATCGACTGTTTAATTTCATCAACTTGAGAAGGTACCATGCCTAAAATCAAGACAAATCGTGGGGCTGCCAAGCGTTTCAAAAAAACCGCCTCCGGTTTCAAGCGCAAGCAGGCATTCAAAAACCATATTCTGACCAAGAAGTCTTCCAAGACTATTCGTAAGCTGCGTCCAAAACCGAGGTGCATGATTCTGATGTCGCCCTGGTTAAACGCATGATGCCCTACGCATAACTGATACGGTTTTTGGAGATCTGAAAAATGGCACGAGTAAAGCGTGGTGTGCAGGCACGTCGCCGGCACAAGAAAATTCTCAAGCAGGCTAAAGGCTACTACGGTGCCCGCAGTGTATTCCGTGTAGCGGTACAGGCCGTTACCAAAGCCGGTCAGTACGCCTATCGCGACCGTAAGGTTCGTAAGCGTCAGTTCCGTCGTCTGTGGATTGTTCGTATCAACGCCGCTGCGCGTCTGAACGGCCTGTCCTACAGCCGTCTGATCGATGGTCTGAAGAAAGCGTCCATCGACATCGACCGTAAAGTACTGGCGGACATCGCTGTCCGTGATCAGGCAACCTTTAGCGCTTTGGCCGAAAAAGCCAAAGCGAGTCTCACCGCCTGATTTACTGTTTGGTCCTTGACTGAACAGCATACTGAACGGGGGAAGAGTTCGCGCTCTTCCCCCGTTTTTGTTGAAAAGAGACGGCAAGCAAGTAAGCTGCAACACGGGCCATCGAATACACTTTCCCCGTGCCGATGTGTCGGCGCGGCTAAAGCCTTCATGGTTTGGCTCGGGTCAGAACCGCGTTGCGGCTTGTAGCTTGAAGCTTGAAGCTTTTTAAGAGACTGCGGAGTCTTCAATGGAAAATCTCAATGCCCTGGTCGACGCTGCGCTGGCAGAGGTGGAGCAGGCGGGCGACATTCGGGCTCTGGACGATGTGCGGGTCAAGTACCTGGGCAAAAAGGGTGAAATCAGTGCCTTGATGAAGGGGCTGGGTAAGCTGAGCGCGGAAGAGCGCCCGCAGGCCGGTGCAGTCATCAATGAAGGCAAGCAGAAGGTTCAGGACGCTATTGCCGGGCGCAAAAGTGCCATGGAAGAAGCAGCGCTAAACCAGCAGCTGGCCAGCGAAACCGTGGACGTAACCTTACCTGGCCGTGGTGAGCTTCCTGGTGGCCTGCATCCGGTTAACCGGATGCGTCGCCGCATTGAGGATTTCTTCCTGCGTCTGGGTTTTGATATTTCCGAAGGCCCGGAAGTGGAAGATGATTTCCATAATTTTGAAGCCTTGAACATTCCCGGCCATCACCCGGCACGGGCCATGCACGATACCTTTTACTTCGGTGATGGGCGCTTGCTGCGTACCCATACATCACCGGTGCAGGTACGGGTGATGGAGCAGGGTAAACCCCGTTCCGGATTATTGCCCCGGGCCGCGTGTATCGCTGTGATTCGATCTGACTCACACCCCCATGTTCCATCAAGTAGAAGGATTGCTGGTGGACAAGGGCATTACCTTTGCGGATTTGCGTGGCACCGTGGCAGAGTTTTGCGCTTCACTTTCGAGGTGGAAGATCTGCCCGTGCGTTTTCGGCCTAGCTATTTCCCGTTTACTGAGCCCAGTGCGGAAGTGGATGTGGGCTGTGTGAGCTGTGGCGGCGATGGCTGCCGAGTGTGTTCCCACACTGGTTGGATCGAGATCATGGGCTGCGGCATGGTGCACCCCAAGGTGCTGGAAGCCGGCGGCGTCGATGCGGAAGAGTACAGCGGTTTTGCTTTCGGTATGGGTATCGAGCGTATCGCCATGCTCCGTTATGGGGTGAACGATTTGCGGTTGTTCTTCGAAAACGACACCCGTTTTTGTCCCAGTTCAGCTAACGCCTCCCGCGAACAAGTTAAAGGAATCACGACATGCGTTTTAACGAAGCCTGGTTGCGGGAGTGGGTTAACCCCGCCATTGATACCGACACGTTGGTGCAGCAATTGACCATGGCCGGCCTGGAAGTGGACGCCGTGGAACCAGCCGCGCCGGCCTTTACCGGTGTTGTGGTTGGGCAGGTGGAGAGCTGCGAGCCGCACCCGGATGCCGACAAACTCAGCGTCTGTCAGGTAACCAATGGCGCCGACACGGTGCAGGTAGTGTGTGGCGCACCCAATGTACGTGTGGGCCTGAAAATGCCTTTCGCCCAAGTGGGTGCGGTGCTGCCCGGCGACTTCAAAATCAAGAAAGCCAAGCTGCGTGGCCAGGAATCCAACGGCATGCTTTGCGGTGCCTCGGAGTTGGGCCTGGAAGATCTCATCGATGGCCTGATGGAGCTGCCTGAAGACGCGCCTGTAGGCACGGACTTTCGCGAGTATCTAAGCCTCGACGACACGATTATTGACGTCGATCTGACCCCCAACCGGGCCGATTGCTTAAGCCTGCGCGGCATCGCCCGGGAAGTGGGTGTAATGAATCAGACCGCACTCAGCGAAACGGCTATCAACAAGGTGGCGCCGGCGATTGACGAGGCTTTGACCGTCACACTGGCCGACAGCACCGGTTGCCCCCCGTTATCTGGGTCGAGTCATCAAGGGCGTGGATGTGAATGCTGCCACCCCCCTGTGGATGATTGAGCGCTTGCGCCGTGCGGGCCTGCGTACCATCGACCCCATCGTTGATGTGACCAACTATGTGTTGGTGGAGCTGGGGCAGCCTTTGCACGCGTTTGATCTGGCCAAGCTTAACGGTGGTATCACCGTGCGTAAGGCCAAAGCAGAGGAAGCAATCACAACCCTGGACGACCAGGAACTGACCCTGCGTGACGACACCCTGGTGATCGCCGACGATAGCGCTGCGCTGGCTCTGGCTGGCGTCATGGGTGGCAAGCCGTCATCCGTGACCACTAAAACCCAGGACATTTTTCTGGAGTGCGCCTTCTTCGCCCCCTTGGCGATTGCCGGCAAGGCCCGCTCCTATGGGTTGCACACGGACTCGTCCCACCGCTTTGAGCGAGGCGTGGACCCGCAACTGCAGGGCGATGCCATCGAATACGCCACCGCTCTGATCCAGCAAATTGCAGGCGGCCAGGCGGGACCCGTCAGCGAAGCGGTGGATGAAGCGCAGCTGCCCAAACAGGCCGAGCTGACATTGCGGGCTGAACGAATCGAAGGCTTGTTGGGCATGGGCTTGCCGGCCGAGCAAGTTGAAGACATTCTCAGCCGCCTGGGCATGGACGTTTCCCTGAATAGCGATGGGCAAGCGTGGGCCGTATTGGCTCCCAGCTGGCGCTTCGACATGGATATCGAGCAGGATCTGATCGAAGAGCTGGCCCGCATTTATGGCTACGAAAAGCTGCCCAGCCGTGTGCCGGCGGGTTCTCCCTCTGGCGAGACTGTGCCGGAACATATCGTGGCCGTGCGTCGTCTGGCCGATACCTTGATGGATCGCGGTTACCAGGAAGCCATCACCTATACGTTTGTGGAGCCCGGCCTGCTGGCGAAAGTCGAGCCTCGCATGGAGCCGCTGCCGCTACTGAATCCAATCTCCGCAGACCTGGGCGTCATGCGCACCACACTGCTGGCCGGGTTGTTCAGCACTGCTCGCCATAACCTGAACCGCCAGGCTGACCGCCTGCGTTTGTTCGAAACGGGCCTGCGTTTTGTGCCCACCGATGCGCCTGACGTGGAAGGTGGTCTGGAGCAGACGCCAATGATCGCCGGCCTGCTGTATGGCAGTGCCCAGCCGCAGAACTGGGAGGGCAAGCGCCCGGCGGACTTCTTCGATCTGAAGGGGACGTGGAAGCGTTGCTGGCGTTGTCCGATACGGAGGCGTTCAGCTTCGAGCCCGCCGAGCACCCGGCCCTGCATCCGGGCCAGACTGCAGCGTTGAAGCGTGACGGTGAGGTAGTGGGTTATCTGGGGCGCATCCACCCGCGTCTGGCTGCCGATCTGGATCTGCCTGGTCAGCTCTACGCCTTTGAACTGGCGCAGGCGCCGTTACAGCAAGGCAGCTTGCCCAGCTTCCAGGCGGTGTCCGACCAGCCCCGCATGCGCCGAGACCTGGCCTTTGTGGTGGAAGACAGTGTCCCCGCAGGGGATCTGATTACCGCGGTTCGCTCAGCCTGTGATGAGCGTCTTACCGGGGTCAAGATTTTCGATATATATCAAGGCGATAGCATTGGTGAAAATCGTAAAAGCCTCGCTTTGGGCTTGACCTTCCAGGACCGTTCACGCACTCTTAAGGATCAAGAGGTGAATGACTTGGTGGATGCCGTAGTATCCCAGTTAAAACAACAGTTTAACGCCGCCTTAAGGGAATAAATTAAGGAAAGGTAGGGAGCTATTAATGGGAGCGCTGACCAAAGCGGATATGGCCGAGCGTTTGTTCGAAGAGTTAGGCCTGAACAAACGTGAAGCAAAAGAAATGGTGGAAATGTTCTTTGAAGAGATCCGCCATTCACTGGAAAACAATATCCCGGTGAAACTCTCCGGCTTCGGCAATTTCGATCTCAGGGACAAGAGCGAACGACCAGGACGCAACCCGAAAACCGGTGAGGAAATCCCCATCACCGCCCGACGGGTTGTTACCTTTCGTCCAGGACAAAAATTAAAACAACGGGTTGAGGCCTATGCTGGAACCAAGTCATAACGACGAATTGCCGGCGATTCCAGGGAAGCGCTATTTCACCATTGGTGAAGTCAGCGACCTGTGTGACGTAAAGCCGCACGTGCTGCGCTACTGGGAACAGGAATTTCCCCAGCTCAAGCCCGTGAAGCGCCGTGGTAACCGTCGTTACTATCAGCGCCAGGACGTGCTGATGATCCGCCAGATCCGCAGCCTGCTGTACGATCAGGGCTTCACCATCGGCGGTGCCCGTCAGCAGCTTTCCGGCGGCGCCAACGCGGAACAGGCCACCCAGTATCATCAGCTCATCAAGCAGATGATCGTGGAGATGGAAGAGGTTCTAGACGTACTCAAAGCCTCCTGATCCAGCACTAACCCGTTACACGCTATTTTCGATAGCAAAAAAGCCCCGGCAGCCACGCTCCCGGGGCTTTTTTATGCCCACACCGACGCTATCCCCGCTTTCGCCCCCGTGTTTCCCTCTCCGTAGGAGCGGTCGTTCGAGCGCGAATAGGGAGCTTGGGTATGCTTTTGCGGTGGAACGACTATTTTCACAGGAATCTGGCTAGGTATGCCGGGTTAAGGCGCGGAGATGGCGCAGCTGTCGGCACGGCATCAGTCCCGCGTTGTTGCTTACAGCGGGAAGCTTGCATCCCATCGTTTAAACCCTGAACAAGCAGTACGTTACTGGTTCCATCCCCCAATCAAATCCGCTATTATGCTCGCCGCTTTGGTAGCTCTGCCTGCCAAGCACATCTCGGGGCGTAGCGCAGCCTGGTAGCGCACTTGCATGGGGTGCAAGGGGTCGGAGGTTCGAATCCTCCCGTCCCGACCAAATTAAGGTCGGAAAAACAAAGAGATAGGCCAGTCATGGATGACTGGCCTTTTTGGTTTTTAGGCGTCGCTTATGCTTTTCTGTGTTTCGTCACCGTTCCGTCACCGTTTCTCAATAGCTAATCCCTGTGGCTGGCCTGTCTCCTTTACTTTACGCGCCACTGACCTTTAGTTTTCCCTGATTGGTCAGGCGGTCCGTTTACAAAGGCCTGGCGCGTATTGGATGCCCGGCAAGATGGCTGAAGCTGTGCCGGATCACTCTAGAAAAGGGGTTGAGGGTACTCCATAGCTATGAGGCTGGGTGACGCTTGTAGTTGCAGCGTTGGGTGGATCACTTGGAGGTGGTGTCAGGGCGCTGAGTAGTTAGAAGTGCGAGACGCGTCAATTCGAGCATCCTCAAGGTGTCTTGCTGCCAGCTTTTTGGCTTGAGAGTCCAGGTCGTCCCTTTTGTTCGCATCGAGTTGTATGGGGTCCTGCAATCCCTGCCTTTCTAATTCCTGCCTTACAAGGTCTTTCTCTACTAGCTTTCTTATAAGTTCTTCATATTGCTTGAGAATGCCCGCATGCCTCGTATTTTCTTTCCGCAGGCGACCTAGCTCTTTGGTTTTTCTGTCCTCTACCAGTGAATTGCGCGTTTTTCTGGCGCCTTCGAGTCTTTGTTGATGCTCATTTCTCAGTTTCTCGATATGTGTTCTATCCTGGCAAATCAGAGCTGTCAGGTGGGCGCTTTGTGACACCTTTAGATATTTGGACGTACGTTTCAAAAACAGAGCTTCTTCTACGGGTAGCACAAAACTGAAAGTCCGCTTGTTTTTGTTCTTCCGGTAGCTGTAAGCATTCCATGCTCGTTTGATGCGTGCAAAAGCATCTGCCCCCAATCCGTTATTCCAAATTCTTTCCAGTGTCATCAAGGTCGGCTCGTTCTCTTCGTGGGGAGCTTTTACTGAAAGGGCTGATGGGGGGTTGTTTCGCAAATAGTGCCTGGCCCAATCTGACTTGTCCTTGTCGGAGCCAAGCCACTCTTTCGGTGGGATTGGTTTCTTCACTTTCAATGCTCCTAATGCTTGAGATTTTCATGACAAGTAAATCATACCGTATGAATTGACGTAAATATGATCATAATTGATAATGGGCAAAAATAGATATCATTTGTGCAAATATGTACCTTGGCAATGCTCTAGTATCCAGCTTTAACTGCTTGTCGTCTGAAGAGCTGCAGGCCGCTGAGCGATATTTTTTGACTGCCTTTATCTATCAATTTGGTATAGGCGAATGGGCTCAAACGTCTCTGGACCGTTTGGCGGGGAAGTTGGGAGTTAGTGAGAGATTAGCCCGTCATTCGATAGGGGTACTGGTTGACCAAGGTCTTCTTGATGCCCGGCGCGTTGAAGGTAGGACCGGAAGGCCGTCTTACGATTATCGACTTTCAAAGCTCGTTGCCGATCGGTTGAATCTCCAGGTTGGGCCAGTGAGTGTGGGACATGAGGGGCTGGTAAAGTCACTGCTCAGTATTCCCTCACCTGGAGGGTTGGAGGTCACGAGAAAGAAAGGTCGTACTTTTGGCCCTCCCAACCCTGATGCCCTGAGTGTCGGTAGCAAGCTGGTTCTTATAGTGTTGCTGACTGAGGCGGATTCCTGCGGTGTAGTCAGAAATTGTTCGACTTTTGGCTTGGCCAAGCAGGTGGGGATGTCAGTTCAAAGAGTACGCCGGCATTTGAGGAAGCTTTGGCGCTTAGGGTACATGCGAGATGTGGTTGCTGGGATTGTGAGTGATATAGGAATCGGCAAGTGCCCGAGCATCTATTTTCTCAACCTGGCTCACCCTATTTTTGAGGCTAGCTGGTGTGGTCGGGCGTTTGTCCTTCATATACAAAAAAAAGATCAGTACCACCCGGGCCGAGAGATTCCTCAGTTGATAAGGATTCTCAGTAATGGTTGTGAGGATGATTCCTACGTTGCCATTGAATATGACCGTAGAAACTATTTGTTGCCGGTGAAGTGTGAAGATGACGTTGCTAAAAGACTCAAAGATGCTGTGCTCGATGGGCTTGAAGAATATCTGCAGGCTGTTTTAGACGATTATGTAGGTCAAATATTGACCGATAGATACTTATTCATTGGCAGTCAATTTCTACCAGAACCAAGCATCAATCTGCGCTTAGAAATGGAGGCATTGCTATGTGTAAAGGAGAGAAAGGGTAGCGATGAGGCGGCCTCTAGAGCGGCGATGTTCCTATCTGGCTGGATATGGAGGGCTGCGTGCATGAAATCTGAAGTGCTAAGCAAAAAACTAGGGGTGATGCGTTTGCTTATGCCACCAGATGGTAGGATATCGATATTGCGATCAACAGAGAATGGTAAGTTGTTGATTTTAAAGGCTGCGGTTGCGCCGCCGCCAGGCAGAAATGTTACTCCGGGGATTTACCAAGGGGCTTCAATCGATTATGTAAAATCAACTAAGGAAATCAACCGTGTAGACTTGTCTACAAAAGAGCAGTATGAAATTGGCCTGCTTGTTAAGCCAAGTGTAAAGACCAAAAAGGAGGTTGTAGACACGGAAGTTGGTATTGAGGATGAGGGGTAGTTACATACCGTGGATAGCACTGATTTAAGCTGTGAATTGATGTCAGCCTTCAAGCTCAATAGTGTTATTGGTTTGTGGGCCTTCTGGGTACGATAACCCCGTTCCAGAACTCGTAATCGATTGTTTTAACTGGATAGCGCTATTTGGGCTCCCGTCTGTGGGGTAAAGGCCCTGTTGTGGGCTTTCAGTACTTGATAACCCGCTCTGAGTGTCGGTAATAGATATATATAGTCATAAAGTCACTTAGCCAGCCCACTTGTGAAGGCTGGTAAGTGCAGTTGGTTGAGTAACAGGCAGGCTGGACCAAACCAGCCTGCTCATGAGTAAATTTCAACCAGTGCGCTGGTACCTATGAAGAAACCATAGGTGCCAGACAATGAGAAAACGACATTCAAGCAACACCAACCTCAAACTCCACTATGAATCAGTCTGGGAGGGCTTGCCGGTACTGGCAAGGCCTGACCGTCCACTCGCGGTGAATTACCTCAAATCTATCCGGTCTACTTTGGACCGGGCCTTAAATGAGCATCCACGAACCTGTGTCATCCATTTCGTTGCTAGGCTGCCGTACGGTTGGTCAGGTCCCAAAGGGGGGCAGGCAAGCGGCTTCATCAACTCTCTTCGTTCGCAGATCAGGTGCGACTCGAAGCGTAAGCGCGGCCAGGGAAAACGGGTTCATGACTGCCATGTTCGTATGATCTGGTGTCGCGAGTTCGGTGGGGAAGGGCAGCCCCATTATCATATTGCCATTATGGTCAATAGGGATGCTTACTCCGCGTTGGGGCGTATCTTAGGTCAGCAAGAGCCGGACTTCCCCTGGTGGTTGGCGGAAGAACAAGCAGTTAGCAACATGGCAGAGCGTATTCAGCGAGCTTGGGGTCGCACTCTTGGTCTGACTGGGAGTCAAGGAATCGGTTTAGTCCATTTCCTGATAGCCCGGTCCAGCTGATTTCAAAAGGATCGTCTATGTATACCGCGCAATATCATGAGGTGTTCAGGCGCATGAGCTACTTGGCAAAGGTGGATACCAAGCTTTATGACGATGGGTTTAGGAACTTTGGCTGTAGCCAGAGAGGAGGTGAGTAAGTTTTTACGTTGCTGCGCTATCGCATGAACGAATGACGAGGAGAATTTCATGCGATTCATGAGGCTAACAGAAGTGATACGAGATACCGGTCTTGGCCGTTCTTCGATCTACAAGCGTATTGCTGAGGGTGTATTCCCCAAGCCAGTACCGCTTGGTGGAAGAACGGTTGGCTGGGTATCTGATGAAATCGAGGCCTGGATTTTGGAGAGGATTGAGGAGAGGGATTGCCAGGAAGTGCCTCATTGACCGGCTATTGGGCTTTCGTGGTTCATGGATGGCTGCGAGGTTTTGTATCAGATGAAAGCAGGAGGGGGGCTCCAATTTGTAATGGTAGACCCCGGTACCAATAGGACCGGGGAGGTTTAATGCCAATTGATCGAGACCTTGGAGCGTAGTAGGCGAGGAAAACGGGGACTATCCGAGAGGATGTTCTGCTCGGGTATCCACACACGACGTGACGGTGCTGTTACCAATAAGGCGCTAATCTTTCTTATACAGCACTGTCACTTTGCCGGCAGGTTTGTTCTTGCCTATCTCATAATCAGGGTTGAAAGTGGCGAGATTATGAGCGGCGATGCCAATCACTGAGGCAAAGCCAGTAACCTGGGTAAAGCCAGTCGGGATAGCGAAGCTGGCTAAGGAGGCCGCTCTGTATTCTGTGTACACGCGGCAACGTAGCCCTTTTTTTTCAATGGCTCCCTCGACTTTATTTACCACGGAGCTGATGTTCTTGACCGCGACAATTTGAAAGGAAGCTTTCTTGGCAATGAGTTCGGAGAGCTTTTCAGTAGTGATGTCTTCGGAGGTGTATTTTTCGATGTCAATATCTTTGCTCATTGAGTTGTCCTAGTTTGAGGAGATGATAAAACGGGCAGATTCGCTGCCCGTTCTAGTCAGCGACTGGGTCTTATTGAAGTATGATCAAAGCTCCGCTATTTGCTGTAGGGCATCTTCATAAGCAAATAGTGTGTCGAAGTTTTCGTTGTAAATTAGGTAGAGGGCGGACTGTATGTTCTCGTGTGGCGTTTCTTCGATGGTATCTTTGAATATGTTGGTATGATGCATGCTTCCGGAAAGCACCATGAAGCTTTCGTCCTCCATTACCACCCAGTCAATGGTTTCAAAGGCCCTGGCTCCTTTGTATTTCTCAAGAGTCTCCTGAGCCAGAGAGAGGGAGTCCTGGTTTTCTTTTTCAATCATCGAGATCTGGTTTTTTATGCTCCGGACCTCTCTTTCGTGATTTTCTATATCGGTTATTGATTGCTGTTTCACACGAGGCCAAACCGTGTAGCTGGAGCCGTTTTCTGTTTTCCTTTCAGTCCAAGAATTCCCGTTATCGATATGATTTTGGGCTTTCTTTAATAGTTGTTTTTCTCTCGCTATTTCTGATTCGAGTTCGTTTAACCTTTCCTGCAATGTGATCAGCCTGCTGTCGTTTTTTGCAGCATCGATCATTTCATTTGCTGTATCCCTGTAATTCTTTTCTATGTCCTTGAAATCACAGGTGTAACGAACGACATCTCGGCCCCGTTCGTCCTCAATGACAGACCAGTCTGTGCTCTCACAAAGCTTACGGTTATCCAGCGCCTGGCCAACCGTATATTCAGGGAGTAATTCAAGACGCCCCTCCCGGATGACGTCTATTTCAGAAGAGCACCCGGATAGGGCTGCCAGGGAAATGCATGCTAGGGCTGCTTTGAGGTTTTTCATGATGGTTCTCTTTTAAAATCTTTCCATGAGGTGATTGGCTTAAGCACCAACCACAATTAAGAGGAAACAGACGATCCAGACGATGAAGTACGCCAGGTTCTGCTTCAGGGCTTGGGTTCGTTGGTAGAGATAGACGGGCACCAGCCACACCCATCCACCAAATGTGCTGGTATCAGTGCCGGCTTTCTTGAGTCTCTTTTCATCCAGGAAAGACAGGGCGATATTGAGTATGAGAGTGATGTAAATGAAATGGCCGCTGGCAACGGCTTGCTCGGCACGGTACTCGCTGCTGTGAACCATGTAGGCCACAAAGTATTCCAGGGTGAGGCCGATCAGTGGGGCAAACGCCAGAATCCATACAACGGTGTTGTTGACTTTGGCTCCGGTTAGCGGCGGTGGGGTCGTATCATCAAGGTGTTCTCGAAGCTGGGTATCTTCGATGCTGGTCCAGTCCGCGAACCCCTTCTTCCAGACGGATGATCCGTGGCGCAGTGTGCCGTTGCTGATCAGGGTGATGAGATCGGTTTCAGAAACGCCCCCCTTCCTTTCTCCGTTGAGTTCGTAGAACCAGATCTCGTTCCCCGTGGTGCTGTTTTCCATTGTTCATTCCTTGTAGTGGCTGTCCTTCCATGGTTTTTAGCCAAGCACAGGTCGAGTGCTGTGCCTGGGAAGAGCGGTCTCCCCCAGGCGCTGTGTCCGCTGGTTTGGAAGGTGTGTCTCAGTTTGAGTGTTATGTAATTCAAGACTCGCAAAGTATTGCAACGCTGCACCTTGGGGTCAAGTATTCCGGTACGACAGAGGTATGGCACTGCCGTAGCGTTGCTCTATCAGATTGATGGAGTGGGCGTGATGAGCTTTCCCGAGCGCCTGAAGGCGGCACGGTTGGCGTTGGGTCTGACCCAGGAGCAGTTGGGCGACGAGCTTCATGTGACCAAATCCACGATATCCGCTTGGGAAAATGGCCGTGATTCGCCCGGATTTCGTTTACTGCCGAAGTTGAAGGCGGTCCTCGGTGTATCGCTGGATCATCTGATCTGCGGTGATCAGGTTGAGGGTGCCTCAGAGCTGAAGTCCAAGTATGACGCCCAGGTACGTAATGACGCCGAAGCTCAACTGCTCAAGGGCTACCGGCGCCTGTCCGTTAAACGTCGCCAAGGCCTGCTGGCTATGATTGATTAGCCTGCCTTTTCCGGCCAGCTTCTGGCTGAGTCCCTGTGCCGACTGCGGTTGAGCATTGCCCGGTGGGGCCGACCCTCCGGCACGAACTCCTCCACGACCTGTAACCCTTCCTCCTCCGAGTATTCGAACTGAGCGTTGAGCAGCCCGGCATGGGCTACCTTGTCCAGCTCTGCTTGGTTGATGCCCTGGTCTTCCCTGACCTTGGCCGTTTCCCTGGCGTGGCTGACGGCATCCTCCATGGATTGCTCAGCGCGCAGCGTCAGATCCACGTAGTAGATCGGTGCCCGGTGGCTCTGGGTGGTGCTCTTCCCGCGTAGCTTCAATTCCAGGGGCAGGGTGGCCAGGTTGCCGCCACTGATGGCATGGAAGTAGCGCAGCCGAGCAGCCAGGGTGCGGATGCTGTTGTAGCCGGTGGTCCGGAACACGAAGCAGCCCAGTTCATCCTCTTCCCGATCCGTACATACAGCCGCCCGTAGGGTTTGCACAGATCGTGGGCGCCGAATTCGCATAGGTCGGGTGAGGGCAAGGCAGTTGCTCCAGGCCCTGGTCGGTGCGGCGTCGGCAGGTCTCCCCGTCGCCACTGCACAGGGCCGGCCACTCTTGCGCTCGAAGAAGGTGTACTCCGCCCGCAGGTTCAGGTCCGGATCATTGAAGGGCAGGGTGACGGGAATGCTGCGTAGCTTCTTGCCTTGACCCTCCTGGCGCAGGGCCTCATCCAGTGGGTGCGGTAGCCAGCCCTCCCGGGTCTGGATCTGGGTAGTGATGGTGAATTGGTCGTCTTTCTCCGGCAGACGCTTGCCGTTCTTTTCCACCATGCGGCCAATACTGATACGGCCAATCACGGGGGAGTAATGGCGAGTCCTTTGATCATGGGAATCTCCTGTTATAAAAAAACCGCACAGCCGCCGGGCAGGGCCCGGCGTTTATGCTGTTAGGCGTGGGGTGTTGAGTGAGGTGATGCGAGAACGATCAGGTGTTGGGTTTGACCAGGAACCGGCGACTGCCGGCCCGATGCTTGGGGAATTGCTGCAGTAGCGCGGGCTGAGTCTTGAGCAGGGCGTCAGTGTCGAGCACCGTACTGTCCTTGCTGCGCTTCCAGCTCACCTGGCCATCCATGAAGTAAGCCCGAGCGGCGTCACCCATGCGTTGCTGGATGCGCTGCTTGAGCCGGGCTTCCCGTTCGGCCAGACGGGCCAAGCGTTCCCGGATATCCAGCATCTCACTGAAGTCGCCGTTGAGTGCGGTGTCTTCAATGAGATCCAGGGCTTCGCCATCGTCACGAGGGTAGAGCGCTCGCAGCGCCTGGTCGGCGGAGTCGGAGCCATCGGCGTCGGGTGGCGTATCGGTTTCCACCAAGTGCCAGAAGGCCCGCTCCAGCTCGATCAGTTGCTTGATGACGGCTTCATCCCGCTCAATGCGGTGTACCTGCAACTCCTGCCCGCAGATCAGCACCGCCACGTCCGCTGCCTGCTTGCCGGTGACGGCCAGTTGATGCTGCACCTGGCACTGGATGTACTCCGGTACGCCATCGGCCCAGAGCCTGGCGCCATTGAGGCCGGTGGTTTTGCACTCCAGGATCTGCACCTCTGGATTTCCCACTACCGAGTAATCCAGATTGGCCAGCATCCAGGGCTTGTCTGCATCCGGGTGCTGGAGCACGGCATTCACTCGCCGCACCTTGTTGCCCGTCGCCTTGGCATAGGCCTCGGCCACCTTGGGTTCAAGAAGATTGCCCCAGTACAGCGGGGTATGGATGTCGTCAGGATCGGGGGCCGGTAACAGCCCATCCCGACCGGTCTTGATCATCCACAGCTCCAGCGGCGACTGATACGGGTTGAGCCCCACCGCCGCAGCGGCATCGCTGGCCCCGATACCTTGCTTGCGGACCTTGAGCCACTGTTCCCGGTTCATGCCCTTGGTGGACACCAGGCGCAGGGCCGGGCGGGATGAGGATTTGATGGCGCGGGGCGTGCTCATGAGTGACCTCCTTCCAGTTGGGTCAGCCGCTCGGTAAAGCGATCATGAAGATTGATCAGCCGATGGGTCTGGGGCGTCTGATCCGACGGGATCTCATGACTACCGCCCTGGCTGAAGAAAGTGACCACCAGCTCGGTGATCATCTGTTGGATGTCGTCATGGGGTGGCAGATTGCCGTCATTCTCGAGCAGATAGGTGCCCAGCTGTTCGCCCAGGATGGACACCACCTCGTACTCGAACACCCCAGGAAACCCTTGCGGGCCGTACCAGTAGGGTTGCACCTGTTTCCAGATATCGGGGATGAAGTCACACAGGGTGCTGATCAGCTCGATGCAGCCATTACCCCAGATCTCCAGAAGCCGGGTACCGCGCTCCTTGTTCAGCATCACCCCTTCATGGAGAAAGGCGCCCCAGATGGCGGCCAGATGCGGGGAGAGGGTGGCGCAGAGCATCTGGCTTCCGGGTCCACACTGCTATCGTGATTACGTTCTGTCATGGTCAGGCTCCAAACAATAAAAAGCCCGACCGGCACAGAGCGGGTCGGGCTTTAGTCGAGGGAAAAGAGTGAGTCGGGAATCAGTCAGGCCACCAGTTCCAGAGTCTGGCTCAGGGCCCGCTGCTTGATCTGGGCACCCTTGCCGAACCAGGCGGAATCCAGCCGGTTGTCGGTGCTGCGGGCGCGGCGTTCGTGGTCCACGAACTCGGTGACTGCATTGAGCAGGCCGTAGGCCGTGTTCTTGGCTGACGGCAACTCCGCGCCGCGACCGGCCCCGTCATACAGCGCCATGGCCTTCTTCATGGCCTGTTCGTTGGGCTTCACCAGCATGTCCCCAGAGGAGTAGTTCACATCGGTGAAGACCGAACGCATGACCTTCTCGGCGGTCTTGCGGGTGATGCGCCGCTCGCTGAGGGCCTTCAAGCGATACATGAAGTCATCCCAGGCAGAGACGGAGATCCCCAGCTGCTTCTTGACGGCCTGGGCATCGAAGGTGGTGTTGTGCCGGACTTTCACCGCCTGGCCGGCGCCATTGAGGGCTACCGCCAGGGTGTTGTTGCACACCACCCGGATGCTGGTGAACTGGGCAGTGGTGGCCAGGGTGCCGTCACAGGCGGTGGCCAGCAGCACATAGCCGTTGGTCTGGTCATTGCCTGCCAAGGAGCCTGTTTGCCCGGTGCGGGCCAGCGCCCACAGCTTGCGGCCCCTTTAAGGACGCCAGCGGTTTCCAGTTCAAAGCCGGAGCGCTCGGTGAGGTCCCGGTAAAACTCCAGGATCTGCCGGGGCTGAACCACCTTGAAGCGGTTACTCACTACGGACAGAGGCGCCTGATTGTCTGAGCGGAACAGCACCTTCTGATCCGGGAAGGATGAGATCTGCCCGAGGGCCCCGGCCTCGCTGCTAATGAAGCGGACAGGGGTCTCACGGATCTCCCAGTCCATGCCGGCTTCCTGCATCCAGACATTGAGGGGTTGTTGGGCGGCGAGCTGGTTGCCCAGCCCGTGCCAGGGGGTGCGGCCTGCATAGGCCATGCTTTCGACAAGATGTGCCATGGTAAATCTCCAAAATAACGGTGAGCCCGAAACGGGCGGATTGGCGAATGAGAAGAGGGGTGAGTCAGGGGTAGAGCAAAAGCAGAAGAGTGAAGGCTCAGAGCCAGCCACGCTGGGCCAGGCTGACCCACTCGGAGCGGGACACGACGAAGTGATCCAGGACCCGCACATCGATCAGGGCCAGAGCGTCCTTGAGCCGGGTGGTGATGGTGCGATCAGCCTGGGAGGGCTCACAGCACCCGGAGGGATGGTTGTGGGCGAAGATCACGGCAGCGGCATTGCAGGCCAGGGCCTGCTGTACCACCACACGGGGATACACCGCCGCGCCATCAATGGTGCCGTTGAACAAGGGCTCGAAACTGAGCACCTTGTGTTTGTTGTTGAGGAAGATGGCCGCGAAGACCTCGTTCTTCTCCTGGGCCAGGGCCATCTGCAGGAACTGGGCGACATCGGTGGGAGGTGAGCGCCTCCCGACCGGTGAGCTCATCCAGCAGGATGGTGGCCGCCGTACTGACAATCTCCTCGGGCTTAACGCAGCCCTGTACGTGGTACAGGCCCTGCTCGTTCTTTACGAAAGTGGGAATATCCATAAAAACTCCAAAACGGCATAAAAAAGCCCGCACAAGGCGGGCTCTGGTATGTAGTGAAGGGGGCAAGTGCGAAATACGGGTTAATCGGTGTCGAGTCGAAAGGCGTGGCCGCAATCCAGGCATTCAGGTTGTCGAGAAAGGTTTGGTCGAGCTTGTCACCGAGAGCGGCACCGGCCTCTCCGCCGGCAACACCTCCAATCAGACCGCCAATCACGGCACCGGCGATGCCGCCGAGCAGGATCCGCCAGGGCCCTGCGACATAGCCCAGTGTCATGCCCACCCGGGCGCCACTGGTGGCTGCAGCCACGCCACTAGCGGCACCAGCAGCTGTGCCGACGGAGCCGCATACCCTGCGTCCGTTGTGGAGTGCCGCTATCCGGATAGATTGGCAGCTGGGACATTGAATGATCATTAAACCTCCATGAGATGGGTCAGGAAGGTCATTCCTTCCTGGCTTCATGGGGGTGATATATGTTTGAAATAATCTGGGATCGTGGCTGTATTCTTCTTCATATGGATAGTTGGGGTTTCTATATGCATAGCGTTGGTCTTGGACAGTCCAATCCTACGCCGCTCGCTCCTCTCGACAATACCTACTCGGTGAGTTTTCATACCAGTCAGTAATATCGAGGCAGAATATGAGCGTAGAAGCAGATCCATCAAGTAATCCCTCCCCTTTGTTTGAAGCACGGTCGGTACCGTTTGAAAAGCTATCTGCGGATGACTTCGAAAAGTGTGTTTTCGGGTGTTTTATCTCAATTCAATCGCATCAAGGGGTCATTATCGATGGCCAGCCAGCTGGGAGCGGTGACGGAGGGTTTGACGTATATGGAGTCGTGGCGGACTCTAAAAGGAAGGTTTGTATTCAATGCAAACGACAGAAAGCTAGTTTGGGCCTCTCTCTGCTCGCAAAAGAGGTCGCCAAGGTGGCTAGTACTACCCACCTTGGGAAGTCAGATGTAGGTGTCCATTTCTTCATTTGCACAGGCGGAGTGACCCAAGAGCTGCGCCGGATGCTTCGGGAGACAGATCGCGCTGCGATAATTAAAGCGGCCAAAGCCGTTATTGATGAGGCCATGGACGGTGAGTGGAAAACGTTGCGTGACCGTCTCTCCAGGGAGGGAGTAGAGCCTGAAGAGGTTGTCGCCTCGTATGTCCGTGGGCTTGATAGGCTTGTTGTGTGGGACATGAATGAGTTCGATGCTGCACTATCGCCTGCTTGGGATTCGGCGTTTAACGTTCTAGAGCGATTCTTTAAGGTATCCACCGCCGTTCGGGAGCATCCGCGCGCTCTTTTCAATCGCCAGGCTTATCAGGAGTGGTGCGGGGGCTTCGCTGAGGTCGTAAATCCTCAGCTTGAGGAAGGCGAGTTACCCGCAGGGCTTGTTGAATTGTCCGGCGCCGATCCTGGCCCTCAAGAATCATCCCCTAAGAAAGGCCTTTTAACTGTCAAGTCTTTAGCGGCTCTTGCTCCTGGCGAGGTTGTATTGGTGACGGCCGAGGGGGGCGCTGGGAAAACCACTCTTCTTGAACTGGTTCGAGCAGAAGTGGCTCAGAAGTCATCAGACGCAATGCTCTCTGTGATTATCGCATGTTCGGACTATGTACCAGGAGGACTCGACTCGGCAGTGCATGCGCAGCTCGGAGTTAAAAGTGGTAGTTGGAGAATGCTCCCTGACAAAGTCCAAATTCTCTGTGATGGAATTAACGAGGCGCCTTCAGACGTGGTAAAGGCCCTTTTTGGAGAGCTTAAGCCACTGCTGACGTCAAAAAGTATATCGTGCATTTTTACGTCACGAGAAGATAGCCGAGCGGTTCGAACCGTTTTGCCAACCGCTCCGTGTGCGACGCTTCGCCTTCTGCCGTTAACTCCAGGAAGGGTCCAAGCCCTTGCGCGGCATGAGCTCATTGATGAGTTAGATGTCTCCGCCTTTTCAGACGCCCATCGAGCAATGGCGTCGCGTGCGGTGGGATCGTTCATGTGGACCCCTTTTTCTGTTCGGGCCGCTCTTAAGCTCTGGAAAGGCTCTCGAAAACTGGGGGATACCCTGGGTGATCTATTAGAAGAAATTATTTTGGCACGTGCGGAGCGAGATCTTGAGATTCCTTCACAAGACCCGTTGGCAGATCTGCCAAGAGAAAGTGTACTAGCAATGGCTTCTTCCATGGCCTATGAGATGCTTGTCGTTGACGGTTGCAACTCGTGCAGTCCCGATCAAATTGGTAAGACCTTCAGGCGTGCAATGAACCTGTGCTTCGACGTATTCGGAGCAGATGGCATGACTAGCAGCAAGTTCATCGGCTTACTGCGAAAGCATGACCTCGTGCTGCAAACCGCTGATGAGAGTTTCCGTTGGAAGCCATCAGTTGGTGGCCGGCGCCCTTGCTTCTCGACACCTTGCACTCAACTGGAGACAGCACCTCCGCTCTCTCGAGCAGGCACTGGCGGATGATGCATGGATATTTGCGATTAGGCATGTGCCGAAGGAAGACCTTGATGATTTTCTGCGTGAACTCTTTCTGGCCGACTTGATGCTCGGAGCCAAGGCAACAGCAGAGCTTCCGCTTGGGGAGCGAGAACTGAGCTTGCCATACATTGAAAAAGCACTCCAAACGGGACAGCCTGAAGGGCTTCAAGTTTCTGGTTTTTTTGCTTTGGCCAAAGTGGGGACTGACAGCGCGATGTCATTTCTTCGCGAAGTGGCAGAAGACCGAAGAGATGAATTCGGCTTCGTTGCTGCTAGAGCATTGGCTTACTCGGGAGATCGGCATTTTTTGCTCAAACTGCTTGCGGAAGTTGACCGGTGCAGACAGATGGGGTGGGGCATGTCAGGGGGAGACATAGCCGTTTGGGAAGAGGCTTCCTTCGCCGATCGTGTCTCCACTGCTCGGGAGCGACTTGGTTCTGTTGAACCGGGGGAGCCAGTAAATGAGTCAGTCAGCTTGATTGGCTACGAAGCTTCCAGAGAGGACATCCATCTTCTTGAGTCCCATTTTTTTTTTTCCGCCAAAGATATTACAGCATGGAGTGTAACCCTGAATGCTATTAGAAATGGAGATTATGATTACGCTCAGAAATTATTCGAAGAAGCACTGTCAGACGAAGCCTCTAGCAATGGTAAGGCGGTCTTGTTGAGGGCCGGGCACAAGCTGGGATTATCCATTGATCCTGAGGCCGCATTCTTCTTGCTAAAGGCTCTTTCCTCGGAGGCATCCCAAGAAGATGTCCGCGCCAGGCATGACTTAATACAGGATGTTCTTGGAGAGTTGCCACTCACCATGAATATTTGTTGCGCGATTGAACAAGATATCCCGGTAAGCACGGGAGAGTGGAAAAGCAGCCTTTGGCAGCTTGCCACTCGTGTGGATAGCCAGCCGCTTGCGCTAGTCGCACTTGATGCTCTCGAAAAAAGGTCTAGATGACGTGGGAATGGCGGCAAATTTCTTTATTGCCCACGAGGCACTCCGAAATCAGTATGAAGATGATTTGACGTTGGTAGTTGAGCGATGGCTTGAAAATAAGGCTAATTGGTTCACTTTCAATTCATGGCGAGTTTTGGACTTGGCTGCGGAGATTGGGCTTACAGAGAAAAACTTGGAACAGTTACAGGCTATGGTGCTTCGTCTCGTAGAACTACTTGATCTGTCTGAAGACGGAGAGGTTCCTGAATTTAACGAATCAGAGGAGCATGTTGCTCGAGAGTTCAAGCTTGATACTGCAAAATATAGAATTAGCCGTTACGCTGGATTCTTGGTTCGAGCTGCGGTGGGGGCCTATGGTCGATTGCCGCCTGATGTGCTAATCAAGTTCCTGCATTTTGATTTGGCAAACTCTTCTCCGGGCAAGGAAATCATGGATGTGTATCGCGGGATGCCGTCGGAATTAATTGATGATGAACTGGAAACCGTACGGGATGCCTGGGACCCAACGATCTGCTCTGGAGATGGTGTGTGAGTTTGGATTAACAGATCGACGCTTAGAGTTACTCCGAACCCACTTAGAAGATGTTTACTGTCATCTCGCTGCACTTGGCTCATTAAAAAAAGCTCTTGAGAAATGCTGGAGCAGCGTTGCCTGCAAAATGGTCGTTGAAACTATTTCAGAATTTGAAGAATGGCCAGAAGAGTGCCAACAGTTTTTCTGGGGCTTTATTCGTATGGTAAGTGAGCGAATTACTGCCGAAGATAAAGACCTTGTAGAAAGTTACCTTCCCCTGGCTAAAACGGATTTTGCGATAAGAGTTCTGAGTATATGGAGACAAAATACCATAGATTCTAGAGTTGGATTATCTCGGTCCGAAGTAGAGGATTGAATTGTCAAAGAAGAATAAAGGGTAATAGCATAAAATTAATTTTTCGCGGTTTCAAGTAATAACTGCAATCCATTTACGCGGCGAGCAAATCATCTCGCCGCCCCATAAATAATTCGTTTGGTGACCGGCCACCTCGTGTTGCTCTTGGCCTGCTGTTCAATCTGTCCATGACAAATTGAACCTGCTCATCCGTCACCTTGCTAAGGTCTGTTCCCTTTGGGAAATACTGACGGATAAGTCCGTTGGTGTTTTCATTGATCGCACGCTCCCATGATGCATAGGGATGGGCAAAATAAATGTCCGTTTCCAGCCCTTTCGCTATCTCTTCATGCCCGGCGAACTCAAGCCCGTTATCGAAAGTGATCGTTTTGACCTTATCCGTGAGATGCGCCATATGAGCAACCGCCGCATCGGCCAGCAAGTCAGCTTTTTTGCCTGTCAGTCGCACGATCACTGTGTACAAGGTCTTGCGCTCCACCATCGTCAGTAACGCGCCTTTGCGTCCTTTGCCGATGACTGTGTCGCCCTCCCAGTCGCCAACACGGTTGCACCGGTCAACCACCGCAGGGCGCTCATCAATGCTCACCCTGTTCTTGATCTTTCCGCGCCGGTCGTTGCTACCGTAACGCTTGCGGTAGGGTTTTGATGCGACCCGGAGATGTGTGTATAAGTCTCCGCCATTGGCCTTGTCGGCATACACCAGTTGATAAATCGTCTCGTGATGCAACGATACGATTTTTTGCCTTTCCAGATAAGTCGCCACCTGCTGGGGACTCAGCTCCTGACGGATCAAGGTTTCTATCTGTTTTTGCACCTCATCGGTGACTTTCCTGGCCTTGCGGGCCTCATTCCGCCTAGCATCCGTCAACTTCTGCGCTTGGCCTGGTCGATAGCCCTTCAGTCCTTTGTTGCGACGCAACTCCCGACTGATCGTAGTGGGGTGGCGCTCCAATTTCTCTGCAATATCTACTTGGGAGTGGCCTGCTTTTTTCAGGATGTAAATCTGGTATCGTTCGTTCTCGGTCAGCTGGTTGTAGCTCATCAGTGCTTTTCTCTTGGTCGGGAGAGGCGCCGACTCTACCAGCTGGCCTCTCTCTTACCAATTGCACTTATTATCCGAAACCGCGTTTATATTCTCTTTGTGGTTAGAAGAGGAAGATAACTAAAGGGGCTATGCAGGAACTGGGAAAAATATGGTTAGGCACTACAGATCTCTCCTTGTGTAGTGTGCTTGGCCAGTCCTCAGTATTGCACAGCAACGATCCGCATATTTTTCTGGCACAGCTAGCGCAACCATATTCTCGGCGCGAGTTACGCCAACGTAGAGCGCGCGTTTAGCCTCAGTGTCAGTGCGCGTTTCCCATGATTCAAACAGAGCGTTGCCTCGGTTTTCAGGAGCACGATTGGGTGGGATTACGACGCATACTGCGCCGTACTCATGGCCTTTCGCTTCGTGAATGTTGGAGCACGAAAGACCAAGATTAATTGGCCTCTTAAGATGGCTGGACCATTGAGTATTACCCGGCCGTCGAAAGAAACTTCGTGCAGTCGTGCCTGCGGGTAACGGCAGGCCGAGTCGTTCAATTTCCTCATGCACGCGGTCTATCCAAGCGATCCTATCAGCATCAGTATTTCCGCACTCGCAGGGAAGGGACATCAAGAAACTTAATGCTAGTCTTCGATGTGCCCGCCGGTCCATGTTTAGGCGTTCGATGGCTCTAAGCAGGTGCTCGTTCTGTTCCCGTAGCCCCATAAAGTCAAGTAGCAGTACTTCTACTGCTTGTAGAGCGGCTTCTCTAGATCGTGCGGTCGATACAGACGACCCGAACTCTGATGCTATCTTGGCCAATAACTCAACCCTTGAGCTACCGTTCGAATTATTGGGGGGGGCGCCCGCAGCTCGTCGCGCCACCTTGCCTGAATGAGCCAGAATAATTGAGTTGGCCGAATCCAGGCCGAGTTCTTCAATCCGATCAAGGAAAGCGTGGCCGATTGCCACCGTTGGACTGCGGCCTCCGTATGTTAAAAGTAAAATAGGATGTTCAATATTTGAACTGTTACCGACAGATTGATCCACTTGATCCGCATTCCTAAGTGTGGCGGCTAAGCGGCATATCGCAGGGCTACTACGAAAATTTCCTGTTAACACCAGCTGTGACTCAACAGGGTAAGTATCCTTGAACTCCTGAATCCCTTCAGGGCTGCCGTTACGAAATTCGTAGATAGATTGGTCTGGGTCGCACACGAAAGTGACTTGTATGCCGTGCGCTCTTAGCCATGATAGGATTTGTAGATCGAGCGGATTGCAATCCTGACCTTCATCTACCATGATTTCATGGAAACGTGCTGCTAGTGCACGGCCAAGCGCTATTCCTTTCTCTGGGTCACGAATCAGCTGAAGCATCTTTACGCGTGCATCGCTGGCACTCATGTAGCCAGCCTGTAACAAGGCGTTTTCGTCTGCGCGCAGCGGCCTGCTGATATCTATCCTGATGCTGGCGCACATGATCTTTCAATCTGGTATTTCCGATCCTGTCTGGATCGATGATATTGGTTTCTGGGTCGAACAGATCTAGGCTTACCGGGTCTCCGCGAAACGCCCGGGCTCCTGATAATCGGATTTCTATGCCAAGAGTATCCCAGCTATCGAGGATGATTGGTCGCGTTTGGCTTGTTGCTGTGCAGCTTGGTAGCACTACGAAATGCCTGAGGAAAGCATCAAGTGTTCCCATGAAGCTAGGATGCTTTAAGAGCGAGTCGAGTCCTGCAGTTTGACAGCGTTCTCGAAACTCATTGACAGCAGCGTTTGTAAACGAGAGCACAGCAACACCGCGGCGCGGTGGCAATGTGGCGGCGATTCTGGTTAGGCGGGCAATGATCGTTCGGGTCTTTCCGGCCCCGGGACAAGCATGAACGAAGGTGCCGCCAACGTGCGTCGTGAATGCTTTTTGCTCTTCTGTAAGGCCTTGTATGCCGGTCATGCTTGTGATGCACCTCGGATTGCTTCTACGAGGTAGGGAGGAACGATAAAATCTTCGCCCGCCTCGATACGTGATGCTATGGCCTGTGCCAAATCTCCTTTGCGGGTCCTTTTTGCCGCAATTAACCTGAGAAAATGCATCAGGACGGTCTTGCTCTGCAGTTCCCTCGATTTGAGCTTCCCAGTCGGCGCGTGAGTTTCGATGCAGTCGAAGAAATGTGGCTTTGAGGAAAGCTTCATTTCCGGCGCTGAAAATCTCGTGCTCTAAAGTGTGTTGATTGGTTAGCACAGTCAACGCATTCTGTCCGTCATGCCTTTCGGCGAGATTTTCAAGATCAACTTTTCTATTCCCGAGTACAGCAGGGTCTGCATCGGTTATCACAATTAACCGGTCTGCGATGCGAGCATTGCGATGAGGTCGCAGCAATACCTCCACGTAGGGGCGGAAATCCACGCCCTCGATTGGCACAATGACAGCGCCTTTGAACCGGAGCCATTCATCGGTATAGCCCGCGAGAACAATCTTCTGTGCCATCACGGGTAGTAGCAGAGCTTCCGCGATTCCTTCTACTAGGATGGCCCGATTACCGAATAGAAGTGCGGAGCGTGTCACGTCCAGATAGCGGCTAATTTTATCCAGTGTCTTTGGCTTGAGCCCGATTTCGGCAATGGGCACGCTAACTGATTCCGAGACTCCGTCTTGGTCGTGACGGCGCGAGCGCATGACAACTAGATGTGCTGGAGAGACCCATGCTGTCAGGTTCGGCGAATGGGTTGTAACGACGATCTGGATACGGCCTTCCGGCTTGCCAGCTTCGACCTCACGATTACTCGATTGACGCGCTTGTTCTAGCAAAAATTCGAGTACAAGAACTTGCAACTGTGGGTGCAGATGTGCTTCGGGTTCTTCGACAAGGAAAATCGTCAGATCGGTTTCCTTTGCCTTTGCAAGTTCGACAACCACTGTCGCCATGTAGATTAGATTGGAGTAGCCGAGACCGGATGCACGAATGTCTTCAGGAACTAGGCCAGAATCTGCCATACGGAATCTCAAATCACGGGCGATATCGAGTAGGTTCTCAGCACCGAAGTCTAACGCTGCAATTTGCGGGCGGACTCCATTAGTCAGCAAGCCTAAAGTGGCGCTTATTTCTGTATTCATCGTGGCTAAGATATCAGGTCGATCGTCAGCGCGCCTGACGTCAGCGATGAAGTCTTGCTCCTGATCTTTTGATAGGAAATTGCGCAGCAGCGCCATTACGCGTGCGCTGCTGCCTGAGCCAAGCTCTCGATGCGCGTCGCGTAGAGGGGGGAGGTAAACATGTCTGATCACATCCGAGGAGCCGGTCTCGGGTTGGTTGGTGTCGAATCGGCCAGCCCAAACTGTACTTTTGCCGCGTGGAGACAGCTCTGAAGGGGATTCGTACCTATAGCCAAAGATAGCTTCGTTCTCGGAGGGATTAGGTACTGCTGAAATTAGCAGTCCTTTGAGTGTGTCGCTGAGTTCTTTGAAAATGCCCTCGATTTGGAAGTTTGGGATGGAGGCATTACGCCGAACATCGTCTTCCTCTGGATAGCGTTCACGGCGTCCACTCAACGGTAAGGTAAGCAAGCGAATGGCGTCTACGATGTTGGATTTCCCGCCATTGTTTTCACCGACCAAGACCGTCAGGTCGGGACGGAGGCTGACGGTCACATTGTCGCAAGACCGAAACCGCGAGATTTTTAAACTACCTAAATACATATTCCTTCCTTTTGCCTTCCTGACCTTTGCGTATTGGGTCGCCACGACAACCAATAGTTGCGAGGACCGCCTAGCCCTACCACGCTTAGTAGGGGGCTGTGCCAAGCCAATGCCTTAATGTCTGAGAAAGTAATCGGGCGCGTATAGCGCGCGGAGAATTCCCTGCTTCCCTATAGCCGTTTTGAGTCTTTCTGGCCGTCTTGTGTTCGATTTTTGTTTGGCTGTCAGCGATTCATAATTCCTACGCGGTTGCATCGGTGGCTTTTGGTAAAAGATAATGCTAATCACTGGGGTCACCCCATGAGAAAGCTCATCCACCCATGCCATGGTAGTGAGCACCCCGTAACCGCGAGTACGATCGTGATAGACACCCTGCGTACATCGCGTGAAATCAGCGCGAGCAGTCGAGCGCGGTCATCCTTGAACTCGCAGTATGGTGCGGCTGTCCATCGTGCCCAGCGACCGAGCCAGCTTCTTTCTTCAGGAAGGTCTTTGACGCTGGCCATTGTTAATCCTCCTTTTTCCTGGAGCGGGATTTTCGTTTGGGGATTGCTGAGGCTTTGGGCGTCTTGGGCGATGTGTTAGGAGAGCTAGCGGGTCTCTTTGTTACCTTTGCTTTGGCCTTCTCCAAGCTTATGCAGTATTCGTCATAGTCAGTGATGTCACTCTGTGCTCCAATATCGATCAAGCGATCCCGGAATCGTCCATAGAGAACATCCCTCACTTTGTTCGCGTGCCTTAACTTTTCGATGCATACGTTCGGGTTGAGCAGCAATACATAGTGGAAGTCGCCGGAAGGCCCCTTTTTTGCTTCAATGAATCCGAGGTCACGAAGGGAGCGCATACGACGTCGCCAAGTGTCGACCGCACGCTCACCGTCGAAGCCGGTTTCAGCTGCGAAAGTAGCTGGCGCTTCAATTGTGAGAAATGGGTAATCAGGGGCTCGAATCCATAAGCATAGAAGAGTATGTCCCGCAGGTTGCCCCTTGGATTGGGCGTCGATGACTTGCATTGCCAGCGGCAAGGTGCGGGGGAGTGTCGAGTAGCCATCATTCAGCGTTCGGTGCCAGAGCAGCTCATCTGGATAGTCGGGGGATTGGATTTCCATCTGCTGCTTGGCTCTCTCGGCCATGTTGAGCCGTCTTTTTCGCGATTGCTTTTGATTTGCCATGTCCGTGTCCTGCGAGTAACTGGATAACCATATTTGGCTCCAAAATCCGCGCAACTACAACGATTGAATTCTCTGGATATCACGCATGTCAGTGCAGCCTTATTGGGTATTAATTCTGTTCAAATGATTTATATGGCGCAATTAAATAGATTGAGCCTGCATGATTACGCAGATTAATTTATATAAAGCCTTTTACAATCAATCGCTTACTTTAATATTGCGGTGCTCCTCGTACTCTAGTTTCTCCGTGTGCTCACTGTGCTCCATGTGCTCCTGGGTAATGGTTGTAGGAAAAGGGGCGGCCGGCAGGCAATAACAGGAATGTTTTAGGATGATTTTCACTTGGGGCGGGACACGCTGAAGCAGGAAAATTGGTGCCGAATCGGAGATGGCGGGTGCCGATAGCTTACAGAGCTTCCTGTTCCGCCGTGAAGCCTGCTTGCTGAACCGCCTCTGCGAGCCTTGACCAGCCTGCGGCATGGGCGAACTGAACCATTCTGGATAACGTGTTCGGTTGGGCAGGTACCTGCAGGTCTGAGGGAACTGCCTCAGGAGCCATTTTCTCCCACGGTAAGACGGCACGACCTACTGCCCGAGCTTCTTCGGCAAGCTTTGCCGCAATTCGGAAGCCTCCCTCATCCAGGTCTCCCCAGTGATAGATAGGGGTAGAGGCAGGTAGAGTAGTAAGCAGTCGTCTGTACATCACTCGCCATTGTGGTGATGGCATGCCCGCTGTGTAGAGCACGAGGACGGGGTCTTTGCATCGAGTCCGAGCCTCCATGTGGAATGTAGTGAGGTTTTCCACTGAAAGGACCATTGCGGGTTGGCTGTCGAGGCCTTCGATGGCGCTTGCCGGTAGGCCGGTGTAGGGGGCGTCAAGTAGCGCGCAGACACGAGCCCGGCGAATGGTCACGTTGCCAGCTAGTAGTGCTGGCTGTTCGTCCTTGATCAGCCCGAGTTCTTGCCAGACTTCCAGGCTTGGGCGCGCAGGCAGATCGTAGGCGCCGACCACGAGAATATCGAGCTCTACCGTGAGTTGTTCGATGCGTTTGGTGTCGTTGAACAGCTTCTGGCTGGTCACGCGCAAGGGCTGCTCACTGTCGCCGTTTTCCTTGATGTGCCGGACCACACGGAGCGCATCGAGCAGGTTGCCGACGGCATCGGGGGTCAAAGAACGCGGGGACTTGAGTTGGCGCCAGGCGTCGATCACGTCGTTCAGGATCGGGTAAGCTTCGCACCATGGCTCGAGCATGGCGGCGGCAGCCTCAATGACGTCGCTGCGCAAGGGATGGCCCAGGAAGCTGGCGAGGGTAGGCAGATCCTCCAGTTCAACCCGGGCAATCAGGCTGTGGGGGTCATGGATGTCGTCGAGAACGAGCCGGATGGCGCCACGGGCCTGGGCGGCGCGCAGGGTTCCCTCCACGGATTCCTTCTCGCTCAGGGTGCGGGTGGCGCGATACGCGGAGAGGTCCCGGCTGGTAAGGCGCGCCGGCAACTTGCGTATGCCGGCAGCGCTCTGTTCGGCCTGGGTCAGCAGTTTGTTCAGGTACTTGTCACCCAGGTCACTCATGCATTGTTCCTCTGGCACTGCTCTGCATCTCTGCGAGCTTCTGGTCAAGCAATTCCGGGTGGAACTCGAGGAGATCCTCTTGGAACATCTGTCGAGCTTTTTCAGTGACTTCGTGGTGTGTGAGAAGGACCATATTGGTATCGGCTTCGCGAAGGATATTGAAGTAGCCGTGCAGAAATGCATTCAAGAACCCGAGGTTTTCACCTGGGCTGGCCATCATGACCTGTAGGCCGAGGTCGTTAAAGTACTGCATCGTGGAGATGATATTGCTGGCGTCCATCTTGTTGAAGGCCTCATCAAGTGCGATCAGGGCAAGGCCATCCTGGTTGTTGGAGGAGAGATGGTAGGCGCTGGCCAATGCCGCGCCGGCAATCACGTACAGGGGCGCTCGGTGTTCGCCGCCGGAACCGGTACCGATCCGCCGGCTCAGTCGTCCCAAGGTGACACGGTGGCGTTCGGCGTCCCGACGGTATATCTCGATATCGAAGTCAAAGAATTCCCGGTAGTCGTCCAGCGGGCTACGTGCCGGTGCGCCGGTAACGGTGTTTTCGTCGAGCAGCACCTGGAACTCCGGGGGGATCTCGCCGGCGCCGAACATGTCGTCCTGAGGGCCCAGTTCGGAGACTCGCCGGATAAAATCCAACAACTGCGCATGCTCTGGTCGAGGCATGCGTTCAAATCGGTAATACTCGCCGTTACTGAATGCCGGTGCGTTCTCAAGCACTTTGTTGAGGCGGTCCATAGTTGAGCGCAACCACGCGAGATTATTTTCGATGGAAAGTGCAACGTCGTTGCGAAAGGTTTCCTGTGCAGCCTTGTAGGCCTCTTCCATGCGGTCGGTATAATTGGCCAGTTCGGAGTCGCGCAATGCTTGGGTGGTGTTGATCAGCCAGACGCGGAGTTTGGTCCAGTCCTCAGCCTCGTCTGGAGGGACAACGCCATGTTTGGTTGAATACGATTGGAAAGCAGCGCTGCCTTGACGCAAGAGCTTGTTTTGCCGATCAGTGTATTCCCTAGAGGTTCGCTCCGCAGACTCGGCGATCGCCAGCAGATGAAGTTTCTGCATGTCGGCAAGCTCGAACCACTGGGTTTCGGCCGCCTCGGGATCATACTCGGGGGTTTCGGTCAGGGTGGCGTAGCGGCTGGCCGCCTCCGATTGACGGTGTTCAATGGTTATCAGGCTATCGCGGGCGTTGATAGCGGTTTGCTCGGCGGCGCCGCATCGCCTGACCAGCTGCTCGATTTCCCCGCGCAAGCGTTGGTGTTCCGCCTCCCATTGTTTCTGGCGTTCTTGTAGCTCGAGAAAACCTGCATCAGCGGTATCGGTCACCTTCGTGTTATAGGCCTCCAGTGATTCGATAGCGGCACTGATGTCATCGAGGGTCTTTGAAAGATCAGAGCGGAAAGCCTCGGGATCGGCGATCAGGCTGAAGCGGTCACGATAATCACTCCAGCGCTCGGCGAGCTTTTTCGTCTGCTCGATCTGAGTTGTGAGGCGGGCGGCGAGCTTTTCCATCTCTGCTCTTTGCTCGGCTTTGTTCTCGCGACCGAGCAGGAAAGTGTGGGGCCTTACGCATTGCAGGCGATCGATTGTTTTGCCGGTAAGCATGCCGTCGCGCGTCAGTGTCCGCTCGCCGGCGAGAGCGGCCTCATCGGTCTCTGCGCACAACGTGGCACCGAACTGGCTGCGCAGATACTCGACGGCCGCCGGGTGGGGCCCCTCGAGCAAAGCGGCGACGGTGCCTTCAGCGGGTGCGCGGGTGCGCTGGTTACGGCTGGCGCGCACGATTTTGGCGCCGTGAATGTTCTCCCGTCGATATAGAGCAAAAGTGCGGTCTTCGTGGTCTTCGACCAGCAGGCCCTGCAGATGGACGTTTAGGTATGCTTCGATAGCGGGTTGCCAGCTGGGATCGGAGACCGACACCAAGTCACAGACCGGCATGCAGGCTATGCCATTGTCCTCCAGCAGGTTTTTAAGCCTGAGAACATGCGTTTGCAAGGGGGGCTTGCCAGTACGCAAACGCTCTAGGTTCGCGGCGACAGCTTTGAGCTCGTCTTGTTGCGCTTTGAGGCCCTGCTTGTGTTGCGTGTGTTCGTCATCGACCTGGGTCTTGGCGCCAGCAATCAGTGACAGCGCGTGGTCGCAGGTGTCCAACACCCGCTTCTTGCCCATCTGAACATCTCCGTTGAGGAGTTCCATCAGGTCATCGTGGAGGGCTTCGACGTCGGCGGTGCCGGAGAAGATGTTGGGGTTGTCCATCAGGACGCGAAGGCACGCGCGAAGCTGTCCTGCCTGTCGGATGGCCAGTTCCTCAGCGCGGGACAACCTGCTGTTCGTGAGCCCGATAATTTCCTGCAGGCTTTGCGTCTCCTGGTAGGCGCTGTGCTGCTGGACCAGACGGTCGTAGCGCTTTTCTTCTTCCTCGGCGTGTGTGGCCTGACTCTTTTTATCGGTCTCTTCTTTGGATAGCGTGACAAACGTTTCTTCTGCCTCAGTGAGGCGTGCTTTGGCCGCCTCGACCGATTTGTCGAGATCAAGCAACCGTGCCCTGCCGGCCACTGCTTTTGCGGTCGCGACCTGGCTGTCCAGCGTGGCGGCCTCGTTGTAGATGGTGATGACATTTTCCGAGTCTTTGATCTTGTCTTGCACTTGGTTGACGCGCTGACGAAGGTCCCGCACTGAGTCCAAGACCCTGCGGAAATTCGCGACTGGTGTAGGACGACTCTCCAGCATCTGGTAGCGAATGATCTCGTCGACAGGCTTGTCGAAGCGCATCTTCAACCCGAAACGAAATGCCCGCAGGAACGATTCTGCCTGTGGGATGGCGCCGGAGCCGCGCAGGGCGGTAAGGTAGGCGCGCACAAAGCGCATGGGCTCGTTGAAGACAATCTCGTCCTCGTAGCCGGCGGCGCGGGCCTGGCGGTGGATTTCCTTGCGAAAGGTGTTCCAGTCCAGCGGCCGCTCGCCGGCGCCGCTAGCCTTGAGGTGATCGTCGAGGGTGAGCTCGACGCCGGGAAGTAGGTAGCGGCCCTCGACGTGGTGCTTGTCGGAATTGCTGTTGGCCGTGATGCACAGGCCCATGCTGGTGGGAATACCTGTGTCGTCATCCTTCCACACTAAGGTGAGATAGGTGGTGGCGGCATCGCGTGCATAGCTGTTTTCGCTGGCACTGGTTTGCCCAAGGCAATAGCTGCGAAGTGAGCGCGAAGTGGACCGGGTTTCATCGGCCTGAGCGTTGAAGGCGGTATAGTTTTGGTGGGCCCCGGTCATGACGATTTGCAGGGCATCGATCAGGGCGCTTTTGCCGCTGCCATTGGGACCGAACACACCGCTGACTTTGCGGATTGGTAGGTCTTGCTTCTCGAATAGGTAGAACTGGACCAGGCGGATGGCGTGGAGCGTTTTCATGCCTTGGATTCCTCTTCATCGATCTCGATGACATCGAGGAGATTGCCGTCCTCGTCGCGCGGTGCCCACTCTGCGAGTCGGGCGAGGGCAGCTTCACCCAGTACGTCGACAATGCCAGGGCGAATGGCCACCTCGTAGGGTTGGTCTGACGTGTTTCCTTCGAAGGCAGTCTCGTCCTGAATAATGCGCACCAGCCCCCAGCGCTTCATTGTCTGGATCAAGACGGTCAGCTCTCCTCCGCCCGGGAAGGGGCGACGGGTGGCCTGTCGGTAGGTCTCGTCGAGTTCTACCAAGTCGCATATCACTTCGGAGGATTCATTGAACCGGCCTTCACCCGCACCGATGTCGTATACCTTGCGCAGCACCAGTGCGAGCAGGGTTTGCTTCAGCGTGGCCGGCCCGGGTTTGGCCCGGGCTGGGATGGCATAGGCGTACTGGGCTCGACGGTTCACATTGACGACTAGCCCCAGTGGGGCAAGGGCGACCTGCATGTCGCGTTCGTGGTGAGCGATCGCGTTATAGGCGACAGCCGATCGCCTGTCGACGCGGTAGAGTATCTGCTCGGCCACCAGCCGGTAAGCGGCGGTTTCGAGGATCTCTGTATCGTACAGGGAGTCGGAGTGCTCGAGTACTTCTTCCCAGAATTCGCTCATTGTGAGGCCTTCTCCTTGATCTGCCGGCGGCGTTGGCGCGAGACATTAAACGGGATGGTGGTGAGAAATGGCGTCGACAGGTCTGGTCCGGGGGTCGCCTTGACCTCGAAGTCTCGGGCCATGATCCGCGCGTTCAGGGCCAGTTTGGCTGAATTGGTCAGTGAGACAGGGGCTAGGGCGCTCAGTACCTGGAAGGCCCTAACGTCCTTGATGGTCTCCAAGCTCAGCTGGTCGGCGCCGAGGGAATCCTCATCACCGAGCTGGCGGTTCACAAACGCCGCCAGTTCCGGTGCGCTGATGGTGCGTGCGGCACTGGCCTCGCGGCGCAGCGCGGCCCGGGCTAGCGCCTCGGGAGAGATGACGGTGTCACGTAGGGCGGCGGGCTGGTGGGGGCTTTTAGGCTGCGGCGGGCTAGTGAGCCGGTCAGGGCTTATCATGTCGCCAACAGGGCAGGGAGAGTGGGCCACCGCTTCGTCTGAGGCAATAACGGCCCGCACGGCGTGATGCAGCAGACGGTCGAAGCGGTCGGACGAGCGCAGTCGGTAATCAAGGGTGGCCAGGGCGCGTTGATTGACCCGGCGAATCTCGTCGTCCAAGCGCAGCAGGTATTCATCGATTCGGTTGAAGTCCAGCAGGCGGCCGATGTCCCGGGCAAAGAGCATCTCTGCTTTGCCCTGGTTGTTGCGTGTGCGGCGCTCACTGTACCAGGTAGTCAGCCGCTCGCGTTGGCTGGGATCACAGCTTAGGGCTTCGGCCATGTCGACAATCCGGGCGCGCTCCGCCAGCGGGTGATCTCGGGTGCGCAACTCACGGTAATCCCCGATGAAGTGGGTCTCGATGAACCGGTCGAAAAAGGTCCGGACAAACTCAGCGGTGGTGTTCGTTTTTCGCAGGGCTGCATCGAGGCCGGTGATGGCGGCAATCATATGTCGTATGTACTCGATGAGCTGACGCGATTGGCTGGCCGCTTCGTTGAGCTGGTCCCCGTCGCCGCTGCCTTCGTAGACATCGAGGAGCAATGCCTTGATGGAACGTACCTTGGCGGACAGGAACATCGGCTCGGCGTGGACAAAGCCGATCAGCGCACTGGTGAGTGTCAGGACCTGAGTGCCCATGAGAACGTATTGCCGGGCACCGCGGCGCGTGACCGTTAACCAGCCATCCGTCTCCAGTTTGCGCAGCAGTTGATTGGCGCGTACTGCCAGCGGGGTATCGGGAGTCTCATCTTCCTCGGGTAGCCAGTCGTCAATATGCGAGAGGACGTCTTCAATCGCGTGCTGCACGGTTTTCAGCGGATAGCCGTCAACCGGTGGTGCTTGAACGTCTGGCCCGAAGAATTCCTCGTACAGGTGCTCAATCACGCGCCAGTAAACCTGCCGGTTTTGTGATGCCAGGGCGGCGAAGATGCGTTCAGGCAACTTGCTGAACAGGCCTTTGGCTTCCTGCATTGGGAGAACGTCGATGGGCGAGATCATGCCGGCATTAGCCACGGTGTGAGTGTCTCCGCGTTGAGGACCGCCAGCACATGCTCTGGCGGGGTTTGGCGGTCAGGGTCGATTGCAGCCTGCACGGAACGAATGAAATAGTGCAACAATGGGGCTCTGCAGGTTTCTGCGCGGCCGCTGGCGCCACAGAAGTACTCGTCACGGACAACCCGTTTCTGCGACGGCGGCAAGTCGGGGTGGGCAACGAATCTTACCTCCAACAACGTTTGCCACTCGTGGTCCTCGGAGCCGGCGACGGCCGGCTGGCCATCGAGAGGCGAAACCTCTCGTATTCGGCCGAGATTGAAGTCCCGAAAGTCTTGGTTCTTGTCGCAGTAGGCACGGACATGCCAGCGCTGTTCGGTGCGTACCAGTCGGTGGGGGTGGATGACCCGCCAGTGACGTTCGGGGTGCCGCATGGAGGCATACAGAATTTCGACTGGCACTGCGGCTTGAATTGCACGGTTCAGGGCCCCGAAGATGGCCGGCGGGGGGGCGGCCAGTGCCGGGAAGGCAGCTTGCATGGCGCTGGTTGTGCCGAGTGCCTCGACAGCCGCGCTCAGGCCTGTCAGTCCAATGTACTGGTCCAGGGTGCCACTGGCGCCGGTCGGGCTGTAGGCCTCGGGTATAGCAAGAAAGCTTCGGCTGATTGTGTCCCACTGAACCCAGTCCGGGTGGGATTCGCGCAGGCGCCGGATCCAGACGCTAGCGCGTGGAGAGCTCAGGCCGAAGAGTTCGCGAATACGGGCGTTGTTCAGGCGCCCTTCCCATCTGAGAAGCGTTTCGAGTTGTTGCAGGCGGCGAGGATCGGTGATCTCTGAGCTGTTGATCGGCACGGATGTCTCATCTTATCGTTTTCGATATCTTATTGTAATCGATATGATAGGTCTAGCCGTTGTTGCTGGTCGGCAGTCTAGGTATTTTATGTGGCAGTTAAAAATTAATAATAACCCAATAAAAACATATGGTTACGACTTTTTATATAAGTTTATCTGGTTTGCGATATGGGTGAAAAACTGGTATATTTTCTGACACATTAAATAAAGGTGAGGGCAATGAGTGTTGCGGAGAAAGTCAAAAGCCTTGCTTTGGAATTCGAGAAAGGCGAGCCATTTACCAATGGCAGCTTTCTCTCGCTGGGCTCCCGTTCGGCGGTAGATAAGGCGCTGTCACGAATGGTTAAGGAGGGGGCTATCCAGCGAGTGTCTCGTGGGGTCTACTTTCGACCAAAGAAGAACCGCTTTGTTGGCGTAGCGTTGCCAGAGCCTTCTCAGGTTGTACGAGTAATTGCACAAGATCATGGGGAAACTATTCAGGTGCATGGTGCTGAGGCGGCGCGTCGCTTCAGGCTGAGTACTCAGATGCCGACGATCCCTACCTTCTATACCAGCGGGCCGAGTCGAGAACTATATATCGGTAAGCTCAAGGTTCGGCTTATGCACACCACGAGAAGTCGCCGCCTTCAGCATGCCGGTAATAAAGTTGGACTCGCATTGTCGGCTCTTTGGTATCTGGGAAAAGATAACGTCAGTGAAGAGGCGGTCAGGCGTGTTCGTGAGGGGCTCAGTGAGGAAGAGTTTGTGGCTTTGCGTGAGTCAAGAATGCCAGCTTGGATGAGCAAGGCTATTAAGAAATATTCACAAGGAAGCATTCATGGCTGAGTTTTATCTGGATTTACCGGAAAAAGATCAAAAGGAAATCCTGTCTTCCTCGGCTGCAGTCCTGGGAAGACAGGCAAGCGTTCTTGAGAAAGACATATGGGTCTGTTGGACATTGCAGACTCTGTTTGGTATTCCAGAGGCGCACCCGATGGCATTCAAGGGCGGGACGTCGTTATCAAAGGTCTACAGGGCGATTGACCGCTTTTCAGAAGATGTCGATGTTACGTTGGACTACCGTCGTTTTAAGGATGAATTTGATCCGCTTGCAGAAGGTGTGAGCAAGAACCAGATCCGAAAGTACAGTGATCGCCTGAAAGGGTATGTCAGGGACTATGCTCACGGTACAATTGTTCCTGCTTTGCAGGGTGAATTGAGTAAGCTCCCTACAGCGGCGCAGCACACTATCGATATTGATGAGTCAGGTGAAAAAATTTGGGTCAGCTTCCCATCGGTCGTGGAAGAGGGGGATGACTACCTGAAGAGTAGTATTCTGATTGAGTTTGGTGGACGAAATATCATCGACCCAAATGAGGTGCACACCATTTCGCCTTATGTGAAAGACGTCACTACTGAGGTGGATTATCCGGTCGGTGAGGTTGTTGTGCTGTCACCACAGAGGACGTTTTGGGAGAAAGCAACTCTCATTCATGTCGAGTGTAACCGTGGATCTATGAAGGGCGATGCCGAGCGACTATCCCGTCATTGGTATGACCTGGTCAAACTGGGGCAGCATGAATCTGGTAAATCGGCTGTGAAAAATCGTGAGTTGCTTGAAGACGTTATTCGGCACAAAAAAATATTCTTCAATTCAGGCTATGCCAACTATGA
>UEXL01000129.1_pt1 | contig 39126 bp, 58 predicted proteins | sample 1796671 | NCBI WGS metagenome assembly UEXL01 (sample SAMEA4772471, study PRJEB27181) | metagenome | reverse complement strand
GCAACGACAAATCAGTAGCCTGAACATGCTTGGTCAAGGCCCCGGAAGACAAGAACCAATGCCGGCTTTGAGGTAGTCCGCTTGCATTATCCACAGTCAAATTTCCCGATACTTCTAACGCGGATTCAATGTCCATCCCGACCGCTTCTTTCAGCATATCCACACTGAAATTATCCAGCATAATTTGATCCGGCGTTAGCCCAGCGGCTTCTTCCAGCTCCGCCAATGTCTCTACTTCTACAATAATCTTCTTGTCCGGCGCCAGCGCCCGTGCACGTTCAATTGCTGCGGTTATACCCCCGCAGGCCGCTACATGGTTCTCCTTAATCAGGAAGGCGTCGTAGAGGCCGATGCGGTGGTTTTGGCAGCCGCCGCAGAGGACCGCGTATTTCTGGCCGGCGCGTAGGCCGGGCAGGGTTTTGCGGGTGTCGAGGATGGTGACCTGGCTGCCGGCGACGGCATCCGCGTAGTGGCGGGCGGTGGTGGCGGTGCCCATCAGGGTTTGCAGGAAGTTCAGGGCGGTGCGTTCGCCGGTGAGAACTTTTCGGGTGTTACCGCGCAGAGTGCAAAGCATGGTATCAGCAGTGAGCCGGTCGCCATCCTGCACATGCCATTCCACGTCTACCTCGCCCAATTGCCGAAAGACTTCATCGGCCCAGGGAGCCGCACATGACGGTGTCTTCGCGGGTAATGATGGTGGCAGTGCTGCCGCTGTCCGCGTCGATGAGCTGGGCGGTGATATCGCCATCGCGGATATCTTCTTCCAGAGCAAAGGTTACATTGCGGGCGATGTCGTCACGGACGTAGCCGGGTAGAGAGTCAGGTAGGTTGGTGCTGAAGGTCATGGGATCTCTGAATACGGTTACAGGTCACGGCCCCGCTTACGCTTATTCATGGCGCGGGCGGGGCGTGATCGTGACCGTTGTCGGGCGTGGTCGTCAACGGTCAGCGGTTAATCCGGGCGGTTGGCGAAGAACTCACGGCTCAGCCGAACCACAATGGGTGACAATAATAACAGAGCGATCAGGTTTGGCACGGCCATCAGGATATTCATGATGTCGGCCAGCGCCCAGACGAAGTTCAGGCTGACAATGGCCCCTAACGGCACCGCCAAAACCCAAACGATGCGGAACGGCAAAACCGCTTTGGGGCCGAACAGAAACTGGGTGCAGCGTTCGCTGTACAAGCTCCAGCCCAGCAGGGTGGTGAAGGCGAACACGGCCAAGCTGCAGGCCACAATAATATCACCGACACTGCCGAAGGTGGATGAAAACGCCATGGCGGAAAGGGGGGCACCTTTGACGCCGCTGTCCCACACGCCGGTGGACACAATGGCCAGGCCCGTGACCGAGCAGACAATAATGGTGTCGATAAAGGTGCCGAGCATGGCGATGGAGCCTTGCCGGGCCGGGTGATCGGTGTTGGCGGAGCGTGAGCGATGGGTGCGCTGCCCAGGCCAGCTTCGTTGGAAAAGATCCCCCGGGCCATGCCAAAACGGATGGCTTCTTTCACCAGCAAAGCCGCCAGCGGCGGCGGTGCCACTGAAGGCACCTTCAAAGCACAGGGCAAGGGCATCGGGAATAGCGCTGGCGTGATCCGCCAGAACCACCAAACCTGCCAGCAAATAGGCTAGTGCCATGAAGGGCACAATAAAGGTCGCCACGGTGGCGATCCGTTTCATGCCGCCGAGCACCACCATACCTACCAGCACAGCCAGAGTGATGCCAGTGATCCACGGTGGCAGGCCAAAGCTGTCGCTGAGGCCATGGGCCACGGAGTTGGCCTGGACACTGTTGCCGATCCCGAAACCGGCAATCATGCCGAAGACGGCAAAGGCGATGGCCAGCCAGTGCCAGTTCTTGCCCAGGCCGTTCTTGATGTAATACATGGGGCCGCCCACATATTGCCCGGCGGCATCTTTTTCCCGGAAATGAACGGCGAGGACCGCTTCCGCGTATTTGGTCGCCATGCCCACCAGGGCAATTAGCCACATCCACACTAGCGCACCGGGGCCACCGGAATGAATGGCCGTGGCCACGCCGACAATGTTGCCGGTACCAATGGTGGCAGACAGCGATGTGGCCAGGGCGGCGCCGGCACCGATGGTGCCCACCCCGCGCTGCGGCCCCAGCATTTGCCGGAAACCAAAACCCAGCTGGCGCAAGGGCAGGAAGCCAAGAATGAGGGTGAGATAAATACCCGTGCCGGCGATGAGCCAGCGCCGGCCATCCCCACAGAAGACCGCTAATCTGTTTGAGTATGGTAACCGTCTGTTCCATGACTATCGTCCAATGCCCCGAAAGGCCTTAGGCTAGGGGGGAATTTCCGGGGTAGGGAAAGTGGGGCGTTTTGTTTGTGAGTGCTCGGCCACTATGCTGTCAGTGCCAACTAGTTCAAAATTCTTACTGTTGATGCGTGGTAGCGTATTAAAGTATTAAAACGTTGGTGCCATATACACCCTGTTTTGATGTACTTCATCCAGCCTGTCGCGGGTTCGCCTGCCGGGGGAGCAATGTCTAAGGTCACACAGCTAAAACCGGTTTCCGGGAAGGTCGCGCCAGGCAGTATGCCGCGGCCGCTTGAGAAGGTGTGTGCCCGCTATCTTTCCCTGAGTGCGGCCTACCTTGGGGATATGTTGGATGGTGCCGATGACAAGCTTTTTGACCTCGCCGAGAAAGAAACCGATAGCGAGCGAGAGCGTTATTTCGAGGCCATGCGCGAGCTGCGTATTCAGCGTGCTGGGTTGGTGGGCAGTTTCAAGCAGGCCATCAATCATCAATTTCTGACTCTGGCCCGGCCCCCGGAAACCGAGACACTGGAAAAAAACGCCAGTAGATCTGGATTCCCTGACGCTGGTCAATGAGGATGAGCTGGAAACCTCGGTGGCGCTGGATAACATGGCGCGCCGGGCTCGTAATGGCTGTAACGAGCAGCTCAAGGTGCTTTGCCACCGCATCGAGTATCTGTTTGAAAGCAAACGGGAAGTGAACGAACACAATAATCCTCTGGAGCCCCGCCAGCTGGTGGCCTGCTTCAGCGAAGGGCTGGAAAAGCTGTCCCTGGATATCAAGGCCCGGCTGATCATTCTCAAGTTGTTCGAACGGGAAGTGATGGCGGAAACCGGCTTGGTCAGTGAAGCTAACAAGGTATTGATCGACGCCGGGGTGCTGCCGGAGATGAAGTCCGCGCCTATCGCCCCGGCACGCAAGCCGGGTTCGCGCTCACTGGCCAATCAGGGCTCTGATAGCGTGATGCCCACCGCCGGCAGTGCCGGTGGCCCCAGCAACGATCAGATGTTTGGGCTGCTGCAGGAACTGTTGGTGACCATGCGTGGTATGCAGGGTGGTCCAGGTGGAGGCGGGGCCGGTGGCGGCGCGCCGGGGGCTGCCAGCGAGGCGCCCATGGCCGTTATGCAGAACGGTGTGCCTTATATGAATGGCGCGCCGGTGGCGAATGCGGCGTCAGTCCACCAGGTTAGTTCCGATGATCTTTTGGATGTACTGAACCGCTTGCAGCGCGTGGAGCGCAGCCTGGGGGACGATGAGGGTGACGATCGGGCCGATCTGAAAACCGATCTGTCTGAATTGCTGGACAATGAACACGGTGAAGCTATCCACGCACTGGATCAGGCCGATGACGATGTCATCAACCTGGTCGCCTTGCTGTTCGATTTCATTTTGGATGACGAGGACCGCCCTCGGAAATCAAGGCGCTGATTGGCCGCCTGCAGATCCCGCTGCTGAAAGTAGCGATCATCGATAAAACCTTCTTTAGCAACGACAATCATGAAGCCCGTCTATTGCTGAACATGCTTGCCAGAGCCGGCAGCCAGTGGGATCCCAGCAGGGCATTCAGGATGACCTGTACCAGCGGATTAACCAGGCCGTACACCGCATCATTGATGATTACGAAGATGATGCCAGTTTGTTCTCCTCACTGTTGCAGGAGTTTCAGCAGTTTTTCGACAACCAGAAGACCCGCTCCGACCGCGTAGAGCAACGGGTTCGTGAAGCGGAAGAAGGCAAGGCCCGTGCCGAACAGGCTCGCAGCGAAGTGGTGGCGGTGCTGGATAAGCGTATGGCCGGGCGGCAGTTGCCAGATGTGGTGCGCCTGCTACGCCAAGGCTGGCAACAGGTGCTGTACTTGACCTGGTTGCGCGAAGGCGATGATAGCGTCTTATGGCAGCAGCAGGTGAAGGTGGTCGATGCGGTGGTCTGGAGTGTGCTGGAACACCGGGAACAGGCGGCGCTGGAAAAACTGAAGGACTTGAGCCCGAAGTTACTGAAAACCCTGCACAATGGCCTGAGCCAGATTAACTATGATGCGGTGGAAACCAAGCAACTGCTGGTGAAGTTCCGCGACGTGCATCAGCAGTTGCTCAAAGGCCTGCAGACTGAGCGGGTGGCGGTGGAACCGGAACAGCCCGCCGAGCCGGCCCAGCCGGAAACGGTGCCGGAATTGCCGGAGAACCACTTCTTGGTGAAGAAATGCAGTCAGCTGCCACCCGGGCAGTGGATTGAAATTCTGGACGATGGCGAACCTCGCCGGGCCAAGCTGGCGGCCAACATTCGCGCTGGCGTTAAAATGGTGTTCACCAACCGTCGCGGTATCAAGGTGCAGGAGTTTTCTGCTTACACCTTGGCCGTTGCCCTGCATAAAGGGACTGTTAAACTCATCGAAGAGGGAGCCCTGTTTGACCGGGCTCTGGAAGCGGTTATTGGCGATCTGCGTCGCATGCAGGGCAACGTGTAGTAACCCTGCCGTATTCGTCCCGACGCAGGCAAAAGGAGCTTGCGCGGGTGCTTACCCTTTCCGGACATCGTGTAGACCAGGCGCAATGGTGCCCATCCCCCAATTGCAACGAACGCCCTGACCCGGTCGAAATCTCGTTGCTGGTGATCCATAACATCAGTTTACCGCCCAGCCAGTTTGGCGGCGGCCATATCGAAGCATTTTTTCAGAACTGCCTGAACCCGGCGGATCACCCCTATTTTGAAACCATTCACCAATTGACGGTGTCGTCGCACTTTCTGATTCTCCGCGACGGTAGCCTGCTACAGTTTGTGCCGTGCGATAAGCGTGCCTGGCATGCCGGTGTGTCCACGTTTCAGGGGCGGGAAAACTGCAATGATTTTTCCCTCGGTATTGAGCTGGAAGGCGCGGATACCATCCCTTACGAGCATGCCCAGTACGCCACTCTTACCGCGTTGACGCGGCTGTTGCAGCATCATTATCCCGCCATTACGGATGCCCGCATTACCGGCCATGAGCACATTGCGCCGGGGAGAAAACCGACCCCGGCCCGCGTTTGACTGGCGGCGCTATCGTCAGCAGCTGGCCGATTTCAGGGAGGAAACGGCATGAAGTTTATTGTGTTGATCGTGGTCATGGGGTTACGCCGGATGGACGCCGGTTGGTCGCCTCTGCTGGCGGGCGAGGAGCGACACCAGCGCTGGTTGCAACGCTGCGGCAGCCGCATTGGCCAGCCCAGCCGCGTGTGGTGGGTTGCTGTGCTGCTGCCTGCGGTGTTGATCGCCTGGACGTGCTGGCTGTCCGGTTTCTGGGGACAGTTGCTGGTGCTAGGCCTGGGCACATTGTTGTTTCTGTGGTTGCTGGGTAGTCATAGCGAGTTTCGTCACGTGGATGAACTGCTGGTGCGCGGTCGCATGAATGATCCGGATGGTTTTGCTGCTCTGGCCACGGATGAGTTTTCCGTTAACGGCGTGCCCGGCGACCCGGCTTACCACCAACAATTGAGTGAGCAGATTCTGGCGCGGGAGGAGCGCCTGTTCGTGGCGATTTTCTGGCTGGTGTTGCTGGGTTTCGGGGCGGCGTTTCTGGTTGTTATGAACCATGCCTGGCTGCAGCGCCAGCGGCGCCATTGCAGTGAATCAGACTCCCTTGGCTGGCAGCAAACTCTGGATGACTGGCTGAGCCTGCCTGCCCGCCAACTGCTGATACTCAGCATGTCGCTGGCGGGGGATTTTACCGCGGTAATGGAACGCATGCGGGGCGCCTGGTGGCAGCTGCAACCGTCTGCATCGTTAATGTTGTCCGTGACCAATGTGGCACAGGAGGAAGACCGTGACGCCTGCCCCGGCACCTTGCACACCGCCATGGATCATCTGGAAGGTCTGCAGGGCCTGTTGCTGCGCTGCGTGGCCATCTGGCTGATTATGGCAGCGTTGTGGATCATGTTGTTGTGAGTGTGAATCTACGGGAGTGAATAGGGTTTTAAGGGAGGCGACGTTGGTCGAATTTTCATTCCCCGGCGCTGGGTTCACGATAGCGAAATAACCGGGAAAATGGCCAACACTGTTGTGTCGGCTGATTTTTTTCGTCACTGGCCAACTTGACCGCCAACCGGTCTACGGCGCTAGTATTAAAGGGCACCGTGGGTTCGGCAGATATGCCGCAGCCACCGATGTCGAGAGACCGCAGGTCTCAAGCCCAGCCACCCTTGGGCCTCTTTTTGGCGCCGTTGCAGTGATCCTGCGGCGGCGTATGGCAACGCGAAAAAGGACGCAAGCCCATGCAAAAACGCAGTTTTTTTGATGACGTTGATCCCGCAGAAACTCGGGAATGGCTCGAAGCCCTGGAATCTGTGGTCGAGCGTGAAGGCCCGAGCGGGCCGCCTGGCTTCTGGACGCCATCACCAACGAAGCCCAGGAACAGGGCGTTTATCGCACCCACCTCAATACCCCTATCTCAACACCATTGCACCCAAGGACGAAGCCGCTATCCCCGGTGACATGTTCATGGAGCGCCGTATTCGTTCCTGGTGCGCTGGAATGCATTGGCCACGGTCATGCGGGCCAACATGGATAACGATGACGAGCTGGGCGGGCATATTGCCTCTTTTGCCTCTTCCGCCACGCTTTACGATGTGGGCTTCAATCATTTCTTCCGCGCCCCCAGTGACGAGAACGAGGGCGACCTGGTGTTCTTTCAGGGCCATTCGGCACCGGGTGTCTACGCGCGGGCCTACCTGGAAGGGCGCATCAGCGAAGAGCAGCTGGATAACTTCCGCCGGGAAGTGGATGGCAAGGGCTGTCGTCCTATCCCCATCCCTGGCTGATGCCGGACTTCTGGCAATTTCCCACCGTGTCCATGGGGCTGGGGCCGATTCAGGCCATCTACCAGGCCCACATCATGAAGTACCTGCAGAATCGGGAGTTGATCCAGCAGGACAACCGCAAGGTCTGGGCATTCCTGGGTGACGGTGAAATGGATGAGCCGGAATCCCTCGGCGCCCTGGCGCTGGCCGGTCGTGAGAAGCTGGATAACCTGGTGTTCGTGGTGAACTGCAATCTGCAGCGCCTGGATGGTCCGGTGCGCGGCAATGGCAAGATCATCCAGGAACTGGAAGGCGTGTTCCGTGGTGCCGGCTGGAACGTGATCAAGGTGGTCTGGGGCCGTCTGTGGGACCCGCTGCTGAAAAGACAGCGAAGGCCTGCTGCGCCGCCGCATGGAAGAATGTGTGGATGGCGAATACCAGGCCTACAAGAAAAACGGTGGGGCCTACACCCGCGAACATTTCTTTGGCGAGAACCCGGAGCTGAAGAAACTGGTCGAGCATATGAGTGACGATGACGTGTATCGCCTGAACCGGGTGGCCACGATCCGTTCAAGGTGTATGCGGCCTACCATGCGGCGGTGAACCATACCGGTCGGCCCACGGTGATTCTGGCCAAGACCGTAAAGGCTATGCCACCGGTGCCGGAGAAGCCGTCAATAAGGCTCACCAGATGAAGAAGCTGGACCTGGAAAGCCTGAAGGATTTCCGCGATCGCTTCGATATGCCGTTCACCGATGAACAGCTGGAAGACGTGCCCTATTACCGCCCGGCGGATGACCGCTGAGCTGCGTTATATGAAAGAGCAGCGCGACAAGCTGGGCGGCTATATGCCCGTGCGCCGGCAGAAAGCCAGTCAGCAATTAACCATCCCTGGGCTGGATGTGTTTGCCAATTTCCTGGAAGGCAGTGGTGATCGGGAAATCTCCACCACCATGGCCTTCGTGCGCATGATGAGCACGCTGATCAAGGACAAGCAGATCGGTGAACGCGTGGTGCCGATTGTGCCCGATGAAGCTCGGACCTTCGGCATGGAAGGGCTGTTTCGCCAGTTGGGCATTTACTCATCCGGTGGCCAGAAGTACGAACCGGAAGATGCCGGCCAGGTGATGTATTACCGGGAAGACAAGAAGGGTCGCATTCTCGAAGAGGGCATCAACGAAGCCGGCGCCATGTCCGGCTGGCTGGCGGCGCCACCAGTTACAGCGTCCATGACTTCACCCTGATTCCGTTCTACATCTATTACTCCATGTTCGGCTTTCAACGCGTGGGCGACCTGGCCTGGGCGGCGGGGGATTCGCAGGCGCGGGGCTTCCTGCTGGGCGCCACTGCCGGGCGCACCACGCTTAACGGTGAAGGCCTGCAGCATCAGGATGGTCACAGCCATATCCTCGCCAGCACCGTGCCCAACTGTGTCAGCTACGACCCGCCTACAGTTATGAGCTGGCAGTCATTCTTCAGGATGGCCTCAGACGCATGTATGAGGACAACGAGAAGGTGTTCTATTACCTGACCCTGATGAATGAAAACTACGTGCACGGTGCCATGCCGAAGGTGCAGAGGAAGGCATCCGCAAGGGCATGTATCTGTTGCACGAGGGCAAACCGAAAACCAGGAAAACTCCGCGGGTTCAGTTGCTGGGCAGCACGATACTGCGCGAAGTCGAAGCCGCGGCAGAATTATTGCGAGAGGACTTTGGTGTGGCGGCGGACGTGTGGAGCGTGACCAGCTTCAACGAATTGCGCCGTGAAGGGCTTCGCATGGACCGCGATGACATGCTCAACCCGGAGAAGGACCGCACGCTAAACTGGGTGGAAAAATGCCTGGAGGGTCGCACTGGCCCGGTGATTGCGTCTACCGATTACATGCGCGCTTTTGCGGACCAGATCCGTCCTTGGGTGAAAGCTCCGTACTCGGTGCTGGGCACCGATGGGTTCGGGCGCAGTGACTCGCGTCAGAAGTTACGCCATTTCTTTGAAGTAGACCGTTACTTCGTGGTGCTGGCGGCGCTGAATGCCTTGCGCAAAGAGGGCAAAGTTGAAGCAGCGGTGGTGAAACAGGCTATCGAGAAATATGGCATTGATACGGATAAACCCTATCCGGTGATGCATTGATCGCACCCGTCACTGATTACCGATCAGTGATCTCACTATAAGGAGTCAGGGTGTGAGTAAAACGCAAATTCATGTTCCCGATGTGGGCAGCAGTGATCCTGTTGATATCATCGAGATCAGCGTGAAAGTCGGCGATACCATTAGCGCCGAAGATACGATTATTGTCATCGAATCTGACAAGGCCACGGTGGAAGTGCCCGCGCCCCAGGGCGGAAAAGTTGCCGCAATCAGTGTCAAGGTGGGTGACCGCGTCAAGGAAGGTGATGCAATCATGGAGCTTGAGGGCGAAGAGGCCGATGACAGCGATGATGCTGTTGCCGCGGATGACGAAGGCGGCCGGCGAACGGTGAAATGGGCGAGAAAAACCGAGGCAGGCACTAAGAGCAGCGCAGAAGCCAGCGGAGAAAGCCCAAGAGCAGGCGGCAAGCAGCACGGAAACCGTCAAAGTGCCGGATCTCGGCGATATCGATGGGGCTGAGATTATCGAAGTGAATGTGGCCGTGGGTGACGAGCTCGAGGAAGAGCAGGTCATTGTGGTGGTGGAATCGGACAAAGCGTCGCTGGAAATTCCGTCGCCCAAAGCCGGCAAGGTGGAATCGGTCAGCGTTAGCGTCGGCGACAAGGTTGGCACTGGTGATGCACTGATTACACTGGCGGTTGCCGGTAGTTCAGATTCTGCCTCGGCAGCAGACGACAAAGAAGAGCCTGATCGTGAAAAAGAGGCTGATGCCGAAAACGCCAATAAAGCGCAGGGAACCGTTGGAAAAAGCGACACAGGCGCACAAGGCAAGCCGGCACAGAAAAGCGAGCCTCCCTCATCATCCCGGGAGCAAGCCGCCGACAGTGGCGCGTCTCCTTCCACGCTTGTTCATGCGGGCCCAGCGGTGCGTAAGCTGGCCCGTGAGACTGGGGTGGATTTATCCCAGGTCAGCGCCACAGGCCCGAAAGACCGAATTCTCAAAGACGATGTGCATGCTTATGTGAAACAACGTCTGGAAGGGTCGCCACCGGCCGGCGGCGCTGGCGGTGGGCTGGCGGTAGACTTGCCGGATATCGATTTCAGCCAGTTTGGCGACATTGATCGAGTTGAGCTGAACAAGCTGCGCAAGGTATCCGCCCAAAACTTGACGCGTTCCTGGTTGACCATTCCCCATGTGACCCAGCATGACAATGCGGATATCACCGACCTGGAAGCGTTCCGCAAAAACCAGAACAAACGCCTTGAACGTGAAGGCGTGAAGCTCACCATGTTGGCGTTTCTGGTGGCTGCCTGTGCCCGAGCGTTGAAGGAATACCCCGTTTCAACAGCTCGCTGGAAAACAGTGGCGAAGCGTTGATTGAAAAGGGCTATATCAATATTGGTATCGCGGTAGATACGCCCAACGGCCTGGTCGTGCCGGTGATCAAGGATGCGGACAAGAAAGGGTTGAAGGAGATTGCCCTGGAAATGGCGAGCTGGCAGAGAAAGCCCGTAACCGCAAACTGACACCTGCGGACATGAAAGGTGGGACCTTCAGCATTTCGTCCCTGGGCGGTATTGGCGGCACCGCATTTACCCGATTATGAACTGGCCGGAAGTGGCGATACTGGGTGTGAGCCGCTCTGATATGCAGCCGGTGTGGGATGGTAACCAGTTTCAGCCGCGGCTGATTCTGCCGCTGAGCCTGTCCTACGATCATCGTGTCATTGATGGCGCGGCCGCAGCGCGATTCACGACTTATTTGAGCCAACTATTGACGGATATGCGTCAGGCGCTGCTGTGAAAATGGTTGAGGAGTAGATACGTGACATTGCGAAAACCTACGTGATCTGCATAAACAAAGAAGGCCTTCATATGAAGGCCTTCCTTTTTAGTGGTGCTGCGTTATTGATTAACGCTCTTTGCGCTTTTCGTGGCGGTCGTCGCGGCGCTCTTTACGGTCTTCTTGCATTTGGGCCAGCTTTTCTTGCTGCTCGGGTGTCAGTAGTGCATTGATTTTTGCCTGGGTCTCATCGTGCAAGGCTTTCATTTTTTTACCCTGCTCTTCAAAGACGGTCGTCATTTGGGCGCTTTGCGCATCGGTCAGTTCCAGTTTCTTGGTCATGTGCTCGACCATCTTTTCGCCGCCCCGGTGACCGGGACCCATGGCAAAAGCGGATGGCAAAAACAGCAAGAATAACGATAGCGATCTTTTTCATGGGGCTCTCTCCTTGTGACTCCATTGAGTCCTTGAATGTGATGGAGAGAGTATTGCGTAACAAGGTGCAAGGAATATGCAGGAAATGTGGAAGAACAGTCACAAGCTTCAAGCCTCGAGCGGCAAGGAAAATCAAAACCGCAACGACGCCTGATTTGTGCTGTAGGAGTTCCCTTCCTGGGGACGAACCTCGCGAAGCGAGGCGCTAGTTCCGCACGATTGATCGCTTTTCGGCGGCACGGTTCGTCCCCTGGAAGGGAACGCCTACAAGTCCGTGCGGTATCACGGCGTTTCCAGCCGATACCCTACTCCGTAAACACTGCCGATCCAGTCATGGGATTGCTCGTCGCCGTCGCTGAGTTTGCGGCGCAGTTTGCGGATATGGCTGTCGATGGTGCGGTCGGAAACCACGCGATGGTCCTTGTAGATTTCGTCCATTAGCTGGTCCCGTGACCAGATACGGCCTGGCTGGCGAGACAGGGTGGCGAGCAAGGCAAATTCGATAGCGGTAAGTGCGATGCGTTGCTGGCCCTGTGGCTGTTTGAGAATGGCTTCGTAGCGCTCCTCATCAAGTTGCAATCCGTGCTCTTGTTCGGTGGGTTCGGGGTTGGCGCGGCGCAGCACCGCTTTACCCGGGCCACCAGTTCACGGGGGCTGAAGGTTTGCAGATGTAATCGTCAGCGCCCAGTTCCAGGCCCAGCAAGCGGTCCACTTCATCCACCGGGCGGTGACCATGAGGATCGGCACGTTGCTGTGCTGGCGGATGGCCTTGCACACTTCCATGCCGTCGCCGTCGGGCAGCATCAGATCCAGCAATACCGCCTGAAAGGATTGCTCACGGGCCAGGGCAATGGCGGCTTTGGCGCTGTCGGTCTGTTCGGTCTGGTAGTGGGCGTGTTGCAGGTAATCCGCCACCAGCTGTGACAGGCGCGGTTCGTCTTCCACGATCAGGATGCGGCTCATTGGGCATCTCCCGGTAGCGAGATCTGGATGCGCACACCGCCCAGGGGCTGTGTTCTGCATGGAGTGTGCCGCCGTGGGCCTCGACAATGCGCAGGCAAATGGCGAGCCCCAGGCCGGCTCCGCCGGTGCGGCGGTTGCGTGAGCTTTCCACCCGGTACAGGTGATCAAACAGTTTGGGCAGGGCATCGTCGGGGACGCCGGGGGCGCTGTCGTCCACCGTCAATTGCCAGGTGCTGTCTTTCTGTTGGTTCAGGGAGACGGCCAACTCGCCGCCGTCGGCGGTGTACTTGAGGCTGTTCTGGAACAGGTTATCCAGTAACTGGCGCAGCCGCACGGGATCCTGCTGGAGCACGGCCTGGTCGGGCAGAGTGATTTTGCAGGTGATGTCACGCTGCGCGAACGCACCTCGATAACTGTCGAGTACCTCTTCCACCAGGCTGCTCAAGTCTTCCAGGCGGAACTGATAGCGCAGGTTGCCACCGTCGGCCAATGCCAGGTCGTGCAGGTCGTTAATCAGGTGGGTCAGTTGAGCGACTTCACTTTCCAGCCCTTTCAGGTTTTCCTGATTCAGGGACGTATGCCATCGCAAAGTGCTTCCAGTTCGCCCTGAAGAATGGCCATTGGGGTGCGTAGCTCATGGGCGATATCTGAGAACCAGCGTTGGCGTGCCTGCTGGCCCTGGTCGAGACGCTCGGCTAACTGGTCAACCTGGCGGGTCAAGGTGCCGAGCTCATCGCGGCGGTCACTGGCCAAGCGAGAGTCGTAGTTACCTTCCTGCAATTCACCGGTATGGCGGGAAAGCGCCAGAATCGGTGCCACCAGGTGGCGGGCCAGCAGCCAGGAAACCAGCAGAGACAGGCCGAGCCCTACGCACAGCATCCACAGGGCAAAGCGAAGCTGGCGGCCGATGAACCGGCGGTCGAGTTTGTCGCGAATGGCTTCCTGGTCTGGGTAAGTCAGATAACCCACGATGCGGCGGCCATCCTGAATGGGCACATCGACACGGTATTTTTCCGGGGCAGGCGGACCAAGCAGCACACGCTTGCGGGCATCGAGCAGCTGCAGGTGACGGTGGTTGCCGCGGTCGTCTTTGCCTTCTTCTCGATCACCGGCCAGCCAGTAAAGTCGCTTCAGGCGGCGGGGGTCGTCGCGCAGAAACTGCCAGGATCCCTGCTGTTGGTAGAGAGTGCCCAGGTGATTGGCCAGGCGCTCTACCTGGGATTGCTGGCGTTCGTCCAGGTAGGTGTCCAGGCTGCGCACGAAAGACAAGATAATAGAATCCGCTGGCCGCCACAATCAGGACCAGAAAGGTACCCAGGAAGATCAGAAACAGTTTATTGCGAATGCCCATGGCGCTACGTCGTCAGTGAGGACGGTCAGTGTAGCGCGGCGGGGTGGGCTGTGGGCCGGTTTGCACAATCTTTCCATAATGCGACGCCAGATGCCTGGCCGGCGCCAGACAACGGCGAGTAACGCAGGAGCGCGCGTTTCTCGTTAGGCATCCAGCATCCAGCATCGGGCGTCCGGCGCTCCCTTACCGATCCGCTTTTGGCATCCACAAGGTTTCGGGGCTCGTGGCGCAGGTTGATCAGGCGAGCCATGACGAACAGCAGGTCGGAAAGTCGGTTGATCAACGCCTGGCTCACCGGGTTGACCGCGTCTTCGTCGGCTTCGCGCAGGGCAATCACGTGGCGTTCCAGGCGGCGCGCCACGGTACGGCAGTGGTGGCACCAGGCGGCATCCGGGTGGCCGCCGGGGAGCACAAACTCTTTCAGTGGGGGCAGTTCGGCGTTGATGGTGTCGGCCTGGGATTCCACTTCCACCAGGTCGTGATCATCGATGACGCGGTGGCCGGGAATGGCCAGCTCGCCGCCGATGTCGAACAGCATCTGCTGGACCAGGCCCAGTATCGCGTCCAGATCGTTATCCAGCGGGCGCGCACGCAGTACGCCCAAGGCGCTGTTCAGTTCGTCCAGCTCGCCCAGTACCACGATGCGCGGGTGACACTTGCTCACCCGTGAACCGTCGGCCAGACCGGTTTCGCCGGCATCCCCGGTGCGAGTGATGACCCGGTTGATGCGGGTCTTGTCGCGGTTTCGGTTCCGTTGCTATCACTCATTACAGCTCCATGCCAAGTGCGACTCGGTAATGGCGTTCTGGCAACGGGTAGAGTACCGCGTTGCTGCTGCCCGGGTTGTAGTTACCGTAGTCCGCATTCACGTTGTCTTCCAGATTGTAGACACCGGCTTTGAGATAGAGTTTGCGATAGCGGGCCGTCAGTTGCAGATCGGTGGTGCGGTAGTGATCCAGTTTGCGGTACTCATTGTCCACGTCACCATCGTAATGCCGATCGCCCACGTAGCGGTGGCTGATCTGGGCGGACAACCAGGAGAGAGCCTGCCAATCGGCAATCAGTTCCATGGTGTGTTCGGGCACCAGGGTACGTCGTTGCCGCTGAAGGGGCCGCCATCAAAGCGGGCTTGCTGGGCGCTGGCGTTGGCGGTGAAGGTGATGTCCTTGTCCAGCCGCCAACGAGTTGATGCTGACCCCTTGTGCACGGTGCGGTCGTCCAGATTGCGGTTGGCGAAAGCGATGGGGTCGTAAATGATTTCGTTATCGATTTCGGCGCGCCAGAAGGTCAGCGTGGAGTGTTGGCGGCCTTCTGACCAACTGGCCCCGGTGGTGTAGCCGCGGCCGGTTTGCGGGTCGATGGGTGGGTTGAACGGAGACAGTTCATCCACATTGGCGATGCGCACACTGCGCTGGGCGCCGGCGAAAACGGCCAAATTGCCAGTGAAGGTATAACGGATACCGCCTTCGTACATTTCCCCGTCCTGCTCTTTATCGGCCCCTTCGCCACTGAGCGTGCTTTCCAGCTGGCGAGCGCCGGCGCTGACCGAGAGTTTCGGCGTCAGGCTGACCAGGTTGTGCAGGTACCAGGCACGCTGGCTTTGTTCCAGGTCCCGGTCGCCAAAATTGGTGCGGCTGGTGTAATCGTACTCGTGCAGATCCAACCCCAACGTCCAGTTATGGACGGCACTGCCGGTGGCCGTCTGGCCTTCCAGCTTGGGGGTGAAGCTGTAGCTGTCCACCACCGATTCGCCGTTGAAGCCGCTGGAGGGGTAGCGGTACTCCTGAGTTTGACGGCGGCGACTGGCGTCCAGGGTCAGGGCCGTGTTGCCGGCCATGGCGATGCGCAGGCCGGGCATCAGCCAGTAGCTGTCTTGTTCGGCGTCGTCGTCGGGGGTGTCGGCGCCTTGCGGATCATTGTTGAATTCCATGGGGTCGCGTCCGCCGGGTAGACCCAGGGACTGCCGGGTACCGTTGGCAGTGAAGTAGGCTTCCACGCCGTCTTGCTGGTAGCGCAGGTCGGCGAAGGCACTGTCGTTACGCAGTGCGTTGTTGTCCCGGTAGCCGTCGCTGTCCTGTGGTGCTCAGTGCCACGGCACCGCTCAGGTTGCCGTGGTTGCCGGTGGCGTAGCCGTTGCCGCCCAGGCTGTTGTAACTGCCGCTGTTGATTTCCAGCCCGGCACTGTTGCGGTAGCTGCGACGGGTGATGATGTTGACCACGCCGCCCACGGCACCGTTACCGTACAGGGCGGCCCCGGCCCCGGGTAATACCTCGATGCGTTCGATGGCGGCCAGGGGGATACCGGCCAGTTCGGGGGTGGTCAGGTCGATGTTGGAGAGCCGGCGGCCGTTCAGCAGGATCAGGGTGTTCTGGTTGCCGGTGGCGCCGAAGCCGAGCAGGTCCACGCTGGCGTTACTGCCGTTGATGCCATACAGGCGACTGCTTTGCAGGCCTCCCACGGTGTCCAGCACATCCGCCAGGTTGGTCGCCGGCAGGCTGTTGATGGCTTCCCGGTCGATCACCACGGTGCCGGTGGGTAACTCGCCGGCAAGGCTGGTGTTGCGGGCGCCACTGACTTTGACTGTGCTCAGGGCGTGTCGATCGTTGGCCTTGTCCGCTGTGTCATCGGGTTCACTGGCGTTCCCCAGCAACGGGGTGGCCAATAACAGGCAGGCAGCCGCGGGTAAAAAAACCGCGTAGTAGTGAGTGGCGTGGCGAGTCGACATTCATCCTCCGAACAATGGGGTCTGCACGCAGGGGAGCTTACCAGAGCCAGCCGCTGACGGCCTGTGCGTTTATGTAGGTGTCAGGGCCTCAATCAGGCGGCGGTGGGTGGGCAGGTCCATGCCGTGGCGTTGTGCCTGGCGTAACAGCCAGCCGTTGATGGCCTCGATTTCCGTGATGGCACCGCGCTGCCGGTCGGCGCGCATGGAGGAGGTGTTGCCGGCGGTAGCACGGGCTACCTGCAGCACGGCGGAAAACGAGTTGCCGGGCCAGCTGGAATCCAGTGTGGTTAGCAGGGTGTCTGCCTCGGCACATAGCGCGCGGGCTGCCTGCTGCAATGCGGGATCGTCAACGAGGGCGCCGTTGGGCACATCGTGCAGGGCGGTGAGAGGGTTGATCACCGCATTGGCCACCAGCTTTTTCCATTGCACGAAGCGTATGTCTGCTTCCCAGCGCAGATCGGGCCAGTGGCGCTGCAGGCCTGCAAGCCATTCTGGCGGTTGCGAGAGACCGCCGAGCCAGGTGGTGTTTTCCGCCACGATGGTGTGCTGCGGCGATTGTCCTTTTACCGCGCTGGTGGTGATGGCCTCCAAGACATTGGTGCCGGGGGGAAGGCGGCCATCCAGTGCGCCCATGCCATTCTGGAAGCGCAACACCTGGGTGGTGCTGTTCAGGTGGCCGCTCACTCGGCGTAAGGCTGCTTCTGTGTAGGGCGTTTTGCTGGCCACCAGCAAATACGCAATGGTGTCGGGCAATTGTGCTGGGCTGACGCAGGGCAGGGTCAGGGATGCGTTCCGATCAGAAAAGATTAGCTGTTTGTGGCGAGGCGGTGTCGGGCTGTTCGTCACGACGCTGACGGCATGACCTGCTCGGGTCAAATACCAAGCGGCAAGGGTGCCCATGTTGCCGGCACCGAGCAGGTACCAGTGAGGAAGGGATTCAGTCATGCAGAGGATGGTAAGCCCTTGGGGCCATGAAAAGGGGGGTTTTTCTGTGTGCGCGTTTCCGGGTTGGTCCTGTCAGGCGCTCGCCGCAGCGGAGACGATTCGTTTTTCTGCCAGGGCTTGTTCCAGCTCCAGGCTGGCCTGTTCCAGCATGCCGTCCGCGCTGTTATTACCTGCTGATGCGCTCAGGGAAATGCTGACTTGCAGGCTAAGAAAACCCGCGGCGGTCTGATAGGCGCGGTGGTTCAGGCTGTCGTACAGGCGCCGAAAGCTGGTCGGGTCGCAATGGCTTAACTGTGGCTGGTAGGTGATCAGGGCGAAGTGGTCTTGCTGCAAACGGCACAGGCGATCCATGGGCCGGACCGATTGGCGCAGGCGGCTGAAGGCCAGCACGCCTTGCTGCATGACCTTGTTGCCGCGTTGGCGTTGTTGTAGCTCGAAGTCTTCCAGCCGCATCAGCAGCACGCAGGCGGCCCCGCCGCGTTTCTGGGCTTGCTTGAGCGTGCTGTCCAGGGCTCGCAATGCATCCTGACGATTGCCAAAACCGGTGAGCGGGTCGATAAGAGCCTGGCGCTTGAGCTGGCGGTTCACCGTCAGCATGCGCTGGTAGTCGGTCTGTACCCGGTTGTGGCGCTGGATAATGCGGTCCGCGGCCATTACCCGGTGTTGCAGTTGTTCGGTCATGGCGGACTTGGGAGACAAAGTCGTCCACGCCTTGATCGAACGCCTGCTGCAGGGCGTCCACCCCTTCGCGGGCAGTGAGCAGCAGTACATAGGTATAGCGGTTGTTGGCCTCGTCGTTCTGGCGGATGCGACGGGTCAGCTCCAGGCCGTCCATGCCGGGCATCAACCAGTCTGCCACCACCAGGTCGGCCGGTTTTTCGGCCAGTTGGCCAAGGGCGTCGTCAGCGCTGTGGGCGTGGCGAATGCCGGTATAGCCGGCGGTGGCCAGCGTGCGGTTGACCACAGCGGCGGAAAAGCGGGCGTCGTCCACCACCAGGATATCGAGTTCAGAGACGGTCATTGGCGTTCTTGTTGTTTTTTGTAAGTCTCGACTATAGCCGGTTTGTGAATTGATTGAAAAGTATACGGTGAACCGGTCGATCCTTTGTGGCTCTGTGCCCGGACCTCAGTCTCGGAAGGCGCTGTGGCGCTGGATCAGGTAGATAAGCCCCAGCACTGGCACGCCCATCAGGCTGGCCAGCAGGAAAAAGCCCGGATAACCCAGGTTGTCCACCATGCTGCCGGAGTAGCCGCCAATGGTCTTTGGTAGCAGCGTCATCAGCGAGCTGAAAATGGCGTATTGCACGGCGGTGAAAGACACATTGGTGAGCTGTGAGAGGAATGCCACAAAGGCGGCACTGGCCAGGCCGGCGGTGAGATTGTCCGCGGAGATCACCGCATAGAGGATGCGGATATCGTGGCCCGCATAGGCTAGCCACAGGAACAGCAGGTTGGTGGCCACGGTGAGGAATGCGCCCAGATAAAGCACCCGGATAACGCCGTGGCGCATGGCCAGCAGCCCACCCAGAAAAACCGCCGGCAATGGTCATGAACAACCCGAAGGTTTTCACCACCCCGGCAATTTCGTTCTTGGTGAAGCCCATATCCTCAAAGAAGACGTTGGAAATGACCCCCAGCACAATATCCGAAATGCGATAGAACCCCACGAAAACCAGCAGTAGAAGTGCCAGACGTTTGCCGTAGCGCTGGAAAAAATCCTTCACCGGGTCCAGGTAGCTTTCCTGTACCAGTTGCTTGTCGTACAGGGGGGTCAGGGAGAGCATTTTTAACAGCCCCGCCACCAGTGTGATTGCCAGGGCCAGGCGCAGGGTTTCCACCACCAGGCCGGATAAGGCTCCGTTGTTTACTGCATCAGTGAGTGTCTGGCGGAAGGCTGCGGCGGAGTCGGCGGTAAATATGTAGACAGTCACAAAGGCGGCTATGCCCACCACAAACAGAGTCAGGGAATTTGAGGTACTGACGGCTGGTGTACTGCGAGTTGGATGGCCGGTGGTTTTCCGGTTCGCGAATGATCAGGGTGGTGACGGCCCCGACCAGCATGGTCAGTGCCATGATGGCATAGGTGCTTTGCCAGGCGGCGTAGCTGTAGGCCTCGCTGGTAGAGCCCAGCCAGCTGGCCAGCACCAGTGAGCCGGCCCCGGAGGTGAGCATGCCGATCCGGTAGCCGGCGATATAGGACGAGGACATCAGCGCCTGCAGTTCCGCCCCGGCGGATTCAATCCGGTAGGCGTCGATAACGATATCCTGGGTGGCGGCGGTGAAGCCGAGCAGTACCACCGCAAAAGCCATCAGGTTCAGGGCGCCGGGTTGGTTGGGTCGACCAGGGAGATACTAAAAATGGAGGCGGCGACGGCCAGCTGTGCCACTAGAAGCCAGGCTCGCCGGCGGCCAAGCCAGCGGGTCAGGATAGGAATGGGCAGGCGGTCAATCAGCGGCGCCCAGAGAAATTTGAACGAATAAGCCAGCGCCGCCCAGCTGAAGTAGGTGACCGTGGAGCGGTCCACGCCGGCTTCGCGCAGCCACAAGGACAACGACGAAAAATCAGCAGCAGTGGAATGCCCGCGGAAAACCCGTAAAAGAACATGGTCTCCACACGGGGGTGCTTGAAGGCTTTCAGGGCTTGTAGCCAGCTGGCTGGTTGTGGGGGCATAGGTCTCTTAGCGGGTATTGCCGATGGGCGAAAGGCTCATCATAGACACTTTGTCCCCAGGGGGCGATGCGGGTTCATTGGCTAGAGGAAATGTTGCCTGGGCACGCGGTCTCCTAGCACCGGCACATTTTCGTCCAGTAATCGTTGCGTCTGAATCTCCCCCACGGGTGTACCCGCAAGGGCAATACGGCCGTCGCCGCGCAACACCCGGTGCCAGGGCAGGCGGGTATCCTTGGGGAGCTGACTCATCAGCCGGCCAACAAAGCGGGCATGGCGCGGAAACCCTGCCTGCTTAGCCACGGCGCCATAACTGCTGACGTATCCGGGTGGGATAGCGGCGACGATCTGGTAAACGGCATCTCGGAATTCAGGATTCATAAGGGCAGCTTCTAGCGACTAGCTTTGAGCTGCAAGGAAAAACGCAGAACACATAAAAAGAGGAAATCGGTGCCAGCCGATTTCCTCTTTTTGGGTTGCCTTCGTGCGTTCGGCATTGGGCGCCAGGCGTATTAGCGCAACCCGCCGTCCATGTCGATGCAGCGACCGGTGAAATAGTCGGTCTCGAAAATGAAGGCTACGCTGCGAGCAATGTGCTCGGCTTCGCCTAGACGCTTGAGCGGCACGGCCTGAACCAAGCGGTCGCGGGCTTCCGGTTTCATGGCGGCCAGCATATCGGTGTTGATGGTGCCCGGGGCTACCGCACCGGTGCGAATGTTGTAGCGGGACAGTTCTTTCGCCCACGTCTCGGCCATGGCGGCCACCCCGGACTTGGCGGCGGAATAGTTGCTCTGGCCGAAGCTGCCCTGGCGGGCCAGGGAGGAAATGTTGACGATCACGCCTTCCTCGGCGCCGGTCTCGACCATTTTGGCGGCGGCTTCGCGGCCACACAGAAATACCCCGGTCAGGTTCACGTCGATCACGGCCTGCCACTGTTGCAGGCTCATCTTGCTGACCAGCTCGCCGTCTTTGGCTTTGATTAGCAGCCCGTCGCGGGTGATGCCGGCATTGTTGACCAAGCCGTGCAAGGCGCCGAAATCGGCCACCACATTGTTGAACAGGGTTTCCACTTCTTCCTCTTTGGCCACGTTGGTCAGGTAGGCGCGGGCTTCGCCGCCGGCGGCTTCACAGGCAACCACGGTGGCGTCCAGATCTTCCTGGCTCAGATCCACACAGGCCACCCGGGCGCCTTTCCCGGCAAAAAAGGTGGCGATGCCACGGCCCAGGCCTCGGCCGGCGCCGGTCACAACAATCACTTTCTGGTTCAGTTCCATGGTGATTCCTTACACAGTCGGTTCACGTTGCAACGGATTATGGTGAGGTGCAGCAGGCCAATGACCGGATTGCTCAGGCCAGCTGCAAAACGGGAAACGGATGACAGCAGGCAGGATGCATCAGCAAGCAAAAGCCCAGTCCTTCATCTATCGGCACCGCCATGCAGGGATGGCCTCCGTGGATTCAGGCTGCTCTCTTTACGGACCGACAGTTCGTGTGGTGCCAGACGATAACGGGCGGTTGTGAATGCTGATGCCGACTCCCGCCGGAGGATTTTTTCCTCGCCCGCCCTTGAATCCCACCGCTACGACCCCATTCCACGCTCAGCAAGCAGGCTCAGGGAGCATCGGCGATGGCCGGTATTTCCTGTTGACTGTTCTGGCGTCATTACTATGATTAGCACTCCACTCGTTAGAGTGCTAATTCAGACTATCGAGTCCGGCCGCTGTGGCCGACTTGGGTGTCAAAGTTAACTGGGAGTTTAAGGAAAAATGAGCATCCGTCCTTTGCATGATCGCGTGCTGGTTCGCCGTGAAGAGGAAGAAACCAAATCCGCTGGCGGTATTGTGCTGCCCGGTTCCGCTGCCGAGAAGCCGTCCCGTGGCGAAGTCATTGCCGTGGGTAATGGCAAAATCACCGAAAATGGCGATGTGCGTCCGCTGGACGTGAAAGCCGGTGACACGGTGATTTTCGGCCAATACGCCGGTAGTACCGTAAAGTGGAAGGCGAAGAACTGCTGATCATGAGCGAAGCTGAAATTCTGGCCGTTGTTGAAGGCTGAGCATTGAAGGCTAAGGGTTGAAAGCTGAGCCCCTTCCGGTCAAGACAGATATCGAACGCCCTGAAAGGGCATTCAGCCCCTAATCGGGCGAAGAATTGCAGAGGTAAATGAAGCATGGCTAAAGACATTTTGTTCCGTGACGAAGCGCGTCAACGTATGGCCAAAGGCGTCAACATCCTGGCCGACGCGGTTAAGGTAACCTTGGGCCCGAAAGGTCGTAACGTGGTACTGGAAAAATCCTTCGGCGCACCGTCCATCACCAAGGATGGCGTTTCCGTTGCCCGTGAAATCGAGCTGGAAGACAAGTTCGAGAACATGGGCGCCCAGATGGTAAAAGAAGTGGCGTCCAAGGCTAATGACGAAGCCGGTGACGGCACCACCACCGCCACCGTACTGGCTCAGGCATTTGTCAACGAAGGCCTTAAGTCCGTAACCGCGGGCATGAACCCCATGGACCTGAAGCGTGGCATCGACCAGGCTGTGGCCGCCGTGGTGGAAGAGCTGAAGACACTGTCTACTCCGTGTGACAATACCAAGAGCATCGAGCAGGTGGGTACCATCTCCGCCAACGCCGATAAATCTGTTGGTGAAATCATTGCCCAGGCCATGGAAAAAGTAGGCCAGGAAGGCGTGATCACCGTTGAAGAAGGCCAGTCCCTGCAGAACGAACTGGACGTGGTTGAGGGTATGCAGTTTGACCGCGGTTACCTGAGCCCGTACTTCATCAACAATCAGGAAAAGATGCAGGTCGAGCTGGAAGACCCGTACATCCTGTTGGTAGACAAGAAAATCTCCAACATCCGTGAACTGCTGCCGGCCCTGGAAAATGTGGCCAAAGCAGGCAAGCCGCTGCTGATCATTGCCGAAGATATCGAAGGTGAAGCACTGGCCACTCTGGTCGTGAACAACATGCGCGGCATCATCAAGTGTGCCGCCGTGAAAGCACCGGGTTTCGGTGATCGTCGCAAGGCCATGCTGCAGGATATCGCTATCCTCACCGGTGGCACCGTGATCAGCGAAGAAGTGGGCCTGAGCCTGGAAAACGCGTCCCTGGAAGATCTGGGTACTGCCAAGAAAGTGAACATCGACAAGGACAACACCACCATTGTTGATGGCGCTGGCCAGCAGGCAGATATCGATGGCCGTGTGGATCAGATCCGCAAGGAAATCGAAAACTCTTCCTCTGATTACGACAAGGAAAAACTGCAAGAGCGCGTAGCCAAACTGGCCGGCGGTGTTGCGGTAATCAAGATCGGTGCTGCCACCGAAATTGAAATGAAAGAGAAAAAGCTCGCGTGGACGATGCCCTGCACGCCACCCGCGCTGCGGTAGAAGAAGGTGTGGTCCCGGGCGGCGGTGTTGCCCTGGTTCGCGCACTGGCCAACGTTGGCACCATCAAGGGTGACAACGATGAGCAGAACGCGGGTATCGCTCTGACTTTCCGTGCGCTGGAAATGCCCCCTGCGCCAGATTGCCTACAACGCCGGTGCAGAAGCCTCTGTCATCGTACAGGAAGTGCGCAATGGCAAAGGCAACTACGGCTACAACGCGGCCACAGGCGAGTACGGCGATATGCTGGAAATGGGTATTCTGGACCCGGCCAAAGTGACCCGTTCCGCGCTGCAGGCAGCGGCTTCCATCGCTGGCCTGATGATCACCACCGAAGCCATGGTGGCGGACAAGCCGGAAGAAAATGCCGGTGGCGGCGCCCCTGATATGGGCGGCATGGGTGGTATGGGCGGTATGGGCGGCATGATGTAAATCAGCCGGTCATTCGACCATTGAAAGCCTAAAAGAAAACCCCGCCTTGTGCGGGGTTTTCTTTTTTGGGGCAGAAGCGAGTTGAAAGTTCAAAGTGTAAAGTTGAAGCGCGGGGCCGGGAAGTGCCACCCGAAAAACCGATGGTCGCCGCGATTCCTGTGCCAAAGCGGCGCCATAACAAGGCGCTCTCGTCGCGGCTCAAGCGCTTTCCGATTGGCACGAGTTTTAACCGCGTTTGAACGTTACACTTTGAACTTTCAACTCACCCTTCCCATAATCTCCTTTCATCCCTGACAGGCAGCCACATGCAACCCAGAGACAGAAAACTCCGCCCGCAGTTTGCCCTGGTGGTGGCCATGATGGTGGTGTTGGGGCTGGCACACTCTTGGGTGAACCCCTGGCTGGCGTTTGATCGGGGGGCGATTGAGCAGGGGCAGTGGTGGCGGATTTTTTACCTGTCATCTGGTGCACCTGAACCACTGGCATATGCTGCTTAACCTGAGTGGTTTGCTGCTGTGCGGGTATTTCTTTGAAGACCTGCTGGACCGTACCCGGTTTTGGGCATGGTTAGGGTTTTGTGGTGCTACCACCGGCGTAGCGTTGCTGATGCTGGACACGCAGCTCCAGCATTATGTGGGGTTGTCCGGTATTCTTCACGGTCTGCTGGTGCTGTGCCTGCTGCTGGGGTGGCGGGGGAATCCCTGGCTGCATTCACTGATTCTTCTGGTGATCGCCGGGCGTATTTTCATGGAGCAGCAAGCCGGTTACGACGTGGATTATCTGCGTGGCTGGATTGACGGGCGTGTGTATGTCAACGCCCATTTTTATGGCGCCCTGTCGGGCGTGATGTTGTATGGGGGAATCAGAATTGTCGAATATGGCCAGCGCCGATGGCGCGCAAAACAATAACAAGGACGGTAAAAGCGGTTGCCTGATGTACGGCTTCGCGGGGGTGTTTCTTGTCGTCGGGTTGGCGGTCATGGTGTTTGTGAGTATCAAGCCGTTGTTCCATTACTGGCAATCGGGTAGCTGGGATCGGGTGCCCGCCACGGTGCTGAGCAGCACCCTGAACAGCCATCGCTCCGATGGGTCGACCACCTATAGCGTGGATGCGCGTTATCGCTATACCTATAACGGTCAAACCTTCATGAGTGACACGGTGAGCCAGTACGGCGGTAGCGATAATTTTGATGATTACTGGCAGCGCCTTGGTAGCCAGTTGAAAGCCGCGCGCCAGCAGAATCGCACGGTGAGTGCCTGGGTAAACCCGGACAACCCTGGCCAGGCGTATCTGGATCGCACATTGCGCTGGGGCTCACTGGTGTTTGGTTTTTCCTTCGGTGGCGTCTTTGCTCTGGTCGGTGGCGGGTTGATGGTGCTGTTTTCCCGTGGCAGCAAGGAAAAGTCTGCGGTATCGGAAACCGGCCTTTACACCAGCCAACAGAAATCCGGGCACTGGTTCATGATCGGCTTTGGCGCCATTTTTGTGCTGCTGCCGTCGCCGGCCTATCTGGAGGTGTGGGAACGAGTCAGCCGCGGGGATTACGCCATCCTGATGGTGTTGCTGTTCCCGGCGGTGGGCTTGGGTGTCGCCTTGGGCGGCTGGAAGATGCGCCGGGCGTACCAGTTCTTTGGCCCCACGCCGCTGGCGTTGCACCCGGAGCCGGGCCATGCCGGCGGTCAGGTGGGCGGTCAGATTCACCTGGGCCGGTCGTTGCCCCGGGAGGCGGATCTGGATGTATGGCTGTCCTGTATTCGTGGCCGCGAGAGTGGCAGCGGTAAAGACCGCAAAACCGTGGAGAGCGTGCTCTGGCAATCGGAGCAGCGTGCCTATTGTCAGCCGGCGCAAACGGGCACGGATATCCTCTTTTGCTTCGATGTGCCGGCCGAGCAATTGCCCAGCAGCGGTAGTGGCCGCAACTACATCTGCTGGCGGGTGGAGCTGGAAGGCCAGGTGCAAGGTCGTGATCTGAAACGCAGCTGGGATATCCCTGTGCAGGCCGGGACCGATACCAGCCGCTTTACTCTGCCAGAATCCCATCGCACTGCGGATCGCCGAGAGCGTGAGCTGGATGCACTGGAATCCGCCAATCAACAAATTGAAGTGCAGCAGACCGCTGAGGGTTTACACCTGATCAGCCGGGCCGGGCGCAACCTGGGCATGAAATTAGGCCTGCTGATGTTCGGCAGTATTTTTGCCGGGGTGGGGACTTTTCTGTTTCTGCTCGCTGCCGAAGAGGGCTTTATGCTCTATATCATGGGCAGCATTTTTGGCTTGATCGGTTACCTGATTGTCTGTTCTACCCTGTATACCCTGGCGCGCCGGCTGGATGCCTGGGTGCGCGGTGGTGAAGTGCGTAATCAGCGTCGCTGGCTGGGGATCCCGCTGTTTCGCCGTGAGGGACGGCTGTTGAACGCCGACCAGTTGGTGCTGGAAAGTGGCATGAGCAGCACCAGTAATGGTCGTAAAACCGAGTATATGACTCTGTATGCCAAGGTGGACGGCAAGAAACTGCGCCTTGCCGAAGGTATTGCCGGCCGCGAAGCGGGGGACGCCCTGCGTGAGGCCGTGCTGCGCACCCTGCGACTGGTGTAAACTGACTTCACTTCTGAACCTTTGATGCAGGAGCGTGCACGTGCGCTCCTACATCGAAAAGGGGCGATCCATTAGCCCCAGACATTTGCGAGAGAAGCAATGAGCAAAGACCGCCTGATTATTTTCGATACCACCCTGCGTGACGGTGAGCAGAGCCCCGGTGCCACCATGGACCAGGATGAAAAACTGCGCATTGCCCGAGCGCTGGAGCGTATGCAGGTGGACGTGATCGAAGCCGGGTTTGCGATTGCCAGCCAGGGCGATTTTCGGTCCGTGAAAGCCATTGCTGACACCGTGCGCGAATCCACTATTTGCTCCTTGGCCCGCGCCAAGGCGGCGGATATTGACCGGGCGGCGGAAGCGCTGGCCGGGGCTGAGTCCGGGCGTATTCACACCTTTATCGCCACCAGTCCGATTCACATGCAGCACAAGCTGCGGCTAGAGCCGGATCAGGTGATCGAACATGCGGTGGCGGCGGTCAAGCATGCGCGCAATCACATGGGCGATGTGGAGTTTTCCTGTGAAGACGCAGGCCGCTCCGAGATTGATTTCCTGTGCCGCATTATCGAAGCGGTGATTGATGCCGGTGCGCGCACCATCAATATTCCCGACACCGTGGGTTATGCCATTCCCGAGCAATTCGGCGACACCATCAGCCAGCTGCTCACGCGTATTCCCAATGCGGACAAGGCGGTCTTCTCCGTGCATTGCCATAACGACCTGGGGCTGGCGGTGGCCAATTCCCTGGCGGCGGTACAGGCCGGTGCGCGGCAAGTGGAATGCACCATCAATGGGCTGGGTGAGCGGGCCGGCAACGCCTCTCTGGAAGAGATTGTCATGGCGGTGCAAACCCGCCAGGACCTGTTCAATGTGGACACCGGCATCAATGCCAAAGAGATCGTGCCCACCTCGAAAATGGTGTCGCAGATTACCGGCTTCCCGGTGCAGCCGAACAAGGCCATCGTCGGCGCCAACGCCTTTGCCCATGAGTCCGGCATTCACCAGGACGGCGTGCTCAAGCACCGCGAGACCTACGAAATCATGTCCGCCGAGGACGTGGGCTGGCACACCAACCGCATGGTGCTGGGCAAGCACTCCGGTCGTGCCGCTTTCCGTGCCCGTCTGGATGAACTGGGCATCGTGTTTGCGTCGGAAGCGGCCATGAACGAAGCCTTTCTGCGCTTCAAGGATCTGGCGGACAAGAAGCACGAAGTGTTCGACGAGGACCTGCAGGCGCTGGTCAGCGACACCAAGCGCGCGGTGGAACAGGAACGTTTCAAGCTGGTTTTGCTGGACGCCACCGCGCGCACCGGTGAAACCCCGCAAGCCCGCATCGTGTTGTCTATTGATGGTGCCGAACAGGACGCCACGGCCACGGGGCCGGCCCGGTGGATGCGGCCTTCAAGGCGATAGAGAAGCTGGCAGACAGCACAGTACCCTGCAGCTGTATTCGGTTAACGCCATTACCGCTGGCACCGACAGCCAGGGGAAGTGACCGTACGCCTGGAGAAGGGCGGTCGTATCGTCAACGGCCATGGTGCGGATGTGGACATCATTACCGCCTCCGCCAAGGCCTACCTGAATGCCTGAATCACTTCGCAGCTGGCGTGGAAAGAGCCCACCCGCAGGCGGCGGATGTATGAAGAAGCTGCCGGACGCCGGATGCCTGAGGCCTGACGGTAAGGAGTCGGTGGTGCTCTTCTTGCGTGGGGCGTGGTGCGTCCGGCGTCTGGCGGCACCGGAGGTGCTCAATGAACGAAGCGCAGCGGCAGAGTTATCTCAAAGCCATGGGGCTGACGCCCTGGGTGGCCCGTGTGCCATTGCCTGGCGCGGCGGCGTCGCCGGAGCTGGACTGGCCGGTGGACGAGCAGGCCAGCGCACCGGCATCGGCAGGTCCCGCCGTTGATGTGGCGGTGCCGTCTCGGGAGCCTGCACAGAACTCTCACGCCCCAGCCTCTACGACTGAACCCAGCTCGGCACCAGCGAGTGCTGAGCAAGCGCTTGAAGGGTCGGCCGCCGCCGCATTGGCGAAAGCGCCGTCTGCCAAACCTGCGGAACCGTCTCGCAGGGAGGTAGCTAAAGAGGAAGCACCAGCGCCCGCGAAGGCGAAAGTGAAAGGGCTGACGTTTACGCTGGAAGCTCATCTGGGCGGTACCACCTGGTTGCTGTGTGCCCAGGAAGACAGCCAGGCCCAGGGCTGGGGCGTTTCGAGGCGCCGTTGATGGCCAACCTGTTGGCCCTGTTCCAGGGGCGCCCGCAGCGTCCGCGTCGTTTCTTTGCCCGTTGACGGAGCAGCCCATGCCGGCGGAAGAAGCCGCCCAGGCGTTGTCCGCCTTTGTGGCCGGGCTCAGCGAGCAGAGCGGCGGCGAGCGGGTATTGTTATGCTTGCCGGAAGCGGTGGCCGAGGCCATGTTCGAACAGCCTCGGTACCAGCCTTTCGAGCTGGGCCGGTTGCCGGCGCTGGTGATCAGCAGCCTGGCAGAAATGCTGGCGGACCCGGTGCAGCACAAGAAAGCCAGCTGGCAAGCCATGCAGGCCCATGGCTACGATGGCGTTTGATCACGCCGGCCCCATTCGGGCCATGCAGGAGGCCGATCTGGAGGCCGTGCTGGCCATTGAAACGGCGGCGCAGTTGACCCCTGGAGCCGTAATCACTTTCTCGATTGCCTCGGCAACCCCCACTACCTGTGCCAGGTGTTGGAGGTGGCGGGGCAGCCGGTGGCGTTTCTGGTGCTATCTCGTATTCTCGATGAAACCCATGTGCTCAACATCGCCGTGGCGCCCGCCCGGCAACGTCAGGGGCTAGCCCGAACGCTACTGGAAAACGCCATTGTGGCGGCCCAGCGTGATGCCATGAGTGTGATCTACCTGGAAGTGCGGGAAAGCAACCACAGTGCCCGAGCGCTGTACCAATCACTGGATTTCACGGTATCCGGGACACGCAAAATTATTACCGCCGGGGGGATGGCCACGAAGATGCGGTACTCATGCAGTGCCTGCTGGCCTCGGGGCATAAATAAGCAGCTACGAGCTACGAGCTACGAGCTACGAGCTACGAGCTACGAGCTACGAGCTACGAGCTACGAGCTACGAGCTACGAGCTACGAGCTACGAAAAATAGATAGGGAGAGGTGGAGAAGTTCCCAAGCATCGACCTTTCTACGAAGCCGCTGTAGGGACGAAGCGAGGCCATTGCGCAGTGCGGTCAGGGATGTCAGGTTTCAGAAGGTATTGCGGTTAGACTCGCACCCTTGTCGCCTCGCTATGCTCGGTTCGTCTCTCAAGCGGGGCTACTACAGCAGAGCGAACTGCGGGGTTCGGCCCCCGGTTTTCCTTTTCAACTTTTCACTTTGAACTTTCAACTGATTCTCGCGGGCAGGGCGGTTGCCGAGTGGCACCGTTCCCAAACCGCGTTGCAGCGTGAAGCTTGTTGCGTGAGGCGATGTTTTATTTCAACGGCATCCAGCCTTTTTCCGTGTCCCGGAAGTGGATTACCTGCTGGCGCTGGAAGGTGCCGCCTTTCTTGAAATTACCGTGTTCCACCCGCAAGGCGCTCAGGGCCATGATCATGGCGAACCGGTCCAGGCCGGAGGTCTTCGTTACCTTTTACCTGGTTGGTGTACCCCTCCAGGTCTTCCTGTGCTTCCAGGCTGTAGCTGACTTCCACGGTGTAGCGGCCATCGCCATCTTCATAGCCGTTGTGTTTTTCCACATCGGTGACCTCCAGCAGACCGTCCAGGTGGGCGTTGCGCATTTCCGCTTCCAGCGCTTTTGGGCGTCGCCGGCATCGGGGCTTCGGCTGCAGGCACTCAATAAAGTAAGGGCGAGCAGGGCTGTCACAATGTGAACGCAACGAACGGTGGCAGGCATGGCTTTGTCCTGATTGAAAAGAGGAAAGCTCACTCTAGCATCGCTTTAGGCGTTGACCCAATGGGCACATGTTTAGCCATGTAAAAGCTGGACACAGGGCCAACGAATGCCAACGATAGGGGAACAGGAAAATTTACCAATGAGGGATTGCCCATGTCCGAAAGCCTGTTTCGCCGTTTGCTGATCATGGTGGCGCTGATCTTCTGCGGTGCCTTTGCGGTGCTGGTCATCCCGCCGCTCATGGCGAACCCGGATATCCTGGCGGCCGCTGCGGGAGGCTTCGTTAATCCTTATGCGGCCGGCTATTCCACTGACGTGATCCTGTGCTGGGTGATTCTGGCGATCTGGGTGCTGTTTGAGCGCCAGCGTTATCAGGTGCGCGGCGGTTGGCTGGCCTTGCTGTTGGGCGTAGTGCCCGGGGTGGCGGTGGGCTTTGCCCTGTACCTGCTGATGCGCCAGCGGCAACTGAAAGGCTCCGGGCTGGTCTGACGGGAAATGAGGCCGCGAAGGCTGTTATACTCGCGCCCTCGAAATACCCAGTCAGAGATTGAGCCCCATGAGCCTGCAAGACCAGGTGGCCAAGCGCCGCACCTTCGCGATCATTTCGCACCCGGACGCCGGTAAAACCACTATTACCGAAAAGCTGCTGCTGTACGGAAACCTGATCCAGAGCGCAGGCACCGTGAAAGGCAAGAAGTCCGGTAAACACGCCACCTCCGACTGGATGGAGATGGAGAAGGAGCGGGGCATTTCCGTGACCACCTCGGTGATGCAGTTTCCCTACAAGGACGCCACTGTCAATCTGCTGGACACCCCGGGCCACGCGGACTTCTCTGAAGATACCTACCGCACCCTCACCGCGGTGGATTCGGCGTTGATGGTGATCGACGCCGCCAAAGGTGTGGAGCAGCGGACCGTCAAACTGATGGAAGTGTGTCGCCTGCGCGATACCCCGATTCTCACCTTCATCAACAAGCTGGACCGGGATGTGCGCGATGGCATCGACGTGCTGGATGAAATCGAGGACGTGCTCAATATTGAGTGCGCCCCGATTACCTGGCCCATCGGTATGGGCAAGAGCTTCAAGGCGTCTACAACCTGCTCACCGACACCACCGTGCTCTACAAGACCGGCCAGGGCCACACCGTGCAGGACGTGCGCGAAGTGAAGGGCTCAATAATCCGGAGCTGGATGAGGCGGTGGGTGCCGACTACGCCGAAGAGCTGCGCGACACTCTGGAGCTGGTGCAGGGCGCCAGCCACGAGTTTGATCTGGAGCGTTTCCTGGCCGGTAAACTGACCCCGGTTTTCTTCGGTACCGCCCTGGGTAATTTCGGCGTCGACCATATGCTCGATGGCCTGGTGCAGTGGGCGCCGCCGCCCCAGCCCCGCGATGCCACCGCGCGCACGGTGCAGGCCGACGAGCCCAGATGACCGGTTTCGTGTTCAAGATCCAGGCGAACATGGACCCCCGTCACCGGGACCGCATTGCCTTCATGCGCATTTGTTCCGGCAAGTACCAGAAGGGTATCAAGCTCAAGCAGGTGCGTACCGGCAAGGATGTGCGTATTCCAGATGCGCTGACTTTTCTGGCCGGTGAGCGGGACAATGTGGAAGAAGCCTTTTCCGGTGACATTATCGGCCTGCATAACCATGGCACCATCCAGATCGGTGACACCTTCACCGAAGGCGAAGAGCTGGCCTTTACCGGCATTCCGCACTTCGCCCCGGAACTGTTCCAGCGGTGGTGCTCAATGATCCGCTCAAAAGCAAGCAGCTACACAAGGGGCTGACCCAGCTGGCGGAAGAGGGCGCCACCCAGGTGTTCTTCCCGCTGCGTAATAACGATGTGATTCTTGGTGCGTGGGACCCTGCAGTTCGATGTGGTCGCGGCGCGGTTGAAAGGCGAATACGGTGTGGATTGCCGTTATGAGCCGGTGAGCGTGGCTACGGCTCGCTGGGTGGAAGCGGATAGCGATAAAGAGCTGTCTGCCTTTGAGCGCAAGGCCTACGACAACCTGTCCCGTGACGGTGCCGGACACCTGACCTACCTGGCGCCGACGCGGGTGAATCTGCAACTGGCCCAGGAACGTCATCCGGATATTCGTTTCCGCGAAACCCGGGAAATTTAAGGGGCAGAGACAGGCGACAAGTCTCAAGCTACAACGCCAGGGCGAGACAGCGCAGTGTATGTTCAAGGCTTGATCTCGCGTAGCAACCATACGCGCGGGCACGGCCTTTGGGTTTGTGGATGTATAGATCGTGCCTTGTAGCTTGTCGTTTGGGCCTGATTTTTTCGCGCCGCCAACGACGCTTCTACATAAAAGGTGATCGACATGGATGTTGAAGCGGTACGAACCTATCTGTTGGGCAAGCCCGAGGCGCGGGAAGACTTTCCTTTTGGCCCGGATGTGGCGGTGATGAAAGTGCGCGACAAGATGTTCGCAACGCTGGGGCGGAGGGTGGCGAAGGGCGCATGAATTTGAAGTGCGATCCGGACCAAGCCTTGGCGTTGCGGGATATTTTTGCCGCCGTGCTGCCCGGCTACCACATGAACAAGAAACACTGGAATACGATCAAGCTGGATGGCTCCATTCCTGAAGGGGAGATTCAGCGCATGATTGACCATTCCTTCGCATTGGTGATCAACGGCTTGTCGAAAAAAGTGCGTAAAGGCATGGAAGTACGCCACGGCCGTGAAGCACTCTATGGCGGCCAGAACTGAACAGGCAGGGAGACGGCAATGGCAGTAGTGATCGGTGGCATTATTATTATCTGGCTGGGCCTGAGCATGGGCGCGGCGGGGTTGCGCTGGTTGGGTGTGGAGCTGCACTACCCGGCCCGATTAGCCGCGCCGGTGTTGTTGGCGTTACTGGAAACCGTGCTGTTTCTGTTGTTCGTTCCCGGCACCGAATTGCTGCCAGAAAACTGGGGCTGGCCCATGGCCGGTGGCCTGGTTGCCGCGGCCTGGTTGATCAATGGCGCCGTCGCCGGCCTGGACTGGCATCGCAATCGGCCGGTGAAAGAATCTCCGGCGACAGAATAACCGCCAGCGTTTTATTGCCACTGTAGAACGTGCTTGCACCCGAATTGCATTAGCAGCGAGGAGGACCAGGTTCGAGTTTCGAAAAGTTTTTTCCCCTCGTGCCTCGTTTCTCGCAACTCGGACCTGAGCGTTCGCGCCTCAAGTGGCGCTCCTACGGCGTCTACCCCTAAAAACTGCTCCAGCCGCTGAATTCCATTCCCCGATACAACCAATATTTCCACACCGAGTCATCCGCATACACCTCGTAGTCGGTGCTGTGCTTTTCGTCGTAGCGATTTTCCCAGCGCCGTTCGAAGGTATCGCTGGCCTGTTGCATGATGGCGTGCTCGGGGCTAGCGATCAGGCGAACGCTGCTCTCCAGGTTCAGGTTATCCAGATTGCGACGGGTGTAGTTGGCCGAGCCGAGAATTAGTTCGGCACTGTTCGCGCTGCGACGTAACAGCATCTTGGTGTGGCATTGCTCCCTGGGTGTTGCACCAGCGCACCGGGATGCCTGCGTTGTGCAATTCCTTCCCACCTGGCGGTTGGGTATGCCGTTTTTCGCGACCGAATGCATCCTTGTTGGGGTCCAGCAGAACGCGCAGTTGTACGCCCCGTTGTTGCGCCGCGAGCAGGGCCTCCATCAGCGGGCGGTGCGACAGATAGAACACGGACACATCCACCTGGTCGCCAGCCTGGCTGTGGTTGAGGGTGGCGAGCAGGGCATCGCGAATGGCGCCTTCGGTCAGCAGTTGCAGGCGCGCGTCGGCGGCCGGGTCAGCCGGTTGCGCTGACAAGGTGGGTAGCTTGGGCAGCGGGGTATTGGTCAGTTCTGCCACGGCTAATTCACTGGCCAGCAAGTCGTTAACCGCATTGCCCTGAAAGCGCAGCCCGATGTTGCTGTGGGCGCTGCTGCCATCGTGGGCGTTGGCCGAAGTCACCAGGCCGGTCCAGTGTTTGCCTTCATCCACTACCAGGGTCTTGCGGTGGTTAGCCTTGAAGTTAAGCAACGAAAGATAGCTACGTAGCGGCACCGTGCCTGGGCCCATGGGGTTGGGTAGCCAGCCCTTATCGGGATTGTTGCCCAGCCATTGGCAGCACATTCTCCACAGGCCGGACCAGCTGGGGTTGGAATCGCGCAGTGTCGGCAGGGCTGTGGTGACGACGGTGATGTTGGCTTGCTTCAGGCGGGTAAGGTGCTTGCTGCGGAGTCCGCCGTACAACGTATTGATGGGATCGGTAATCACCACGATCGGCATGGCCGGGTGGCTGGCGCGTTGGGTCAGCAGCGCGTCGGTGAGTTCGCTGGACAGTGCCCGGTAACTGTCGGTGGCGGTGCCCTGAAATCGTTGAACAGGAACATGTCGATCACGATGAGTTTTTCCGCCTGGCCGATTAAGCGGAAGAATTCGTCGAAGATATGTTGTCGGCTAAGCCGGGTGCTTTCGCCACCGTTGCCGCTTTCCCAGGTGTCGTCTATCAGCAGCTTGAGCCCGTACACCGCATGGGTTTCCCCTTGCGTATTCAATCCCGGAGGAAGCGGTTTGTAGCGGTGCCAGAGGGCGGTGCTGGCGGTCAGGGCAACCAACATCAGCAGGGCGATTTTCAGGCGGGTCATAGGCAGTCCAGTGCATTCGATGGGGCTACCTTATCAGCTAATAAGCGGGGCGCCATTCGCACATGTCATCTGTTTTTCTTTGACTTGGCACATTCGTGCAACATTCTGCAAAGAATGCCGCTGTCACGGTAACTATGGCACTACGGTGCCGCAACAGTGTGGCGTCCGTATCTCTCTGACAATCAAGGCCTACCCGTGCGTATGTCGCGGATCTTAACAAGAACAGTCAGCGCCCACGCTGATTCCCGTGCGCCACCGCTGGCGACCGGAAGGAGCCTGTCATGAAAGCCTTTGCGATTTCCCTTTTCATCAGCCTGGCCATGTTGCTGTCAGCCTGCGGCGGCGGAAGCTCGTCTTCGGTCCCCGTGACCACTAACCCCCCTGCTGAGCCTTCCCCCAATGCTCCCGCCGAGCCGGTTGCCGGTGAGGGAGACATTCGGGTGCTTTCCAACAGGGCGGACCTGATTAGCGGTGGCGATGCCCTGGTTGAAGTGGTGGCTGCGGCCCCGGCCTTGCTTGAAGGTGCGGTGGTACGGCTGGGCGATAACGAGATCACCGGCCAGCTGAGCGTAACCGACGCGGGAAGTTTGAAAGGCCTGATTGATGGGCTGGCGCTGGGTGCCAACCAGCTAAGCGTGGAGCTGGCCGATGCCTCAGTACTGAAGCGGACGATCCTTAATCATCCCCATGGCGGACCGGTCATTTCCGGGCCCCAGATTCAGCCCTGGCAATGCACCAATGCGGCAGCGGTGGATGCCCAGTGTAACCAGCCGGCTGAATACCGTTTCAAGTATGTGCCCGCCGACAAGTTGCAGACCCTGCTCACCAATTTCGATCCACAGAACCCGGGGCTGCCAGGAGCGTTTCAGTCCTATGACCCGGCCAACCCACCCGCACAGGATGGGATTGCGCAAATCACCACCGATGCCGGAGTAGAGGTGCCGTTCATTGTGCGTATGGAAGAGGGCGTGCAGAACCGCGATCGCTACCTGATTATGACCCTCTATCAGCCGGATCAACCCTGGTCCGCTCTTCACCCCCAGCCTCAGTGGAATGGAAAATTGTTGATTCACCACGGCGGCAATGTGGGGGTGAGTTATGGCATGGGTAACCCGCCTCAGGGGGATATCGCGGGTACCGCACCAGAGGGGGCAGAGTTGTTACTGGGCGACAGTATCACCACCGCCCTTGGGCGGGGTTTTATGACGCTGTCCACGGCGCAAGGCAACCTTGGGCACAACGCCAATCTGGTCACAGCAGCGGAATCTTTGATGATGGGCAAGGAGCGCATTGTCGAGCAGTACGGTGAAATCCGGTACACCATCGGTACCGGTTGCTCCGGTGGCTCGATCACTCAGCAGCATGTGGCCAATGCCTATCCGGGGATTTACCAAGGGTTGATTGTGCAGTGCTCTTACCCGGATGTGTGGACCACCGCCACCCAGTTTGCCGATTACAATTTGCTTAGCCAGTACTTTGGCAACCAATTGCCCAGTGACCCTCAGGGGTTCCAGCAGGTGGTTACCCAATTGTTGAGTTCCGGGGTGATTCCTGCTGCGCAATGGTCGGCTTTCTATGGCCATCTGCCGTTGAACCCGCTGGTGTCGGACCTGGCCTTTTTCCCGGCGGCGTACCCGGATCAGGACAGCTGCCCGGGTCTGCAAGACGGGGTCACAGTGTATGACGCCCAGGAGGCGCCTGATGGGTTGCGCTGTGGTTTGCTGGATTACATGAAATCCCAGTTTGGCCTGCGTGAGGCGGCGGTCTGGAGCGCCAATGAACAAATGCTATCGCGGGGGTTCGGTGGCATCCCGCTGGATAACGTAGGGGTGCAGTACGGTTTGGGCGCCTTGCAAAACGGGGTGATCACCGGTGAGCAGTTCCTGAAAGTGAATCGTGAAATCGGCGGGTTGAGCGTGGATATCGATTATCAGCCGGAGCGCACCGTAGCCGACAGCCCGACACTGAAATGCTTACCGAACCGGTGCCATCAATACGGCCGAGCATCTGGCCAATGTACCGATTATTGATTTGCGAGGTCCGGATCCGGGCATTGCCCACGATGCCTATCATTCCTGGCAGATGCGCGCGCGACTGGAAAGGGCGCAGGGGCACGCGGATAACCAGGTGATCTGGTACGGTCCGGCCCCGCTGTTTGGCGATACGGTTTATACCACCGAAGCGTTGCTGGTGATGGACTTGTGGCTGTCAGAGATTGAAACGGATGAGTCGGCGTTGAGCCTTGGCGACAAGGTGCGTGAACACAAACCTGTCTACGCCCGTGACCGCTGCCTGTCGGTGTCCTCGTTGGTGGGCCCGGAAGGTGCCATCGTGCCGCTCAGTGGAAACCTGCTATACCCGACGCCGATTCTGCCGGGGCTGGATCTGTCGTTGTTGCCCACGGCTCCGCCAGAGGCGGGGTAGTGGTGGATGCTCTGACGGGGCAAGTGTGCGGGCTGGACCTGAGTGAGCTACCGGTGGTGTCCGATATCCCCCGTTCTGGGGGATCTATTAGGCACCGTGGCGGATTTGTTATCGCCCATTACCGACCCGCTGGTGGGCCTGCAACAGACCGTGGTGCAGACGCGCTTTGGCACCCCGCGCACGGTGGCCGGCGATAGCATCGAAACCCTCACCAACAAGTGCCAGCTGAAACCCGTGGATCCGGCGGATTACCCCACTGCCCTGGACCCGGAAGGCTTTGCTGCGCAGGTCGCAGAGATTTTTCCGCAGGGGGTATGTGATTACAGCAAGCCGGGTGTGGGGGTAGCTCCCACCGAAACCTGGTTGCAGTACGGGGATGCCGAGAACGTTATTTATGGTGGTGAGGCATTGCCGGGTGAGGCGGCGTCATCCCGCCAAGGGTGGGCATCACCGGCCTTTGGGGTGGGTATCCAATAAACGCCCTCTCCCCAGCCCTCTCCCGCAAGCGGGAGAGGGTATTGGGCGCAACTACCGCTTGAGTTGGTAATCTTTCAGGCCCGCATCATCATCAAAGGGCATGGCGGCTCTTCCTTGCAGCTGCACAGCTTCATGGCTAAGGCTAACGTGTTCATCCGCCATAACGTCTTCATTGAACCGGTAGATTGGGGCTGGCGCTTGCGTCAGGCAGTGTTCACGGAAACCAGCTTTAGCTTCACGCACCCCCCCTCGCGACGCTGCTGCCAGCTGGCGAACGCCTGTTGGCCGTGCCGTTGTTTTAGCATGCTTTCAGTGATCGTGTGGGACAGCGCCACAGCGGTGGCATTGTTGCCGCCAAAGCCTTTGGAGTTGATCAGCGTCGCCTGCAGATCATCATGGGGCTGATGGTCCAGACAGAAATTCAGGTGATCGCGGTGCACGTCGTCGGCAATGTGGTCCACGGTGCGAATGCCGGGTAGCCAGCCGTGAGCAAAGCTGCCCAGTGCAGCAGACAATTGATCGCCGCCGGCGCTGCCCAGGGAATGCCCAGGCCTTGATGGCCACCACCGGCCAGTGCTCGATCCCGAAAGCCTTGGCGGTACGATCCAGAATGACTGATTCCGTAATGCGATTCTGTGGGGTGCCGGTGCCGTGGGCGTGCACAAAACTGTGCTGGCGAAGGCCTTTCTCGCCGATCAATTGGCGGGTCAGGGCGGCGGCCTTGCCCATGGTCAGGTAGTTGCCGACGCCGGGAGCCGAGATGGATTTCTTGCCGCCATCGGCGTGGATAAACACATCCGGTATGGCTCCAAGAATGTCGGCGCCCAGCTCCAGCGCCAGGGCATCATCCATCAACACGGTAAACTGGGCGGATTCCGCCATGGTGAAGCCGCAGTTATCGAGAACGGGCGGCAGGCCCGTTGCAGGTCGGCATTGGCCGCGCCGTCCAGTGCGGCCAATGCCTGGTCTTCCGCCAACGCACCCATGGCCCGGTAGCCTTCCATGATTTCGGGCACCAGTGGTGCTTCGCTGGTGCCGACAATGGCGACCCGTACCCGGCCACTGCGAATGGCATGGACGCCTTTTTCCAGGTTGTACAGAAGGTGGCGCAGGCGCCCAGCATGCCGCCGGTGGTGCCCACGGAGTGCAGCACATAGGCATTCAGGAAGTCCGCGGTCATTTCCCCCAGGCCCAGTGGCACTTGTTTGGAGGTGATGCGTTGGCCGTTGGGCGGGAAGCGCATGACGCCACCTAGGCCATTGTCATCCATCTGCGACATGG